>Ga0068860_100001850_pt1 | contig 22530 bp, 18 predicted proteins | sample KBSSwiS32_FD_66597 | JGI IMG/M metagenome (GOLD analysis project Ga0068860, IMG submission 66597) | Switchgrass rhizosphere microbial communities from Kellogg Biological Station, Michigan, USA - KBS Switchgrass S3-2 | ecosystem: Host-associated > Plants > Roots > Rhizosphere > Soil ...
GGCGGCGCGAGCCCGCGATTGTCTCCGAGCAGCGCCGCGGCGCTGCCTAGAATCGCGCCGATGCGGTCGTTCGATGTCCAGGTGAGCGGCGCGGGCATCGTCGGCAAGAGCCTCGCGCTTTCGCTCGCCGCGATCGGGCTCGAGGTCGCGCTGCGCGGCAAGTCGGCGGCGGGCGGCGACGACGTCCGCGCGTACGCGCTGAGCCCGACGTCGATCGCGCTCCTGGGTCGCCTCAAGGTCTGGGACACCATCGCCGCCGATGCGCGGACCGCGGTGCACGACATCGTCGTCCGCGGCGACGCCGACGGCGCCGTGCTCGAGTTCTCGGCCTGGCAGCAGCGCGTCGCCGAGCTCGCCGTCATCACCGACGCGCAGGCGCTCGAGAGCGAGCTCGACGCGGCGCTGCGCTTCGCGACGCGTGTGACGCGCGTCGACGACGACGTCGCGGCGACGCTCGTCGCCCATTGCGAAGGGCGTGCCGCGGCGACTCTTCGCCCGCTAGGCGAGGCGACGACGTTCGCGCGCAGCGACACCGGCCAGCGCGCGATCGCTGCGCGCGTCGTCGCGTCGCTGCCGCACCGGCACGTCGCACGCCAGTGGTTCCGCTCGCCCGACGTCCTCGCGCTGCTGCCGTTCGACCGCCCCGAGCGCGCCCGTTCGTATGCGCTCGTCTGGTCGCTGCCGCGCGAACGCGCCGACGCGCTCCTCGCTGCCGATGCGGTCGCCTTCGAGCGCGAGCTCGTCGCCGCTGCCGACGGCGAGGTGGGAGCGCTCGCGCTCGCGTCCGAGCGTGGCGCGTGGCCGCTCGTCGTCGGTGGCGCCGACGCCTGGTCGGGGCCGGGCTGGGTGCTCGTCGGCGACGCCGCGCACGTCGTCCATCCGCTCGCCGGGCAGGGCCTCAACCTCGGCCTCGCCGACGTCGCCGCGCTCAGCGCGGTGCTCGCCGCGCGCGAGTCGTGGCGTGACGTCGGCGACGAGCGGTTGCTGCGGCGCTACGAACGGCAGCGCGCCGCGCCGACCTGGGCGATGCGGCAAATGACCGAGGGTTTGTTGCGTTTGTTCGCGGATCCCTCGGCACCCGTGCGCGAACTCCGCAACAATGGCATGGCTCTCGTCAATCGCGTCCCGCCCCTTAAGCGCTGGCTCACCGCCCGGGCGCTCGATTCCTGAAGGATCGCCATGCAACGCACCGCCCGCGCCGCTGCCGCCCTCGTCCTCGCGCTCGCGTTCGCGCCCGCAGCGTTCGCCGACGAAGCGGCGATCCGCAAGAACATCGGCGAGCGCGTGCCGAACTTTCCGAAGATCGACGAAGTCACCAAGACCGCGATTCCCGGGCTGTACGAGATCCGCATCGGCACCGACATCCTCTACACCGACGAGGAAGGCAACTACGTCATCGAAGGCCAGCTGATCGAGACGAAGACGAAGACCAATCTCACCGAGCAGCGCATCGCCAAGCTCACCGCGATCGACTTCAAGACGCTGCCGCTGAAGGACGCGATGGTCTGGAAGCAGGGCACCGGCGAGCGCAAGCTCGTCGTCTTCGCCGATCCGAACTGCGGCTACTGCAAGAAGTTCGAGCGCGACCTGCAGTCGGTCAAGGACGTCACCGTCTACACGTTCCTCTACCCGATCCTCGGTCCCGACTCGACCGAGAAGTCGAAGCAGATCTGGTGCGCGAAGGACAACATCAAGGTCTGGCGCGACTGGATGATCAAGGGCACGCCGATCGCCGACAGCGCGACGTGCGACACCTCGGTGCTGTCGCGCAACGTCGCGCTCGGCCGCAAGCACCGCATCACGGGCACGCCGGGCCTGGTCTACGAGGACGGCAAGATGCAGCCGGGCGCCGTCGGCGCCGAGGCGGTCGAGCGCCAGCTCGTCGCCAGCCGCGCCAAGGGCAACAGCTGACCGCGCCGCGGCCCGGCTACATGCGGTAGCTCGGGTCCTTGCGGTCGACGAGCCGCTGCAAGGCGGCGAAGACGTCCTCGCCGGCGCCGTGCTTCGGATGGAACTGGAGCGAGTCGACGACGCACTTCTCGAGGATCGCGCGCGGGATCGCCGTCGCCTCTCCCATCGCCTGCGTCGCCAGCTGCACCTCGCACGCGCGGACCACGGTCCACAACAGCGCCAGCGCGTGCGGCAAGGTCGCGCCGATCGCCACCGGGCCGTGGTTGCGCAGCAGCACGACGGGCTTGCCGCCGGAACTCGCCAGGATGCGCGCGCCTTCGTCGGCGTGCACGGTGATGCCTTCGAAGTCGTGGTAGGCGATCTTGCCGTAGAGCTGCGCGGCGTAGAAGTTCGTGAACGCGAGCCCGTCCTTCAGGCAGCAGACCGCCTGCGTCGCCGTCGTGTGCACGTGCATGACGCAGTGCGCGTCGGGCATCGTCGCGTGGATCGCGCCGTGGAAGGTGATCCCGGCCGGGTTGATCGGCCAGTCCGAGTGGCCGACGATCCTGCCGTCGAGGTCGACCTTGACCAGGTTCGACGCGCACACCTCCGAGTAGTGCAGGCCGAACGGATTGATCAGGTAGTGAGCGTCCTCCCCGGGGACGCGCAGAGAGATGTGGTTGTAGATGAGCTCGGTCCAGCCGAGGTGGTCGAAGATGCGGTAGGCGGCGGCGAGCTGGACGCGCGCGTCCCACTCGGCGGCGGCGAATCGGGAAGGGCGGACGAACGCACCCCGGGCTCGGTTCGGTTGCATGGAATTCCTTTCGCTTGCGGGCCTCAGGCGTATTCGAGCTCGCCCGTCTTGCCGCGGAGGACGCAGTACGAGTAGACGGTGTAGGCGGCGATCGCCGCGATCACCAGCCCCGTGCGCATCACCTTCGTCGTCGCGCGGCCGGCGCTGCCGCGCAGCACCTGCCACGCGGCGATGCCGGCGAGCAGGAACGCGACGGTGAGGGTCGAGGCGAGCATCATGTGCGCGAAGCGGTACGGGAACGACGGGTTGAAGACGACGCCGAGCCAGCTCGTCGCGTGGAACGCGCCGCCGGCGTCGATGCGATACGCGACCGGCAGCATGATGGCGAGGAAGCCCGCTTCGAGGAAGAACGCGGTCAGCACCTCGTAGCCGAGCAGCGGCCCGGAGATGTTGCCGATCCGCTCCATGTCGCCGGGCCAGTTGGTGCCGAACTGGAAGCTCATCGTGACGCCGCTGACGACGCCGAGCGCGAAGCTGAGCGCGAACACCTTGGTCCAGAAGCGGTAGGCGTCGAGCCAGTCGCGGTCGTGCGTGGCGAGCCAGCGGACGCGGAAGAAGAGCAGCACCCAGCCGAGCGCGATCGAGATCGTCGGAAAGAGGATGTGAAACGTGATGTTGGCCGCGAACTGCAGCCGCGCCATCAGGAGTGCGTCCATGTCCGTTGTCGGTCGAAGCTCACACGGGAAAACCGCGCCGTCCGGCAAGGTCGCCATCTTGCCCGCGTTCGTCGTCGCGTGCCGGCGGCGACAATCGACCGATGATCCGCTACGCCATCGACGTCGCCGCGACGCATCGCCACGCCTTCTCGGTCGAGCTGCGCATCGACGAGCCGGCCGCCGCGCAGCGTCTCAGCCTGCCGGTCTGGATTCCTGGCAGCTATCTCGTCCGCGAGTTCGCCCGCCACGTCTTTGACCTCGTCGCCGAGCAGGCCGGCGCGCCGGTGCCGCTCGTGCAGCTCGACAAGGCGACCTGGCGCGCCGACTGCACGCCAGGCGCGGCGCTCGTCGTCCGCTACCGCGTCTACGCCTTCGACACTTCGGTGCGCGCCGCCTTTCTCGACCCCTCGCGCGGCTTCTTCAACGGCACCTCGGTGTGCTTGCGCGTCGAGGGCCGCGAGGCCGTCGAGCACGTCCTCGCGACCGTCGGCCTGCCCGAAGGCTGGGACGTCGCGACCAGTCTGCCCGCGCGCGCCGGCGCCGGCGCGCACGAGTTCGTCGCTTCCGACTACGACGCGCTCGTCGACCATCCGGTCGAGCTCGGCCGCTTCTGGCGCGCGCAGTTCGACGTCGCCGGCGTGCCGCACGAGCTCGTCGTCGCCGGTGCGCTGCCCGACTTCGACGGCGAGCGTCTGCTCGGCGATGTCGCTCGCATCTGCGCGACCGAGGTCCGCTTTTGGCACGGCGAGGGCAAGCCGCCGTTCGACCGCTACCTGTTCGTCCTCAACGCCGTCGAGGACGGCCGTGGCGGCCTCGAGCACCGCTCGAGCACAGCACTCGTCGCGTCGCGCCGCGACCTGCCGCGGCTCGCCGCGTTCGACGCAGGCGCCCGGGTGAACGGTCGCAGCGAGCCGAGCGACGGCTACGTCGGCGTCCTCGGCGTCGTCGCCCACGAGTACTTCCACGCCTGGAACGTCAAGCGCCTGAAGCCGCGCGACCATGCGACGCTCGACTACGCGCGCGAGAACTACACCGAGCTGCTCTGGTTCTTCGAGGGCTTCACGTCGTACTACGACGATCTGCTGCTGCTGCGCAGCGGCGTGATCGACGCGCCGCGCTACCTGAAGCTGCTCGCGACGACGATCAGCGGCGTGCTCGCGTCGCCCGGCCGCGCGGTGCAGAGCGTCGCCGCCGCGAGCTTCGACGCCTGGGTCAAGTACTACCGGGCCGACGAGAACACGCCGAACGCGACGATCAGCTACTACGCCAAGGGCTCGCTCGTCGCGCTCGCGCTCGATCTCACGCTGCGCGGCACCGGCGCCGGATCGCTCGACGACGTCATGCGGCTGCTGTGGAGGAAGAGCGCGGGCGGCGCGATCGACGAGGCCGACATCGCGGCCGCGCTCGAGGAGGTCGGCGGCCGCTCGTTCGAGCGCGAGCTCGCCGAGTGGGTGCACGGCACCGGCGAGCTGCCGCTCGCCGAGCTGCTGCAGCGCTTCGCGGTCGACGTCGAGCCGCAGCCGGCGACGCTGGCGCAACGGCTCGGCGTGCGCGTCAACGAGAGCGCGCTGACCGGGGTCAAGGTCAGCCACGTGCTGCGCGACGGCGCCGGCGAGCGCGCCGGCGTCGCTGCGGGCGACGAGCTGATCGCGATCGGCGGCTGGCGAGTGCGCCGGCTCGACGACGCGTTGCGCGCGATCGCTCCCGCCGGCGAAACGGCGCTGCTCGTCGGCCGCGACCAGCGCGTCCTCGCGCTCGTACTCGACGCCGCGGCGCTCACCGGCGCCGGCGCCGTGCAGCTGAAGCCCCGCGCCGACGGCGACGCCGAAGCGCGTCGCCGCTACGAGGCATGGCTCGCCGGCTGACGATCCGCCGCGGCGCTGGCCCGCCGCCGCTCGGCCGCCGGATCGCGTGGCTCGCGGTGCTCGCGCTCGTGCTGCTGCTGCACGCGGTCGCGACGCACGAGCTCGGCGAGATGATGTCCGACTTCGACCTCGCCAAGGCGATGCCGAAGCGGATCGAGGTCGCGTACGTGCGCACGATCGAACCCGAGGTCGCGGTCGCGGCGGCGCCGGCGCCGGCGCCGCCACCGCCGGTCGCCAAGCGCGCGCCGTCGCGGGCGCCGCGGCGTCCGCATCCAGCCGCGTCGGCAGCGGCCGAAGCGGTCGTCGCCGCTGCGTCGGCGCCGGAGCCTGCAGCGTCCGTGCCGGAAGTGGCGGCGTCGGCGGCCGAGCCTGCGCCGGCGCTGGCGGCGAGCGCACCCGCCAGCGAGCCCGCGGTCGCGAGGGCCGACGCCGCCGACAACGCCGCGTCTGCCGCGGCGGCGCTCGCCGCCGCGTCGGCGGCGTCGGCAGCGACGAACGTGGCGACGTTCGAGTGGCCGGGAGCGACGCGCGTCAGCTACGTCCTCACCGGCAACTACCGCGGCGAGGTGAGCGGCAGCGCGCAGGTCGAGTGGATCCGCGTCAACGAGCGCTACCAGGTCAACCTCGACCTCATCGTCGGGCCCGACTTCGCGCCGATCATCCGGCGGCGCATGACGAGCGAAGGCAAGCTCTCGCCCGGCGGCCTCGTCCCCGAGCGCTACGACGAAGACACGCAGATGGTGATGCGCGACCGCCGCCGGATGACGGTCGTCTTCGAGAGCGACGCCGTGGTGCTGGCCAACGGCGAGCGGCGCGAGCGACTCGCCGGCGTCCAGGACACGGCCAGCCAGTTCGTCCAGCTGACCTACATGTTCTCGACCCAGCCGCAGCTGCTGCGCGTCGGCAACACGGTCGCGTTCCCGCTCGCGCTGCCGCGCACGATGGACGCCTACGCCTACGAGGTCGTCGACGACCAGCAGGTGATCACGCCGTTCGGCGCGATCGCGGCGTTCCACCTGAAGCCGAGGCCGCGCAAGCCGAAGCGGCCGAATCAGCTGAGCGCGGAGCTCTGGATCGCACCGGAGCTGCGCTACCTGCCGGTCCGCATCCGCATCGAGCAGGACGAGGCGAACTTCGTCGATCTCGTCATCTCGCGCAAGCCGGAGATCGCGAGCGCAGCGCCGCCGCCGATCGATTCGCCACCCGCACCGCGAGCGACCTTCGTCGCCGCTTCGAGGACCACGCCATGACGACCAGCTACGAATGCATCCTCACCGACGTCCGCGGCAACGGCGCGCGGCGGGTCGGCGTGATCACGCTGAACCGGCCGAAGCAGCTGAACGCGCTCAACGACACGCTGATGGACGAGCTCGGCGCCGCGTTGCTGGCGTTCGACGCCGACGACACGATCGGCTGCATCGTCGTCACCGGCGGCGAGAAGGCGTTCGCGGCCGGCGCCGACATCCAGGCGATGGCACCGGTCGGCTTCGTCGACGCCTACACGACGGGCCTGATCAGCCGCAACTGGGAAACGATGCGGCAGGTGAAGAAGCCCGTGATCGCCGCGGTCGCGGGCTTCGCGCTCGGCGGCGGCTGCGAGGTCGCGATGATGTGCGACATCGTCATCGCCGCCGACACCGCGAAGTTCGGCCAGCCCGAGATCAAGCTCGGCATCATCCCGGGCGCCGGCGGCACGCAGCGGCTGCCGCGCGCGGTCGGCAAGGCGAAGGCGATGGATCTCGTGCTGACCGCGCGCTTGATGGACGCCGCCGAGGCCGAGCGCGCCGGCCTCGTCTCGCGCGTCGTTCCCGCCGCCGAGCTGATGGACGTCGCGCTCGCGGCCGCCGAGACGATCTGCGCGCTCAGCGGGCCGAGCGTGCGGATGGCCAAGGAGGCCGTGAACCGCTCGTTCGAGGTCCCGCTCACCGACGGCATCGCGTTCGAGCGCCACCTCTTCCACTCGCTCTTCGCGACCGCCGACAAGAACGAAGGGATGGCGGCGTTCCTCGGCAAGCGCAAGGCCGACTTCAAGAACAGGTGACCTTTGCCTCTCGCGCAAGCGAGAGGCCATCGCTCAGCGAAGCGCCCTATTCATTGCGAAGCGCGGGGAAGAGCAGCACGTCGCGGATGCTCGGCGCGTCGGTGAGCAGCATGACGACGCGGTCGATGCCGATGCCGCAGCCGCCGGTGGGCGGCATGCCGATCTCGAGCGCGCGGATGAAGTCGGCGTCGTAGTACATCGCCTCCTCGTCGCCGGCGTCCTTGTTCGCGGCCTGGGCGCGGAAGCGCGCCGCCTGGTCCTCGGCGTCGTTCAGCTCGGAGAAGCCGTTGGCGAACTCGCGACCGGTGATGAAGAGCTCGAAGCGCTCGGCGACGCTCGGGTCGCGGTCGGACGCGCGCGCGAGCGGCGAGACCTCGACCGGATAGTCGACGATGAAGGTCGGGTTCCAGAGCTGCTCCTCGACGACCTCCTCGAAGAGGCCGAACTGCAGCTCGGGCAGCTTCCAGTGCGACGGCAGGTCGGCGTCGAGCGCGCGCAGCCGCGCGCGCAGCGCGTCGACGCTGCCGGCGTCGGCGTCGCTCACGCCGCCGTGGCGGACGATCGCCTCCCGCACCGTCATCCGCGCGAAGCGCGCGTCGAGGTCGACCTCGCGGCCGGCGTACGTCAGCGTTGCCGATCCCGCCGCCTCGCGCGCCGCGTGGCGCAGCACGTCCTCGGTGAAGTCCATCAGGTCGCGGTGGTCCCAGTACGCCGCATAGAACTCGAGCATCGTGAACTCGGGGTTGTGGCGGACCGAGATGCCTTCGTTGCGAAAGCTCCGGTTGATCTCGAAGACGCGCTCGAAGCCGCCGACGATCAGGCGCTTCAGGTACAGCTCGGGCGCGATGCGCAGGAACATCTGCTGGTCGAGCGCGTTGTGGTGCGTCACGAACGGCCGCGCATTCGCCCCGCCGGGGATCGGATGGAGCATCGGCGTCTCGACCTCGATGAAGCCGTGCTCGACCATGAAGCGGCGGATCGACGACAGCGTCTTGCTGCGGGCGACGAAGCGCGCCCGTGCCGATTCGTCGGTGATGAGGTCGACGTAGCGCTGGCGGTACTTCTGCTCGGCGTCGGCGAGGCCGTGGAACTTGTCGGGCAGCGGCCTGAGGCTCTTCGTCAGCAGGCGCAGCCGCGCGACCTGCACCGTGAGCTCGCCGGTCTTCGTCCTGAAGAGCGTCCCCTCGGCGCCGACGATGTCGCCGAGGTCGAGGTGCTTGAACTGCGCGTACGCCTCGTCGCCGACGGCGTCGACGGCGACGCGCAGCTGGATGCGCCCGCTCGCATCCTGCAGCGTCGCGAAGCTCGCCTTGCCCATGACGCGCTTGAGCATCAGCCGCCCGGCGACCGAGACGGCGATCGCCTGCGGCTCGAGCGCGGCGTTGTCGAGGTGGCCGTGGCGGCGCGCGAGCTCGGCGGCGCGGTCCTTGGGCTTGAAGTCGTTCGGGAACGCGACGCCGCGCGCGCGGATCGCGGCGAGCTTGTCGCGCCGCTCGGCGACGAGCGCGTTCTCGTCGGCCGGGGCGGACTGCGGCTCCGCCTCAGGAGTCCTGGCCATGGCGGTCGGTGAATCGCCGCCCGGTCGGTCCGGGATCGCGCCGCGCGCCGAGCCAGCGGGGGGTGCGGAAGCGGACGATCCGCCAGTAGAGGAAGACATAGAGGAGGATGAAGAGGAGCAGGAAGATCGAGAGGATCCGCGTGCTGTTCCACCACAGCACGCTCGGGATGATCGACAGCAGGCAGAGCAGCCAGAGATACGGCGACGTCATCGAGTTGCGCTGGATGCGTCTGCGCTCGCCGATGCCCGGCCCGAAGTTGAGGCGGATCAGGCGCCGGTGGATGAGCGTGTGCAGGTGGATGCCGTCGGGCTGCGCGGTCGCGACGCCGCGCAGGACCCGGCGCCGGTACATCGTGAAGATCGTCTCGAAGATCGGGTACGCGCACAGCAGCAGCGGAAAGATCGGCGAGACGACGGCATTGCGCGCCAGCAGCAGCACGCTCAGCTCGGCGAGCAGGAAGCCGAGGAAGTACGCGCCGCCGTCGCCGAGGAAGATCAGTCCGGCCGGAAAGTTCCAGACGAAGAAGCCCAGCACCGCGCCGGCGGCGCTGAGCGCGGTGCCGGCGACGAACGCGTCGCCGGTCTGGAACGCGACGTAGGCGATGCCGAGCAGCATCATCATCACGCACATCGACGCCAGGCCGTTGAAGCCGTCGATGATGTTGACGGCGTTGGCGACTCCGGTGACGCAGAGCAGCGTCAGCGCGATCGCCGCCGGGATCCAGACGATCACCTGGTCGATGCCGGGGATGTCGGTGCGCAGGATCACCGCGTCGAGCAGCCAGACCGCGAGCGCTCCCGAGATGCACGTCGCGAGCAGCCGCCAGCGCGCGGCGACGACCTTGGTCAGGTCCTCGGCGATGCCGAACAGGAACGCCGGTATGCCGCACGCCAGGAGCAGCCAGAACTTCGCCGCGGCGTCGGGCTGCGCGAACCTGGCGAACACGCCGGCGACGACGACCGCGACGAGGACGCCGAGGCCGCCGACGCGCGGGACGGCGCGGGTGTGGAATTTCTGCGGCCCCGAGAAGTCGTGGTCGTGCGACCACGCGTGCAGCGACGCCGAGCGGACGACCACGAGCGTCACGACCAGGGAGGTGAGAAACGCGATGACGAAGAAGGACATGGCTGGCGACCGCAGCCCGCTATTGTCGCCGCTCGCAGCGCGCTTTCCGGCCGGTGTTGCGCACTGCACGCACTGCCGCTGCGCGCGTCGACCGGCCCCCTAGAATCGTTCGTTTTGCCCCGCGGGGACTTGCGAAGGCGCAGCGACCCGTTCGAGCTCGCCGAGCATGGCGAGCGCGAGTGCGCGGCGATCGTAGCGACCGGCCCCGGCGAGGCAGCGCGCGCGGCAGGCGGCGAGCGCCGCAGGATCGGCGCGCAGGCCGCGGACGAGCGCGGCGAGCGCGCCGGCGTTCTCGGGCTCGAAGACCCAGCCGGCGCCCTCGCGCTCGACGATCCCGGCCGATTCGCCGGCGACGCCGTGCAGGACCGGGATGCCCATGCCCATGCACTCGAAGAGCTTCGACGGGATCACCGTCTCGAAGAGCGGCGTGCGGCGAAGGTGGATGATCGAGACGTCGAGCAGAGACCAGTAGCGCGCGACCTCGCTCTTCGGCACCGAGTCGATGAAGACCACGCTGTCGCCGACGCCGAGCTCGCGCGCGCGCGCGACGAGCGCATCCTTGCGCGCGCCGTCTCCGAGCAGGAGGATGCGGACGTCGGGCGCGTCGCGCAGCAGCACGGCGGCGTCGAGCAGCGTCTCGAGGGCGTGCGCCATGCCGTGCGTGCCGACGTAGCCGGCGACGAACTTGCCTTCGAGGCCGAGCGAGCGCACGAGCGCCTCGTCCTTCGGCCGCGGCGAGAAGCGGGCGATGTCGACGCCGTTGGTGACGACCGCGACCTTGGCGGCGTCGATGCCGCGCTTCTGCAGGTTGTCGCGAAACGAGTGCGTCACCGAGACGACGAGCGCCGCGCTGCGGTAGAGGAAGAGCTCGAGCCGCTCGAGCGCGCGCAGCAGCCACGAGTCGCGCATCGCGCCGACGGCGCGGATCGACTCGGGCCAGAGGTCGCGCAGCTCGAACACCCACGGCCGTCGCTTGACGGCAGCGACGAAGCAGGCGGCGCACGCGGTGAAGAACTGCGGCGAGGTGCCGACGACGACGTCGACGCCACGCACGAACGGGCCGGCGAGCGCTGCGGTCGCCATGAAGCTGAGGTAGTCGAGGATGCGGCGCGCGAAGCCTTCGTTCGCGGTCACGTACGACCAGACCCGGATCACCCGGATGCCATCGATCGTCTCTTCCTGGCGCCAGGCGTTGCGATAGCCGGGGAAGACCGCGCCCTTCGGAAAGTTCGGCGCGCAGGTGACGACGGTGACCTCGTGACCAGCCTCGACCCAGACCCGGCAGTGCTCGTGCGTCCGGCTCGCCGGCGCGTTCGCCTCGGGCGGGAAGTTGTCGGTGAGAAAGAGGATGTGCACCGCCGCCTCAGCGCTGCCACGTCCAGCGCGTGAGCGCGCGGCCGTCGGCGAGCGCGACCGCGAGGCAGACCGTCGGCTCGACGACGCCGAAGCGCGGCGCGTGCCCCGACGGCTCGACGTGCGACTCGCCGGCGACGACGTCGACGACGGCCAGCGTCGCGTCGCCTTCGGCGACCAGCCAGCGGCGCGGCCCGCTTCCGTGCAGCGTCAGCCCGGGCGCAAGGTGAAAGCGCGCGATCGCGCGCGACGACGGATGCGAGACGATGTCTTCGACGCTGAGCGTCGCATCGTCGAAGCTCCAGCTGCGGCGGTGGATCGGTCGTCCGGCGAGGTGTGCATAGCCGTCGTGTGCGCACGAGATCGAGACCGCGCCGGCGTCGCCGTGCGCGATGCGCGCAGGCTCGGGCCGTGCGCGCCGGCCGACGCGAAAGCCGGCCCAGACCTCCGACGAGTTCTGCCCCTCGACCTCGACGGTGCTGTGCGCCGCGGTCGCGCGCTCGTGCTGGCGCTCGACGCCTTCGCCGTAGCGCGACGTGCCGCCGTTGACGACGACCTTGCGAGCCTCGAGCGAGAGCTCGAACGAGAGCGTGTCGGCGTGGGCGTGGCCTGGCAGATGGTCGGGGCCGATCGGCGCGACGTCGAGGAGCGCCGTCGCGCCGTCGCGCTCGACGCGCACGTAGCCCGAGTCGGGAAGGACGACGACGCCGTGCACGTCGCCGTTCGCGACCGCCGCGAAGCCGAGGTCGCCGGCGAAGCGCAGGAGTTCGGCGTGCGACGGCGCGATGCCGTCGGCACAGTCGTTGAAGCGGCCGAGCGTGCCGTCCGGGTGCGTCATCGCAGCGAGCCAGCGCAGCATCGCCGGCACGCGCGCCGCGAGGGCGCCGCGCAGCGGCTCGACGTCGGCGTCGCCGGCGGCGAACGTCGCGATCGCGTCGAGCAGGTCGAGGACGTCCTCGAGCGCGAGCGCGTGGTACATCGGGCTGCGCTCGAACTGGCCGCCGTCCGCCAGGATCTGCTCGGGCAGCTCGCGCAGCAGGATCTCCTGGCCGGTGCGTCGCCACGTCGCGGCTTCGTCGCCGGAGAAGAAGAGGCCGGCGAACACGAGCGCCTTCGCGTTCACGAACAGGTGGTTGCCGAGCAGGTGCGTCTCGAGTCGCCGCGCGAGCCAGCGTGCCTGCACGGCGAGACTCGCGACCATTCCGGGCGGCGCCGCGTTGCCGGCGAGCAGCCACTGGATCCAGCGGACGATGCGCAGCGACAGCGGATACGGCTCCCAGCCGGCGCCGCGTCCGGGCGGGTTGTCGGCGATCCAGCGCCCGATCAGCGCCGCGTGCAGCGCGGTGCGGGTGGCGGCGCCGTGCGCGCCGAGGTCGTCGAAGTAGTGCTGGTGATAGCGCCACAGACGCGACACGCCGGGCCCGTTCCAGCCGACGGCCTCGAGGGTGTGGCGCTCGCCCAGCAGGTCGAACGTGGCGGGCGCGTGCAGGCTCTGGCCGCGGCGCGCCGGCGCGACCCAGCGTCCGGTCGGAGTCGCGAGCGCCGGCGGCGGCCGCACGTCGGCCCGCGGTCGATGCAGTCGGAACGCGATCCGGCCGGTGATCTGGCCGAGCTTCAGGTGGCGGACGGTCCGCCAGTAGGTGGCCGGGCCGGTCACGCGCGCGCGTTCGCGACGAGCAGCCGCTCGAGCACCGCGACGATGCGCGGGCCGGTCCGGCCGTCCCAGAGCTCGGGGATGCCGCCGGTCTTCCAGGCGCCCGCGAACAGCCGGTCGAGCGCGGGCTTCAGGCGCGACGGATCGGTGCCGATCAGCTCGTTGGTGCCGATCGTCACCGTCTCCGGACGCTCGGTCGTGTCGCGCAGGGTGACGCACGGAACGCCGAGGACGGTCGTCTCCTCGGTGACGCCGCCCGAGTCGGTGATCACCGCCTTCGCGTTGGCGACGAGGAAGTTGAACTCGAGGTACGGCTGCGCCTCGACGACGAGCAGGTGCGGCGCAACGGGGCCGACCCGAGCGAGCGTCTTCAGCGTCCGCGGGTGCGCCGGAAAGACGACCGGAAGCCCGCGCGTCGCCTCCGCGACCGCGGCAAGCAGGGCGGCGAACGACGCCGGCGAGTCGACGTTCGCCGGCCGGTGCAGCGTCATCACGAAGTAGTTGCCGCTCGCCAGCCCGGCGTCCTGCCAGAACGCCGGCGCCCGGAAGCGGCTGCGCTGCGCGAGCAGCGTGTCGATCATGGTGTTGCCGACGAAGTGGATGCGCTCGTCGCCGATCCCGGCACGGCGCAGATTCGCGTTCGCGACCTCGCTCGTCGTGAAGAAGTGGTTGGTGATCGCGTCGGTCACCATCCGGTTGATCTCCTCCGGCATCGTCCAGTCGCCGGAGCGGATCCCGGCTTCGACGTGCGCGACGGCGGTGCCGAGCTTCTGCGCTGCGATCGCGCACGCCATCGTCGACGTGACGTCGCCGACGACCAGGCAGAGGTCGCTCGGCTCCTGGACGAGCAGCCGCTCGTAGCCGACCATGATCGCCGCCGTCTGCTCGGCGTGGCTGCCCGAGCCGACCTCGAGGTTGACGTCCGGCTCGGGGATCTCGAGCTGGGCGAAGAAGTCGCCCGACATCCGCTGGTCGTAGTGCTGGCCGGTGTGGACGAGGCGGTAGCCGAGCGTTCCCCCGGCGGCCGCGCGCTCGCGCAGCGCACGGATGATCGGCGCCACCTTCATGAAGTTGGGTCGCGCACCGGCGACGATGTCGATGCGGGGAGACGTCATGCGCTGCGCGCCCGGAGCGCCTCGGCGATCTCGATCGTGACGCGCGCGACCTCGAGCAGATCGGCGAGCGGAATCGGCGCTGCGCCGCCGCCTTTCAGCGCATCGACGAACGCCTGCGCACACGCGCGCTGGCCCTTGTCCTGGCGCCACAGGCGCAGCCCCGTGAACGACGGCCAGCCGAAGCCGCTGAGGCGACGGAAGTTGTCGAGCTGCAGCACGCGGCCGGCGGCGAAGACTTCGACCCGCTCCTTCGGGAACGCCTTGCTGCCGTTGGCGAGGTACTGCACGGATGCGATCGAGCCGTCCGCGAAGGAAACGCCGATCGTCGCGCTGTCGCCGCTGCCGCCGGCGAGCGCGTGGGCGCTGTGGCCGCTGATCGGCGCGCCGACGAGATGGCGCGCCAGGTCGATGAAGTGGCAGCCCTCGCCGACGATGCGGCCGCCGCCGATGGCAGCGTCCTGCGTCCAGTGCGCCGGCGGAATCGAGCCGGCGTTGACGGTGATCACGACCGACTTCGGCCCGCCGACGCCGGCGAGCAGCTCGCGCATGCGCGCGACGTGCGGGGCGAAGCGGCGGTTGAAGCCGACCATCAGGAGCGGCGACGGCTCGCGGTACGCGGCGGCGATCTGCTCGAGCTCGGCGAGGCTGAGGCAGAGCGGCTTCTCGACGAAGACGTGCTTGCCGGCGGCGCGCGCCGCGAGGACGAAGCGCGCGTGGCTGTCGTGGCGCGTCGTCACGACGACGGCATCGATCGCGGCATCGGCGAGCAGCGCCGCGGTGTCGGTGGTCGCGCTCTCGATCGCGAACTTGCGCGCGACGTGGACGCCGCTGACACCGCCGGCCGACGCCACCGCGTGCAGGCGGGCGCCGGTGCCGGCGAACGCCGGGACGAGCACCGCGGTCGCGTAGTTGCCGGCGCCGATGAAGCCGAGCGCCGGTCGCGCCCTCGTTGTCGGCGCGCCGGCCACGGCAGCAGAGGGCGTCGCTGCGGCGACGGCGTCGCGCCGCGCCGCGGTGCGCACGGTCCGCGCCTGCGCCGGGGCACCGTCGTCGGGATACTCGAGGACGATCCCGAGCGACGGCGCGGCGCCGCCGACGAGCGCATACGCCTCCTCGGCGCGGTCGATCGCGAAGCGGTGCGAGACGAGCGGCGCGACCGCGAGGCGTCCGGCCGCGATCATGTCGAGCACCGCCTCGAAATTGCGCTGCTCGGTCCAGCGGACGAAGCCGACCGGGTAGTCGTTGCCGCCTTCCTCGTACGTCGGGTCGTAGCGGCCGGGGCCGTACGAGCACGAGACCTGGAACGTCAGCTCCTTCTCGTAGAAGTCGGCGCGCGACAGCTCGAGGCCGGCGACGCCGACGAGGACGATGCGGCCGCGCTTCCTGCACATCTGCGCCGCCTGGTGGACCGGCTCGTTGCTGCGCGTCGACGCCGTGATGAGGACGGCGTCGACGCCGCGGCCGCGCGAGAACGCCTCGGCGGCGCGGATCGGGTCGCCGCCCGCGCTCAGGTCGACGACCTCGGCACCGAAGCGCTCGGCAAGGGCGAGCTTGTCGCGGTCGAAGTCGATGCCGAGGACGCGGCAGCCGTGCGCGCGCAGCAGCTGCACGGCCAGCAGTCCGATCAGGCCGAGCCCGGTGACGACGACCGCCTCGCCGAGCGTCGGCTGCGCGAGGCGGATGCCCTGCAGCGCGATCGCGCCGAGGACGGTGAACGCGGCGTCGTCGTCGCCGACCGCGTCCGGCACCCTGGCGCAGAGGTTGGCCGGCACGGCGACCACCTCGGCGTGCCGGCCGTTCGATGCGACGCGATCACCGACGGCGAACCCGGCGACGCCGGCGCCGACCTCCAGCACCGTGCCGACGTTGCAGTAGCCCATCGGCAGCGGCTGGTCGAGCTTGTTGCGGACCGCGTCGAGCGTCGGCCCGAGGCCGTCGGTGCGGATCTTGTCGATCACCATCCGGACCTTGTCGGGCTGCTGGCGCGCCTTGTCGATCCAGTTCGCCTTGCCGAAGTCGACCAGCATCCGTTCGGTTCCGACCGAGACGAGGCTGCGCGTCGTGCGGATGAGGAGCTGGCCGCGGCCGGTCGCCGGGCACGGCACGTCGGCGACCTCGGTCGTTCCGGTCTTCAGGCTTTGCAGGATCTGCTTCACGTCGGTGCGCCGCTCCGCCCCGGCGCCGTCATGCGGCCTGCCGCGCGTGCGCGATCAGGGCGTCCTTGTCGGCGCGGTTCGGGTAGTTGATGAGGACGGCGCGGTAGACGCCCTTGAAGACGAAGAGGCTTCCGGCGGCAGCGCCGACGATGCCGAAGCGGCCGATCAGCTCGGCGATGTCCTTCAGCGCGCCGGCACCACCGAGCGCCGTCATCGGCAGCGTCATCGCCTCGCGCACGCGCGTCAGCAGCTCGAGGTCGTAGCCCTTCATGACACCGTCGCGGTCGATCGAGTTGACGACGATCTCGCCGGCGCCGAGCCGCTCCGCGCGGGCAGCGAACTCCGCGGGCTCGACGCCGGTCGGGCGGGTGCCGTTGTGGGTGAAGAGCTCGTGGCGGCTGCCGACCTTTCTGACGTCGAGGACGACGACGATGCTTTGCCGACCGACGCGCTCGGCGGCGCGCTCGAGCAGCTGCGGATCGGCGATCGCGGCGGCGCTCAGCGCCACCTTCTCGACGCCGAGGGCGACGATCCGCTGGATCTGCTCGGCCGTCGTCACCCCGCCGCCGTAGCACAGCGGCATCCGGCACTCGACCGCGAGGTCGCGGATGAGCGCGTAGTTGGGCTCGCGGCCCTGCGCGGTGGCGTCGATGTCGAGCACGGTGAGCTCGTCGACCTCCTTCTCGTTGAAGATGCGCACCGCGTTGAGCGGATCGCCGACGTACTTGGGGGCGCCGAAGCGCGTCGTCTTGACGAGGCCGCCGTTCTTGACCAGCAGACAGGGAATGATTCTCGGCTGCAGCATGCTCAGAGCTCGGCGAAGTTCTTCAGCAGGCGGATGCCCCACTGGTGGCTCTTCTCGGGATGGAACTGGACGCCGTAGACGTTGCCGGACTGCACGCTCGAGACGAAGCGGCCGTTGTAGTCGGTCGTGGCGAGCGCGTCCTCGTCGCGGCGCGGCGCGAAGTAGTACGAATGCAGGAAATAGAAGCGCGCGCCGCTGCCGAGCCCGGCGAACAGGCCTTCGGCGCGCTTCGGCGCAACGTCGTTCCAGCCCATGTGCGGCAGATGGGTGCGGCCGGTGAACGTCTGCTCGTCGAAGATCCTGACGTCGGCGTCGATCCAACCGAGACCGGCCAGCTTTCCCTCGTCGCTGCGCCCGGCGAGCATCTGCATGCCGACGCAGATGCCGATCACCTCGCTGCGCTCCTCGAGCACGAGCCGGTCGAGGCGCTCGCGCATCCCGGAGTCGTTGAGGCGCGCCATCGCCCAGTCGAACGCGCCGACGCCGGGCAGGACGAGCTTGCGCGCGCCCTCGAGGTCGGCCGCGGTGCGGGCGGTGCGCGCCGGGATGTTCAGCCGGGTGTAGATGTTGGCGATCGCCTGGACGTTGCCGAGGCCGTAATCGACGATCGTGATCATCGCTTGCCGCCCAGCTCGAGCCCGAGCGCACGCATCACCTTGGCGCCCGCGGCGTAGAAGGTTTCCTGCGACCTGTAGTCCTTGTACGTCTTGTTGGGAGCGTCCAGGTAGCCCTGCAGCTCGTCCGTCGTGATGCCGAGCTTGGTCGCGACGTACGCCGACTCGTGCTTGATCGTGTCGGCATCGAGGGCCGGGGTCTTCAGCCGCTCGAGCGCTTCGTCGCGCTGCATCTGCCCGGTCACGATCAGGCTCGAGAATTGGACCTTGCGCGTGTCGTAGCCGAACTTCGCCGGCAGCCAGTGGCCTTCGTAGAAGCGCGTGAAGCGCGACTCGAAGTGCTTCTGCGGATACGGCTGCCAGCCGAACTTGCCGACCAGGAGCTCGATCGCGTCGGCCTTGACGTACGGCACGTGGTTGAGCGGCCGCACGACCCGGATGCCCTTCACGTAGGGCAGGTAGATCTTGTGGCGAAGGATCGAGGTCGTCGGAAACGTCGTCAGCGGCCGGGTGCCGAACCGCTGATGGATGTCCTTCAGCTGGATCGAGTCGGACTGGTAGTACATCCACTCGATCGGGTTGCGGATGCACTCGGTCGAGAGGTTGGCGCCGGTGAGGATGTACTTGACGTCGTGCTGCTCGGCGAACTTGTACATCGTCGCGAAGAACGCGTGATCCTGCGGCGTGTCGATGTGCGGAACGCCGGACTTGAAGTAGGCGAGCTGCAGGTCGCGCATCTCGTCCCAGTCGATCACCTCGGTGTAGAGGTCGAGACCGAGCTTGTCGACCAGGCGCTCGATGTTGTTGACCGCTTCCTGCGAGTTCCAGCCGGCGTCGACGTGAAAGACGAGCGGTCGTAGCCCGAGCTGCTCCTTCGCGACGTACGTCAGGTAGGAGCTGTCGATGCCGCCGCTCATGCCGATGATGCAGTCGAAATCGCGCCCCTTGCCGGCGGCCTTGATCCTGTCGACCAGTGCAGCGAGCTCGCGGCGGCCGGTCTCGTCGGTGTGCCAGTTGGGCAGGATGTCTTGGTAGAAGGAGTTGCAGTGGTCGCAGACTCCCTTGTCATCGAAGACGATCCTGGAGTCGGTCGTGTCCATGACGCAGTTCTGGCATATCTGGTAGTTCCGGCCCATTGACGCTGATGACTCTCGAGTGTTATCGGCCACTGCTTTCCGCTGCCTCCAGGAACCGGTCGACGTCGTTGAAGAGCGGACCCAGGCGAAGGAGCTCGGCCTCTTCCTTGGACCACCAGCGCGTTCTGAGCAAACGCTCGACGATCGGCTCGCTGAACCGATAGCGAAGGATTTTCGCCGGATTGCCTGCGACGACGGCGTACGCCGGGACCGACTTCGTGACGACTGCCCCGGCACCGACGACCGCGCCGTCGCCGATGCTGACACCGGGCAGGACGATGGCCGAGCGTCCGATCCAGACGTCGTGTCCGATCGTCACCCTTCTTGGCGCCGCGCGAGGATGGGTCGAGAACTTCATCCTCACGCTGTCCTTGCCTTCGTAGAACACCGGAGACATGGCCACCCACTCCATCGGATGTCTGCCTCCGCCGATGACCACTCCGTTGGCGATCGAGACGAAACTGCCGATGTCGGCGTGCGAGACCTCGCAGTCGTACCCGCAGAACGAGTGACGGTCGAGCGTCGAGCTGTAGAAGCTCGTGCCGGACTCGAGTTTGGAGGTGGGGTGGACGACCGAGTTCTGGACCGCCGAAAGACGCGCTTTCTTGATCGCCTTGGAGAGGACGAGCGCAAGCCGTCGCAGCATCAGGAGGCCCTCCTGCGAAATGCGTCCGGGGCGTGATTGAAGTAGATGAAGAAGTAGCAGAAGTAGAAGAAGTCGAGCAACGTGGGAAACAGGATCGGCTCCGAGTAGGCGCGCAGCGCGGCCATGCCGATGAAGAAGAAGAACACGGCCCTGGCCATGCGCGTCTTCCTGCCGAACAGAACGATGGCAGGGCTGACGAGCGCCAGGATCGTTGCCGGCAGCCCGAAGTAGGAATGCGTCCGGATGTACGAGATGTGCGGGTTGTTGTTGTGATCCATCTCGATGACGGTTCCTTCGTAGTCCGCGCCCACCAACGCGGTGACGGGACCGAGCTTGTCCCAGTAGTCGTCGAAGATCTCGATGCGGTTGGTGTCGACCAGGCCGACGCTGAGCTTCGTGTAGCGCGTGACGAAGTCGACCATGTCCTCGCCGTATTCGGAGAAGACGAAGAACAACGCGAGGGCCGCGACGAAGTAGTAGCGCCTTCGCGTACCGGTGCGCGCCGAGTCGGAAATGAGCGCATTGAAGAGAAACGTGCCGACGATCATCAGCCCGGCCACCACCAGGGATCCGCGGCCGTTGCCGAAGAACGCAACCACGGCGGTGGCCAGGGGAGGCCAGAGGGGGAGCCTGCGCCGAACGACATAGAAGCACAGGCTCAGCCCGATCTGGATGATGATGAGATAGGCGGGAATGCCATTCGTGCTCGAACCCTCGATCACCTCGCCGAAGGGCTCGGGGTGACCCCAGTAGGCGTACAGGATGAAGGCGATCGCCGCCAGCGACGCGCCGTAGATGATCTGGAAGGCCTTGAGCAGGTCGACCGGGTTCTTCTTCGCGATCGCCTGGGCGGCGAGAAAGACAAACACCGTCGAGAACGTGTAGAAGATCGGCGAGAGGCCGTGGTACGGCTTGAAGAAGGCGGGCAGCAGCACGACCGGAACAGCCGCCATCCCGTACAGCTGCTTTCGCGTGATGCCGTGCCGGAGGTTCGCGGCATACGCAAATGCTCCGCAAGCAATCGTCCCGAGCACGATGACGGTCGGGATCTGGACGATGAAGATCAATAGGATCGACGACATCACGATCGCGATGTACGTCGCTTCGCTGGGCCTGGCAGGGCCAACTGCCAGAGGACCGGTGCTCGGGGCGGTGGTCAGCATGGCTGCTCTCCCTTGCGGGCCGCGAGGTCGGTGACCAGCGCGATCAGCTCGTCCAGATCCAGGATTTCCTCGGAGCTGTCGAAGGCAATTTCCGGGAAGACCAGGTGCCCCCTGACGAGCACCTTCCTGCCCTTGAACGCCGGGTCGATCTGGCAGGTCGAGAAGAAGGAGGCGAAAAGCGTGTCCGCCCGGCCGTTCACCTCGGCGAGACTCGACAGCTTCGTGAACCCGGCGGGTGCGTCGGGCTTCTTGCTGTTGGGATGCGGCTTGTAGATCAGCCTGACGCCGGGGGCACCTTCGAATGCTTCGCGAACGCGCGTGACGAAGACATCCTCGTTGCGCTGGATGACATCCGTCAGCCCCTCGAACGTCTGGCTGAGGAATACCAGGGTCACGCCGCCGGGGGAGGGCTGCGGCGCGACCGGATCGGCGCCGCCAGGAACATCGGTCTTGCGCTCGTTGAGCCGGCGCAGGGAGTACCTGCACGGACCGATGGCGTGGTAGTACTCCTGTTGCTTCAAGGTCAGCACGCGGAATTCCGGATAGCCGTGAACGGGCAGATACTTGCCGACGCCATGGGCGCTGTTGATCACCCGAACCGGGAAGCGGGCGAGGCGGCGGGTGAAGTCGAGGCTGCCGATGTCGAATTCGTCGGACAGCTGCACCGTTCGCACCCCCAGGTTGACCACCTGGAAGGCGTGCCGAATCTGCGCCCGTGATTCCAGTCGCATCAACGACCGAACGTCGCGCCGGACGAGGAAGCGGCCGAAATCGCCGACGAGGTAAGGATTGCCCGCCAGCTTGAAGCCGAGTCGATGGCGCCTCAGGTGCGCGATGTATCTCAGCTGTCGGCGCACGTTGATGGGGAACGGGTAGACCGCGCGGATCACACCCGACTCCGCCACGTCGTACACCAGCTCGATGTCATCGACGTAGCACTTCCGGTAGGTATGGATCCGCCCGGCTCGCACACGACGATCGCCGACACGGCCCAGCAGGTGAAAGAGCCAGTGGACGAACACCTTGACCACCACCACGATCGTCTGGCGAGCGGCCAGCCTGTGTGCATAGACGTCGTCGAGTTCCGGGGGACGCTTCGGCAGGCCATTCAGGTAGTCGCGGGGCGCTTCCTCGAAGCACTCGGCTTCGCGAGCATAGAACGTCGCGCCGTAGCGGTATGACCAGTTCACGCGCCGGTGATAGTGATAGCGCCGGTCGGCGAACCTCGCGGTCGCCTCGAGAAGGCGCGAGGAAAAGGTGGCGGATTCGCGCAGCAACGGGATCTCGGAGCCGGCCATTTCAGCGTCCGGGCAGCCACGGCATGTCGACCGCCCGCGAGGCGGCGAACCAGACCAGCAGGAACAGGATGGCGTTGTTGAGCGCGAACGAGGCGCTTGCGCCGATCAGTCCGTACGACGACGTGAGGCTGTACGAGATCAGGCATCCCAGCGCGGCGGTCAAGCCCGACATCGTCGAAAGACGCCCCGTCTTCTCGGCGTAGAAGAGATAGTTGACGACCATGTAGTACATGCCTTGCAGCACGAATCCCGACACCATGAAGACGATGAGAGGCTTCGCGCTGGCGTATTTGGGTCCGATCAACTCGTCGAAGAACGCGGTCGACACCGTTGCCACGACCACGCCGCTGCCGATCAGCGCCGCGCCGAGCAGGTAGGTTCGGTTCACGATCATCCGCCGCGCCGCCGGTGCTTCCTTCGACAGCTGCTCGAAGAGCCAGGGCGCCAGAGCCTTGTTGAGCGGCTCGATGAGGACCACGATGACCATGCCGATCTGCATGGCGACCATGAAGATGCCGAGGCTTTCGGTTCCGAGCAAAGAAGAGACCACCAGTCGGTCAAGATAGGCGAGGGCGGAGCCGGCGAAGATGTGCGGCAGCAGAGGGACGCCGAAGGTGGCGAGGCTGCGCAGGTGGGCGCG
>Ga0068860_100001852_pt1 | contig 22494 bp, 22 predicted proteins | sample KBSSwiS32_FD_66597 | JGI IMG/M metagenome (GOLD analysis project Ga0068860, IMG submission 66597) | Switchgrass rhizosphere microbial communities from Kellogg Biological Station, Michigan, USA - KBS Switchgrass S3-2 | ecosystem: Host-associated > Plants > Roots > Rhizosphere > Soil ...
GCCGACCGCCGTGTCCTGGTTGACGACGCGGCCGAGGCGGTCTGGCACTACTTCATCCAGCGCGAGCTCTGCGGCTTCCGCGACCATCGCCTGGTCATCGCCGAGCTGAAGATCCCCAGGGACGTGCTGGGCCGCCTGGGGGCCGCCCCTCGGCGGTAGCCCTCGGCGTGCGCGCCGGACTATCCTTCCGGAAACGGAGGAGACGCGGGCGATGCAGGTGGTGGCGGAGGGCTTGCGCGTGCCGGAAGGGCCGGTGGCTCTGGCCGACGGCTCGGTGCTGGTGGTCGAGGTGATGGGCGGGACGCTGGTCCGCGTGCGGCCCGACGGCGTCAAGCAGGTGGTGGCCGAGCTGGGCGGCGGGCCGAATGGGGCGGCCATCGGCCCCGGCGGGGCGGCCTACGTCTGCAACAACGGCGGCCTGAGCATGAGCTGGGCGGATGGGCGGCTGGTTTCCTACGGCCCCGCGACGGAAGGACCCTCGGGCTCGATCCAGCGGGTGGATCTCGCCACCGGCCGCGTCGAGACCCTCTACACCCACTGCGACGGCGAACGGCTGAGCGGTCCCAACGACCTCGTGTTCGATTCGACGGGCGGCTTCTGGTTCACCGACAGCGGCCACCGCCGGCCGAAGTACAAGGAGTGGGGCGCTCTCTATTATGCCCGCGCCGACGGCTCGAAGATCGTCAAGGTGCGCTCCGAGATCCCACTGCCGAACGGCGTGGGCCTCTCGCCGGACGGGACCAGCGTCTACTTCGCCGACTCGCTCACCGGGGCCGTCTGGGGCTGCGAGCTGACCGGCCCGGGCGCGCTGAAGCTTGGCGATCCGCCTGCGTTCAGCGGCCGCCTGGTGGGCCGCCAGACCGAGCTTGCGGGCCTGGACAGCCTGGCGGTCGAGGCTTCGGGGCGGATCTGCATCGCCAGCGCGCCGGGGCGCGTCTGCGTCATCACCCCGGACGGCCCGACCGAGAACGTCACGGTCCCTGACGTCATGCCCACCAACATCTGTTTCGGCGGCCCCGACATGCGCGACGCCTGGATCACCGGCGGCGCGGGCGGAACCCTGATCAAGACCCGCTGGCCGAGACCCGGCGCGAAGCTGGCGTTCAACGCCTAGAGGTGGGTGAGGTTCGGCCCCCGGCGGAAGCGCATGAAGGGGATCGGGCGCTCCGGATGGGTCAGCCGCTGCTGCGTCTCGCGCAGCACGAAGCGGGTGACCGCCGGCAGGTCCAGCCCCAGGGCTTCCTCCAGGCTGAACCAGGCGATCTCGTCCAGCTCGCCGCAGTCGGGCTGGCGCTCCAGGCTGATCAGCCGCTCGGCGTCGGCCATGAAGAACCGCGCATCGAAGCGCTTCGGCACCGACGGCGGGGTGATCGCCCGGGCCACGAAGGACATGGCGCTGAGGTCGGCGGCGGCCCCGTGAGCCAGGAATTCCCGCCAGGGGCCGACGGCGCTGCGCACCGGCGCGGGCTTGGCCAGCAGCAGGCCCGCCTCCTCGAAGGTCTCGCGCACCGCGGCCATCGCCAGGGCCCTGGCGCGGGCCTCCGGCGCGGTCATGTGCAGCTTGGCGGCCACCTCGTGGCGCAGGTCGGTGGCGTAGGGCGCGCGGAAGTCGGCGGGGTCGATCCGACCGCCTGGAAACACCCACTTGTCGGGCATGAAACTGTGGCCGCCGTGGCGGCGGCCCATCAGCACCCGGGGCGCCTCGGCGTCGCGCCGAACCAGGATCAGGGTGGCCGCGTCCCGGGGACGCACGGCGCGGGCTCCGGGTTTGCGGGGGGGCAGGGTGGTGACCGTGCGGTCTTCTTCGAATACGTCGTCAGCCATGGCCGGATCGTATGGACGCCCGCCTGCGCCGTGAAAAGCCCCGTCAGCGCCGACGCTGTCCTCGCCCGCGCGGCGGCGGCCGGCCCGCCGGGGCGCGGCGGCGCACACCCATAGGGGGGCGCGGCAGGCTGGCGTCCGCCGCCATCGGCTCGCTCAGCATCTCGAACAGCAGCCCGCCGGTGATCGGCGTCGCTTCGACCAGCCGCACGTCGACGGTCATCCCCAGCGGCCAGCGCTTGCCGCTGCGCTCGCCCACCAGCGAATGGGTGCGCTCGTCGTGGATGAAGTACTCCCCACCCAGCCGCGACACCGGAACCAGCCCGTCCGCGCCGGTCTCCGCCAGGCGCACGAACAGGCCGAAGCGGGTCACCCCCGTGATCCGCCCCTCGAACTCCGCGCCGATCCGATCGGCCAGGAAGGCGGCCACGTAGCGGTCGGTGGCGTCCCGCTCGGCGGCCATGGCCCGCCGCTCGGCGACGGTGATGCTTTCGGCGACCGCCTTCAGCCGCGCGATCTCGCGGTCGGTCAGCCCGTCGTCCCCCAGGCCGAGGGCGCGGATCAGCGCCCGGTGCACCACGAGATCGGCATAGCGGCGGATCGGCGAGGTGAAGTGGGCGTAGCGCGCCAGGTTCAGGCCGAAGTGGCCGATGTTGTCGGTGGAATAGACCGCCTGCATCTGGCTGCGCAGGACCACCTCGTTGATGATCTCGGCGTGCGGCCCCTCGCGGGTGTCGGTCAGCAGCCGGTTGAAGCGGTCGGTGCGCGGCGCTTCGCCCTTGGACCAGGGCACGCCCAGCGTCGCCAGGAACTCGGCCAGCGACTGCACCTTCTCCGGGCTCGGCGTGTCGTGGATGCGGTAGATCAGCGGCGTGGTCTTCTGCTCCAGCGTCTCGGCGGCGCAGACGTTGGCCTGGATCATCATCTCCTCGATCAGCCGGTGCGCCTCGAGCGAGGCGCGCGGGGTGATGGAGGTGATCTCCCCCTCCGGGCTGAGGACGATCTTGCGTTCCAGACTCTCGATGGCCAGGGGCGAGCGCGCGTCGCGGCCCTTCTTCATGGTCGCGTAAGCTGCGTAGAGCGGCCTCAGGATCGGCTCGACCAAGGGACCTGTCTTGTCGTCCGGCTGGCCGTCGATGGCTGACTGGGCCTGTTCGTAGGCCAGCTTGGCGGCCGAGCGCATCAAGCCCCGCACGAACCGGTGGCTGCGCTTGCGCCCGTCCGCGCCGAACACCATGCGCACCGCCAGGCAGGCGCGGTTCTCGCCCTCGCGCAGCGAGCACAGGCCGTTGGAGAGGCGCTCCGGCAGCATCGGCTCCACCCGGTCGGGGAAATAGACGCTGTTGCCCTTCTCGCGGGCTTCCTCGTCCAGGGCCGAGCCCGGCCGCACGTAGGCCGCCACATCGGCGATGGCCACCCAAACCACCCAGCCGCCCGGGTTCTTCGGGTCGTCGTCGGCCGAAGCGTAGACGGCGTCGTCGTGGTCGCGGGCGTCCACCGGGTCGATGGTCACGAAGGGGACCTCGCGCAGGTCCTCGCGCCCGGCCAGCGTCGGCGCCTGGGCGGCCTCGGCCTCGGCTTCCGCGGCGGCAGTGAAGCCCATCGGAATGCTGTGGGTGTGGATGGCGATCAGCGAGGCGGCGCGGGGCTCGTCCTCCCGGCCCACCACCTCCAGGACCTTGCCGCGGTGCGGGCCGTAGCGGCGTTCGGCGCCGCCCACCTGCGCCAGCACCAGGTCGCCGTCGCGCAGGTCCTGGGCCGAGGGGTCGGTCAGCACTAGGCTCTGCTTCGAGCGGCGGTCGACCGGTTCGACGCGCACCTCGCGGCGCGCCTTGCGAATCACGCCCAGCACGCGGTGCGCGCTCTGGCCCAGCCGCTTGATCAGCCGCGCCTCGACCTCGCCGCCCTCCAGCCGCTCGAAGCGCACCAGCAGCCGGTCGCCCAGCCCCGGCGCGCCGGCCGCCTTCTCGCCGCGGTCGGGGACCAGGCGCGCCCGGGGCGCGTCCTCGGCCCCGCTGAGCCGCACCCAAAGCTCGCCGTCTGTGTCGCGTTCCACCACGTCGGCGACGCCCACCGGGGGCAGGGCGCCGGTCTCTGACACGCGCCGCCCGTCGCGGCGCACCAGGGCGCCGCTGTCCTCCAGGTCGCGGAGCAATTCGCGCAGGGCGCGGCGGTCGGCGCCCTTCAGCCCGAACGCCTGGGCGATCGCCGCCCGCGGCGCGTCGGGGTTTTCGCGGACGAACTTCAGCAGGGTGTCGCGATCAGGCAGTCCCTGCGCCGGACGCGCGGACTTGAATCGGACAGCCTTGGGGACGCGCGACTTCGCCATGGCCCATCTAACGCGGAATCAGCCCCGGCGAACGCCCGGCCTCAGCCGCTCGCCGCTTTCTTTTTCGCAGGCGCTTTTTTGGGTGCGGCCTTTTTCGCGGGCGCGGCCTTCTTCGCAGCCTTGGGTGCGGCGGCCTTCTTCGCGCCGCGCTTGGGTTTGCCGCCGCCCTTGGCCTCGCGCTCGGCCAGCAGCTTCACCGCTTCGTCGAGCGTCAGCGCCTTGGGGTCGGAATTGCGCGGGACGTTGGCGTTGGTCGAGCCGTGCTTGACGTAGGGGCCGTAGCGGCCCGGCATCACCCGCACCGGCTGGCCGTCGGCCGGGTGGGCGCCCAGCTCCGCCAGCGGCTGGGTCTCGGCGCGGCCGCGGCCGGGCCCCGCCGACCGCTTCTCCGCCAAGAGCGCCACGGCGCGGTTCAGGCCCACCTCGAACACCTCGTCCAGGGTCGGCAGGTTGGCATAGGTGCCGTCGTGCTGCACGAACGGGCCATAGCGGCCGACGCCGGCCAGGATCATCTGGCCGTCCTCGGGGTGTGCGCCCACCTCGCGCGGCAGCCGCAGCAGGCGCAGGCCCTTCTCCAGGTCCATGCCCGCCGCCGGCCAGCTCTTGGGCAGGCTGGAGCGCCGCGGCTTCTCGCCCTCGCCGAGCTGCACATAGGGACCGAAGCGGCCGGCCTTCAGAAACACCGTCAGGCCGGTCTGCGGGTCTACGCCCAGTTCGCGCTCGCCATTGGCGGCTTCCGCCTCCTCGCCGTCCTGGGCGAGGGGGCGGGTGTGCCGGCATTCCGGATAGTTGGAGCAGCCGATGAAGGCGCCGAACTTGCCGGTCTTCAGCGACAGGCGGCCCGTACCGCAGGTGGGGCAGGCGCGCGGATCGGTCCCGTCCCCGCGGTCGGGGAAGATGTGCGGGCCCAGCGCCTCGTTGAGCGCCTCCAGCACCTGGCCCACGCGCAGGTCGCCGATCTCGCCCACCGCGCCGGAGAAGTCGTTCCAGAATTCCCGCAGCAGCACCTTCCAGTCGAGGTCGCCGGCCGAGACCAGGTCGAGCTTCTCCTCCAGCGCCGCGGTGAAGTCGTACTCCACGTACTTCAGGAAGAACTCTTCCAGGAAGGCGGTGACCAGCCGGCCCTTGTCCTCCGGGATGAAGCGGTTCTTGTCCATGCGCACGTATTCGCGTTCGCGCAGCACGGTCAGGATCGAGGCGTAGGTGGAGGGCCGCCCGATGCCGAGTTCCTCCATCTTCTTCACCAGGCTGGCTTCGGAATAGCGCGGCGGCGGCTCGGTGAAGTGCTGGTCGGCGCGCGCGGCGGCCACCCGGGCGTCGGCGCCGTCCCTGACCTGCGGCAGGCGGCCGCCTTCCTCGTCGTCCGGGTCGTCGCGGCCTTCCTCGTAGACGGCGAGGTAGCCGTCGAACAACACCACCTGGCCGGTGGCGCGCAGGCCGGTTTTCCCGTCGGCGGAGTCCAGGTCGATGGTGGTCCGCTCGATGCGCGCGGCCTCCATCTGCGAGGCGATCATCCGCTTCCAGATCAGCTCGTAGAGCCGGCCCAGGTCGGCGTCGAGCCGCAGCGAGCCTGGGTTGCGGGCCAGCGCCGTCGGACGGATCGCCTCGTGCGCTTCCTGGGCGTTCTTGGCCTTGGTCTTGTAGATCCGGCCGCTCTCAGGGACGTATTCGCGCCCGTAGAGGCCCGCGATCACCTCGCGCGCCTCGCTGACGGCTTCCGGCGCGGACTGCACCCCATCGGTCCGCATGTAGGTGATCAGGCCCACCGTCTCGCCGCCGATGTCGATGCCTTCGTAAAGGCGCTGGGCGGCCTGCATGGTGCGCTGGGCGGAGAAGCCCAGCTTGCGCGCGGCTTCCTGTTGCAGGGTGGAGGTGGTGAAGGGCGGGGGCGGGGCCCGGCGGCCGGGCTTCTTCTCCACGGCGGCCACGCGGAACTGGGCGGCCTGCACGGCGGCGCGGGCGCCCAGCGCGGCGGCCTCGTTTGGCAGGTCGAACTTGCCGAGCTTCTTGCCCTCGTGCTTGGCGAGGCGCGCCGTGAACGGCTCGGCGCCGGCGGAGACGTCGGCCTCGACGGTCCAGTACTCCTGGGTCCTGAACCGCTCGATCTCCAGCTCGCGGTCGACGATCAGCCGCAGGGCCACTGACTGCACCCTCCCGGCCGAGCGCGAGCCGGGCAGCTTGCGCCACAAGACCGGCGAGAGGGTGAAGCCCACCAGGTAGTCCAGCGCCCGGCGCGCGAGGTAGGCGTCCACCAGCTCCATGTCGATGGCGCGAGGATTGGCCATGGCCTCGGTGACCGCGGCCTTGGTGATGGCGTTGAACACCACCCGCTGGACCTCGGCGCCCTTCATCGCGCGCTTCTTCGACAGCACCTCCAGCACGTGCCAGGAGATCGCCTCGCCTTCGCGGTCGGGGTCGGTGGCCAGGATCAGGCGCTTGGCGCCCTTGACCGCCTCGGCGATCTCGTTGAGCCGCTTGGCGGACTTGGCGTCCACGTCCCAGCTCATGGCGAAGTCGTCTTCGGGGCGCACGGAGCCGTTCTTCGCCGGCAGGTCGCGGACGTGCCCGTAGGAGGCCAGCACCTTGTAGTCGGGGCCCAGGTACTTGTTGATGGTCTTGGCCTTTGCGGGGCTTTCGACGACGACGACGTTCATGGGGAGCTGAGGCCTGTCCCGGGCGGCGCCCGTTTTGTGAAGCGGCGGAACGTGGGTCGTCGGTTCCGTCGTGTCAACCGCGCTTACGGTCAGGCGGCTGCGACCATGCCGCCCGGCAACAGCTCGCAACGTCCGGCCAGCGCCAGTTCCATGAGCGCGGCGAACACCGCCGCCGGCGGGGCGCCTGAGGCCCGCACGAGCTCGTCGCGGGAGACCGGCGCCGGCGACAGGAGGTCGGCGATTCGGCGGTGCAGGGCTGCGTCGGCAGGGTGGCTGCGCGGCGCCGGCGGCGCGCCCTGGAACCGCCGTTCTGGCTCGCGGACCCCGCCGAACCCTTCGAGGGCGCGCAGCACGTCCTCGGCGCCTTCGCAGATCGCCGCGCCCTGGCGGATCAGGCCGTTGGTGCCCTTGTAGCGCGGGTCGAGGGGCGAGCCGGGCACCGCCAGCACCTCGCGGCCCTGCTCGGCGGCCAGGCGCGCGGTGATCAGCGAGCCGGACCGCAGCTCCGCCTCCACCACCACCACGGCGCGCGACAGGCCGGCGATGATCCGGTTTCGGCGGGGGAAGTCGCGCGCCTGGGCCGTGCGGCCGGGCGGATGTTCGGCCACCGCCAGGCCCTGGGCGACGATGCGGTCGTAGAGGTCGCGATGGTCCGGGGGGTAGACGTCGTCGACGCCTCCCGCCAGCACGGCGATGGTGCCGGTGGGCAGGCCGCCCTCGTGGCCGGCCGCGTCGATGCCGCGCGCCAGGCCGGAGGCGATCACCTGGCCGGCCTCGCCCAGCTCGGCGGCCAGAGCGCGGGCGAATCGCTGGCCGGCGGCCGAGGCGACGCGCGCGCCCACCACCGCCACGACGGAGCGGTCCATCAGGGCGGCGTCGCCCCGCGCCCAGATCACCGGCGGCGGGGCGTCGAGGGCGGCCAGCGCCTGGGGATAGGCCGGTTCGCAGGCGCAGATCAGCCGCGCGCCCAGCGCCTCGCCGGCCTCCAGCTCGCCCTCGACCTCTGACCGAGAGGGGGAGACGAGGGCCCCCTCGCGCCCGCCGCGACGGGCGAGGCGCGGGATTTCGTCCAGCGCCGTGGAGGGGTCGCCGAACCGGGCCAGGAGCTGGTCGAACGTCACCGGGCCGACGTTCTCGGTGCGGGCCAGCCGCAGCCAGTCGCGGCGCTCGGCGGCCGACAGCGCGTGGGTCAAGCCGGCGTGTCCGCCGGCGGCTCCGCCGGTTCCGCGACCGGCTTGTCCTCGCCGATCTTCGGCTCCTCGCCCTTCAGCAAGCGGCGGATGTTCTCGTGGTGGCGGACGTAGATCAGCACGGCCATGAGAAGCGCCATGATCGCCACCGGCCAGGGACGGTCGACGTTGAAGACGAAGACCGGGGCGAAGGCCGCCGCGGCCAGGGCCGCCAGCGACGACGTGCGGAAAAGGTAGGCCACCGCCAGCCAGGTGGCCCCCGTGAGCAGGCCCGCCGGCCAGGCGGCCGCCAGCAGGGTCCCCATGAACGTCGCGACGCCCTTGCCGCCCTTGAACTTCAGCCAGACGGGAAACAGGTGGCCGAGGAACGCGGCGCCGCCGGCGATGGAGGTCAGGAGCGCCTGCGCCGCTTCCGTCGAATTGCGGGTGGCGAGCCAGGCGAGGAACACCGCCAGCGCGCCCTTGCCGCCGTCGCCGAGGACGGTGATCAGGGCCAGGTCCTTGCGGCCGGTGCGCAGGACGTTGGTCGCCCCGATGTTGCCCGAGCCGATCTTGCGCAGGTCGCCCGCGCCGCCCAGCCGGGTGACGATCACCCCGAACGGAACCGAGCCGATGACATAGCCCCCGACGACGGCGGCTGCGGCCTGCACTGGTGTGATGGTGTCGAACATCGGCGCTCCCCCTGTCGGCGAGTCCTAGCCTGCGAGACCTACGCCGTCATGCTTGTCCGACGTCGCAGCGAATTACGGCGATCCGGTCAAGCTTGTCCAGAACAAATATGGAACGATTCTCCGCCGGAACCTCCGTCATCCCGCTTCGTACACCGTGCGCCCGTCCACGACGGTGCGCAGCACGCGGCCCTGCAGGGTGCGCCCGTCGAACGGCGAGTTCTTTGATTTGGAGACCAGCTTGTCGGCGTCGATCACTTGTGGCGCGTTGGGGTCGCACAGCACCAGGTCGGCCGGGGCGCCCTTAGCCAGCCGTCCGGCGGGAAGGCCCAGCAGGTCGGCCGGCGCGCAGGTCACCGTGCGGATCAGGTCGATCAGCGGGATGCGCCCGTCGTGGTGGAAGGCGAGCAGGGCGGGGAGCAGGGTCTGCAATCCCACGGCGCCCGGTGCGGCCTCGTCATAGGGCAGGCGCTTGTCCTCCGCCGGCGCCGGGGCGTGCGCCGAGACCACGATCTTCACCAGCCCGGTGGACAGGGCCTCGATCAGCGCCTGGCGGTCGTCCTCGTGGCGCAGCGGCGGGTCCAGCTTGCAGAAGGTGCGGTAGTCGCCGATGTCGATCTCGTTGAACGACAGGTGGTTGATCGAGGCGGTGGCGGTCACCGGCAGACCGCGCGAAAGTCCCCGCTCCAGGCTCTCCAGCGCCAGCGCCGTCGTCACCTGGTCGACGATCAAGCGCGCGCCGGTCAGCTCCACCAGCGCCAGGTCGCGTTCCAGCATGATCTTCTCGGCCGCGGCCGGCGCGCTGGGCAGGCCCAGCCGCGCGGCGAACTCGCCCTCGCTGGCCGCGGCGCCCGCCACCAGCCAGGGGTCGGCCGGGCGGTGCGCCACCTGCATGCCGAAGCCCGCCGCATAGGCCAGCACCCGGCGCATGACCTTGGAATCGACGATCGGCCGGTCGGCGTCGGTGATGTAGACGCAGCCCGCCTCGGCCATCAGGCCGATCTCGGCCATCCGCTCGCCCCTGGCGCCCTTGGTGGCCGCCCCGGCGGGATAGACGTGGACCAGATGGATGTCGCGGGCCCGGCGCAGGATGAAGTCCGCCACAGAGGGCTCGTCCACCACCGGGTCGGTGTCCGGCTGCAGCACGATGGAGGTGACGCCGCCGGCCGCCGCCGCAAGCGCCGCCGACTTCAGCGTCTCCTTGGTCTCGGCGCCCGGCTCGCCGGTCTTGACCCGAAGGTCGACGAGGCCGGGCAGCAGCAGGGCGCCGCCGCCGTCCACCACCTCGACGTCCTCGGACAGCGACCCCAAGCCGCCGCCTTGCGCCACGTCGGCGATCACCCCGTCACGGACCAGCACCGCGCCCGGGCCGTCCCAGCCGCTGGCCGGGTCGACCACGCGGACGTTGGTGAACGCCTGCGGCCGCATCAGGCGTTGTCCAGCCGCGCGGCCAGGGAGGCCAGCACCGCCATGCGCGCGGCCACGCCCATCTCCACCTGGTCCTGGATCAGGCTCACGTCCGGGTCGTCGGCCACGTCGGAATCGATCTCCACGCCGCGGTTCATCGGCCCCGGGTGCATCACCCGCGCGTGCGGCGCGGCGTGCGCCAGCTTCTCGCGGTCGAGACCATAGAAGCGGAAATACTCCCGCTGCGACGGCGCCATCACCCCGTCCATGCGCTCCAGTTGCAGGCGCAGCGCCATCACCACGTCGCAGCCCGCCACCCCCTTGCGGAAGTCGTGGTGCACGGCCGCGCCCCAGCGTTCGGCCTGCGCCGGCATCAGGGTCGGAGGCCCCACCAGCCGCACCTCCGCGCCCAGCATCTGCAACATCGCCACGTTGGAGCGGGCGACGCGGCTGTGCAGCACGTCGCCGCAGATCGCCACCTTCAGCCCGGCGATCCGGCCGAAGGCGCGGCGCATGGACAGCGCGTCCAGCAGCGCCTGCGTCGGGTGCTCGTGCTGGCCGTCGCCGGCGTTGATCACCGAGCAGCCCACCTTCTGGCTGAGCAGCGACGCCGCCCCGGAGGAGGCGTGGCGCACCACCAGGATGTCCGGCTGCATGGCGTTCAGCGTCACCGCCGTGTCGATCAGGGTCTCGCCCTTGGAGATCGACGACGAGCGCGGGCTCATGTTGACCACGTCCGCGCCCAGCCGCTTGCCGGCCAGCTCGAACGAGCTTTGCGTGCGCGTGGAGTTCTCGAAGAACAGGTTCATCAGCGTGCGACCCTTGAGCAGGTCGAGCTTCTTCGAGGTCTGGCGGTTGAGGGCGACGAAGCCGTCTGCGAGGTCGAGCAGGCTCGACACCTCGACCACGTTCAGATCGGCCACGGACAGGAAATGCCGGCGGGGGAAGGGAAAGCGCCTTCCGATGACTTCGTCGAGACCGGCCAGAGTCGTCATTAAAGCGCCGTCATAGGGACGTTGCGCCGGTTAGCCAAGCGCCGATCGCAGCCGGTCCAGCGCGCCCTGCAGGATCCAGGCGGCCGCGGCCTTGTCCACCAGCTCGGCGCGCCGCGCGCGGGTCACGTCCGCCTCGTCGATGAGCATGCGGTTGACGGCCATCGAACTCATCCGCTCGTCCCAGAAGGCGATGGGCAGGTCGCGCAGCCGCAACAGGTTGCGCCCGAACGCCCGCGCCGACTGGCAGCGCGGCCCTTCCGTGCCATCCATGTTCACGGGCAGGCCGATCACCACGCCCTTGGCGCCTCGTGCGTCCATCAGCTTGAAGAGGGCGCCTGCGTCGTCGGTGAACTTCGTCTTGCGGATCAGCTCCAAGGGCGTGGCCACCGACAGGCCGATGTCCGACACCGCCACCCCGATGGTCTTCTCGCCCAGGTCCAGGCCCACGACAGGCGCGTGCCGAGGCAGGAGGGCGGGGAGGTCCAGGATCTCGACGACGGCCATGGCGCCTCCTTAGCCCCTTCCGCGGCGGACGTGCACCCGCGTCGCGTGTGCCAAGAGCTGAACCGTGCTAGCTTGGCCGCGTCGAGCGCGGCCGGACGGAGGGCGAGGCATGATCCTGGGACTGTCGGTGGCGGCGTTCACCACCCTCCACGTCATCATCAGCCTCGTGGCGATCGCCGCCGGACTGCTGCTCTTGCCGGCGATCTTCGCGAACCGGAGCCAGAAGGAGCTGACGGCCGTCTTCCTGGCCGCCACCATCCTGACCAGCGTCACCGGCTTCTTCTTCCACTCCAAGGCGATCGGGCCGCCGCACATCGTCGGCGTCATTTCCTTGGTCGTGCTCGCCGCCGCGCTGTTCGCTCTCTACGTCCGCAAACTCGAAGGCGTCTGGCGCCCAGTCTATGTGATCGGCGCGGTCGTGGCGCTCTATCTCAACTGCTTCGTGGCCGTCGTGCAGGCGTTTCAGAAGATCGCTCTCCTCAACGCCTTCGCGCCGAAAGGCACGGAGCCGCCCTTCGTCGCCGCCCAGGGCGCGCTGCTGGTGCTGTTCGCGCTTCTGGGATTCCTGGCGGTGAAGCGTTTCCACCCGGCGACGACGACTCTCCACTAGGGGAGCAGGGACGCGTGCTTCAGGGCGTGTCCCCGTCACTTGCAGGCGCGCGCTCCCACGGCTAACCCCTCACGCCAGCAGACGTAGGAGTTCACCCCATGGCCATCGACGTGGCGACCGTGCGCAAGGTCGCGAGGCTCGCGCGCATCGCCGAGCCGGAAGAACGGCTGGCCTCGCTCGCCGATGAGCTCAACGGAATCATCGCCTGGATCGAGCAGTTGAACGAGGTGGACACTGACGGCGTGGAGCCCATGACCTCCGCCGAGGCGGTGGCCCTGCCGATGCGCGAGGACGTGGTCACTGACGGCGGCTCGGCCGAGAAGGTGCTCGCCAACGCCCCCAAGCGGGCCGGTGGCTTCTTCGTCGTTCCGAAGGTGGTGGAGTGATGAGCGGCCTCACCGACCTGACCCTGAAGGCGGCCCTCGACGGCCTGGCCTCCAAGGCCTTCTCCTCCGAGGAGATCACCCGGGCGCATGTGGAGGCCGTTGAGGCCGCCCGCGCGCTCAACGCCTTCGTCCTGGAGACGCCCGACAAGGCCATCGACATGGCGAAGGCCGCCGACGCCCGCCGCGCGCGAGGCGAAGCCGGGCCGCTGGACGGCGCGCCCATCGGGATCAAGGACCTCTTCTGCACGGAGGGGGTCCGCACCACCGCCTGTTCGGACATTTTGGGGAGCTTCGTCCCGCCCTACGAATCCACCGTCACCGCCAATCTGTGGCGCGACGGAGCGGTGATGTTGGGCAAGCTCAACCTCGACCAGTTCGCCATGGGCTCGTCCAACGAAACCTCGTGCTTCGGCCCGGTGGTCAACCCGTGGCGCAAGGCCGGGGGCAATGCTGACCTGACCCCCGGCGGCTCATCGGGCGGTTCGGCCGCGGCCGTGGCGGCCCGGCTCTGCCTGGGGGCGACGGCCACCGACACCGGCGGCTCCATCCGCCAGCCGGCGGCGTTCACCGGCACGGTGGGCATCAAGCCGACCTACGGCCGTTGCTCGCGCTGGGGCATCGTCGCCTTCGCCTCCTCGCTCGACCAGGCCGGCCCGATCGCCCGCACGGTCGAGGACGCGGCGATCCTGCTGACCTCGATGGCCGGTCACGATCCGAAGGATTCCACCAGCCTTCCGGTGGACACCCCGGACTTCGCGTCCTTCGTGGGCAAGTCGGTGAAGGGCCTGCGCATCGGCGTGCCCAAGGAATACCGCGTCGACGGCATGCCCGCCGAGATCGACGCCCTGTGGGAGCAGGGGATCGCCTGGCTGAAGGACGCCGGCTGCGAGATCGTCGAGGTGTCGCTGCCGCACACCAAATATGCGTTGCCGGCCTACTACATCGTCGCGCCCGCCGAGGCCTCCTCGAACCTCGCCCGCTACGACGGCATGCGCTACGGCCTGCGCGTCGACGGCGCCAACCTCACCGAGACCTACGAGAAGACCCGCGCGGCGGGCTTTGGCGAGGAGGTCAAGCGCCGCATCCTGATCGGCGCTTATGTGCTCTCCGCCGGCTACTACGACGCCTACTACCTGAAGGCCCTGAAGGTCCGCCGGCGCATCGCTGAGGACTTCGACGCGGCCTTCGGCAAGGTCGATGCGCTGCTGACGCCCACCGCCCCCAGCGCAGCCTTCGCGCTCGGCGACAAATCCGATGATCCCGTGGCGATGTACCTGAACGACATCTTCACCGTGACGGTGAACCTGGCGGGCCTGCCGGGCATGAGCCTGCCTGCCGGAACCGACAAGTCCGGCCTGCCGCTCGGCCTGCAACTGATCGGCAGGGCGCTCGACGAGGGCACGCTGTTCTCGCTCGGCGGCGCGCTGGAGAAGGCCGCCAACTTCCAGGGCCGCGCTGAACGCTGGTGGTGACCGCAGCCGCCTGAACCGGCGGCTCAGGTCGGCAGGCTGGGCGTAGTGTTGGCCGCCAGCGGCGCCTCGGCCTGGTCGGCCTCCGGCAGGATCTCGCCGCGCAGGGGCAGAGCGGGGCCGATCCAGATCGCCCGCTCTAGGTGGTCGGCGCGCGGCGCGGTCGTGTTGGGATGCACCAGCACGCTCAACGTCCCGTGGTTCAGCATCAGCCACGGCACCAGCGTCGGGAACGCCGCCTTGTCGAAGGCCACTTGGAACATCGCCTGGGCGTGCGGCCCCACCGGTCCGTCGTGCCAGCGGCCGAGCCGCACCGCGAAGCGCTCGCCCAGCCAGGCGCGAAGCTGCTCGGCCTCGGGGCGGCTCGTCGCCGGATCGTAATAGATATGGGCGTGGTAGCTGGCGATCTCGTCGATTGGGCGAGGGGCGGGCGGCATGGGCGATCCGTTCGGCGTGGGCTGCTGATCTGGGGACGGTCGCGCAGGCGTTAAAGTCCCGGTTTCGAACAGGCCGGCGGCGGGCGATCAAATTTCGCCGTGATTGAGCGCTTTGGCGTTTCCCCAGTCGCCGGAAGGCGCCAATCTGCAAACATGAACGAAACGTTAAGCGCCATCGCCGAAGCGCTCTGGTGGGCGTTCGCAGCCGGCTTGGCTACGGCGTTCCTCGTCAGCGCCTTTCGGGGCCCGCTCCGGGCCCGACGGCGCAGGCGGGCGGCTCGCTCCGACGCCGGCGTGGGTCCGGTGATCCGCAAGTTCGAGGAGGAGCAACTCGCCCGGATGGAGGCCGAGGGCGTGCCGCTGTGGCGGCCGGACCCGGCGAAACTAAAGCGGATCACCGAACGCCAGGCCTGACCGGCGCCGATCGTGCTTCTGAACCGATCAACCTGCCTCTTTTTCCAGTGTGGGACAGGTTCGCAGGCCCGAGCCGGATCGCCCCGGATCGTGTTGGCTCGGGTCTGCGGTGTTCCCGCCCCGCCGACGCGGGTCGCGCCGCCGGAATCCTCAAATCCGATCTCCGGACCGCCCGGCCTCGTCGGACGGATCGGCCTCTGGGGCTTCCAGCCGTCGCCCGCCTATGGTTGTCTCCCGTCAGTCAAATAAATGAGGAGCGTCTCGGTATGAAACCGGTGGTGGTATTTTCGGTCTTGGGATTATTGGGAATTGCGGGACCGGCGCTTGCGGAGGGCGCTTGCACGCGCCCGACGGCTCCGGCGACGCCTGACGGCGCGACCGTCACCATGGAACAGCTCGTGGCCGCGAAGGCGGAGGTCGGCGCCTTCATGACCGCCTCGGACACCTATCAGACCTGCGTCATCGATAGCCTGGCCGCGGCGCGCAAGGACGCCAAGGCGAACAAGAAGAAGATCGATCCCGCCGTCGTGAAGGAGGCCGACGCCAATATCTCGGCGAACCAGAGCGACAAGGTGAAGGTGGGCGACGCCTTCAATGGCGCGGTGAAGGCCTACAAGGCCGCGCACCCCTCTTAAGCGATGGCGCGCGCGCGGCTCCTGGCTGTTGCGGCGCTGCTCTGCGGCGCCGTCGCGTCGGCCGCTCCGGCGGGCGCCGCCGGGGCCGCGCGCCGCCCCGCACGCCATGGCGCCCCGCCGCCCCGGGTCGTCCCGCCGGCCTATGTTCCAGCGGCGAAGCCGTCGCATCCGCCGCCCGCGCCGGTTCAGCCGGAGGTTTCGGAAGGCCAGTGGGGCAAGCCCGTCTCCGGCGCCGAGCTCACCGCCCAGGACCTCGTCGGCGCCTCCGTCGGCCTCTCCGCATCGGAGGAAACCCTGGAGACGGCGCGCAAGGACAACCTGCGCCAGCGCAATCTTCAGGACGCGCCGGCCCTGGCCACCAGCGCCCTCGACCGGGCCCCGAACGACCCCGCGCCGCTGCGGCCTGACGCGCCGGACCTGTCGAACCTCAACCTCAGGGTCCTTCCCGGACGCAACTAGCGGGCGGCGGCCCTTCCGCCGGCGCGGCGGGAGGATTAGGTATTCGCCATGACCGACACATCCAAATTGATCGAGGGCCGCACCGGCCCGTGGGAAATCGTCCTTGGGCTGGAGATCCACGCCCAGGTCGCCTCCAACGCCAAGCTGTTCTCCGGCGCGGCCGTGGGCTTCGGCGCCGAGCCCAACGCCCAGGTGAGCCTCGTCGACGCCGCCATGCCCGGCATGCTGCCGGTCATCAACCGCCGCTGCGTCGAGCAGGCGGTGCGCACGGGCCTAGGCCTGAAGGCGCAGATCAACCTGAAGAGCCGCTTCGACCGGAAGAACTACTTCTACCCCGACCTGCCGCAGGGCTATCAGATCAGCCAGTTCAAGGAGCCGATCGTCGGCGAGGGCGAGGTGCTGGTCGAGCGCGACGACGGCTCCACCTTCAAGGTCGGCATCGAGCGGCTGCACCTGGAGCAGGACGCCGGCAAGAGCCTGCACGACCAGGACCCGAACGCCACCTACGTCGACCTGAACCGCGCCGGCACCGCACTGATGGAGATCGTCTCGCGCCCCGACATGCGCTCGTCGGAGGAGGCGGCCGCCTATGTGAAGAAGCTGCGCACCATCCTCGTCTACCTCGGCACCTGCGACGGCGACATGGAGAAGGGCAACCTGCGCGCCGACGTCAACGTCTCGGTGCGGCGGCCCGGCGAGGGCCTGGGCACCCGTTGCGAGATCAAGAACGTCAACTCCTACCGCTATATCCAGGCGGCTATCGAATACGAGGCGCGCCGCCAGATCGAGATCCTGGAGGACGGCGGCAAGATCGCCCAGGAGACGCGCCTGTTCGACCCCGGCAAGGGCGAGACCCGCTCCATGCGCTCCAAGGAGGAGGCGCACGACTACCGCTATTTCCCTGATCCCGACCTGCTGCCGCTGGTGCTCGACCCGGCGTGGGTGAAGGCCATCGAAGACTCGCTGCCCGAGCTGCCGGACGCCAAGAAGGCCCGCTTCCAGTCGCAGTACGGCCTCTCGGCCTATGACGCGGGCGTGCTGATCTCCGACCAGGCCAAGGCCGACTTCTACGAGGCCGCGGCCAAGGACCGCGATCCCAAGCTCACGGCCAACTGGGTGACCAACGACCTGGCCGCGCGGCTCTCCGCCGCCGGGCTGGAGTTCGACCGGAGCCCGTTGGGCCCGGCGGCGATCGCCGAGCTCACCGGCTTGATCCAGGAGAACGTCATCTCCTCGAAGATCGCCAAGGACGTCTTCGAGCGCATGTGGGCCGGCGAGGGCGGTCCGCGCGAGATCGTCGAGAAGCAGGGCCTGCAGCAGGTCAGCGACACCGGCGAGCTCGAGGCGATCATCGACCAGCTCATCGCCGCCAACCCCGGCCAGGCCGCCGCGGTGAAAGAGAAGCCCCAGGCGATCGGCTGGTTCGTGGGCCAGGTGATGAAGGCCACCGCCGGCAAGGCCAACCCGACGACCATCAACCAGCTCCTGCGCGCCAAACTGGGGGGGTAGGGGGAGCGGCTGTTCCGTCATTCCCGGCCTTGTGCCGGGAACCCATGATCACCGTCTCGGTCCATTGTGAGATGGCTTCGCCGCGTCCCGTCTGGCGTCGCCGACGTGCATGGGTGGCCGGGACAAGCCCGGCCATGACGTCTGAGACGGTAATGCGCTTGCGGTCGTTTCTCGGGCTAAACCAGATCGGGAAGCGACCTCAGTCGAACGGGACGACCTCGAAGATCACGCCGTTCGCCACGCCGGTCAGCATGAAGGAGTCGCCGACGCGGTACCACACGTAACCGCGCGGCGGCGGGCGCAGGCGGTAGCGGTAGTAGTCGTTGATCACATAGCCGCGGTAGGTCGGCGGCAGGAGCGCGCCCCGCCGCCAGGCGTTGTAGCCCGGCCGATAGTAGGGGTCGCCGTAGTAGGTCCGCGGCGGCGGGCCATAGTGCCAGCGGTCGTTGTAGTAGTAGCCGTTGTGCCGCGCGCCGTCCCAGCCGCCGCGGCCGTCCCACCGGCCGTCACGCTCCTCGTAGCCGCGGCTGCGGCGCTCGTCGTAGCCCCGACCCCGGCGGTCGTCGCGCCGGTCCCAGCGTTCGTCGCGCCGCTCCGAACGCCTGTCGTGCTTGTCCCAGTGCTTGTCGCCGCGTTCCCCGCGCGCCCAGGGCGGGTCTGCGGCGGCGGGCGTCGCCAGCGGCAGGCCCGTGGCGAGCGCGAGGGCGATGCTGATGATCAGGCGCTTGAGCAATCACGTCTCCAATAGGCGGCGCGGGCCGCACGATTCCACGGTCGGACGCCATATTTACGCCGCGCGCCTGAACTTGGCCTGAACGCGCGGGTCAGTTTGCAGGACTTTCGCACAACCGGGCGGGAGCGCCTTCGCTGAACGGCGCCGATCCGACCAGATGGTGGGCGCGCGCCTTGTCAGCGACGGCGGGAGACCCTTTATCCAGAGCGGACGAGAGCAGCCGAAAGCAGGAGACTCCCATGGCGGCGCCGATCGACGTGCACTTCTGGCCGACGCCCAATGGGCACAAGGTGACCATCGCCCTGGAGGAGATGGGTCTGCCGTACCGCATCGTGCCGGTGAACATCGGCCGCGGCGATCAGTTCAAGCCGGAGTTCCAGGCCATCAGCCCCAACGGCCGGATGCCGGCTATCGTCGATCCCGAGGGGCCGGGCGGCCAGCCGATCTCGGTGTTCGAATCCGGCGCCATCCTGCAGTACCTGGGTCGCAAGACTGGCCAGTTCTATCCCGCCGACGAGCGCGCCCGGGTCGAGGTGGACGAATGGCTGTTCTGGCAGATGGCCAACCTCGGCCCCATGGCCGGCCAGCGGAACCACTTCCGCCACTACGCGCCCACCTTCACGCCGGATCAGCGGCACGTGGCCTACGGCGCGAACCGCTACACCAACGAGGTGCACCGGATTTACGGGGTTCTGAACCGGCGGCTGCAGGAGCGGGATTTTGTCGCAGGCGACTATTCGATCGCCGACATGATCGCCTGGCCCTGGGTCCAGACGAAGTCCGACGCAGCCCTCGACCTGGGTGAATTCCCGAACCTCGTGCGCTGGCGCGAGGCCATCGCCGCCCGGCCTGCGGTGCGCCGCGCCCTAGACAAAGGCAAGGAAGTCCGAGGCCTGGACCTGCAGCAGTCCAGCCAGGAGGCCGAGGCGGCGCGACGGGTCCTCTTCAACCAGCGCTGATCTTAACCCGGTGGCGACGGAGGTTTCGCCGTGGTGAAGCTGGCCGGCGCCCGGACTGTGGCCCTGAAGCAACGCTGCTTTGGCGGTTAACTATATGTTCAGTCGCCAGCGACTCTCCTTTCCCCAGGGATGGTTGATGAGCGCGTCCAGAACGGACGCCGTCGACCGGAAAAGGGGTAAGGATCATGCTTATGAGCATGGGATCTGAGAAGTCCGAGGGCGTGCCGTTGCCGGCCCCGGAAGCCACGGGCGATGAACTCTTCCGCCTGGGACTGCTCTATTCGACGGGGCAGGGCGGCGCGCCGCTCGACTACGTGTCGGCGCACATGCTGTTCAACCTGGCCGCCATGCGCGGCTCGGTCGAAGCCAAGCTCTACCGCAAGGAACTGAGCCAGGAGATGGCCTCCGAGGAGGTCGCCGAGGCCCAGCGCGCCGCGCGGGAATGGCTGGCGGCCGGCTGATCTGAAACAGGCCTTGCGGCGGAGACGGCCAGCGTCGCCTTGACGCGTGGCCGCCGCGATCCCAGATCCGGGATCCCGTTCCCCCGCAATCCAAAGGCCTGAAGCATGAGGCGGCGTCCGTTCGGCCAGCGCTACGCGTTTGTCGTCGTGGCCGCGACCTTCCTGGCGCTGCTGACCGCCGCGGGCGTCCGCTCGGCGCCCAGCGTGCTCCTGACGCCCCTGCAGGCGAGCTTCGGCTGGGACCGCGCGACGGTCTCCACGGCCGCCGCGGTGGGGATCTTCCTCTACGGACTGACCGGGCCCTTCGCGGCCGCGCTGATGCAGACCCTCGGCATCCGCCGCACCATGGCCGGCGGCCTTCTGCTGATGGCCGCCGCCACCCTCGCCAGCCTCTTCATGACGCAGCCGTGGCAGTATGTCGCCACCTGGGGGGTGATCTCCGGCGTCGGCAGCGGCGCGGTGGCCCCGGTGCTGGGCGCGGCGGTGGTCAATCGCTGGTTCGCGAAGCGCCAGGGCCTGATGATGGGCGTGCTCACCGCCAGCACCGCCACCGGCTCCCTGGTCTTCCTGCCGCTCATGGCCTGGTTGTCGCAGGTCGACGGCTGGCGTGCGGTGGTGGTCTTCGCGGGGCTCGGCTGCGCGATCGTGATCCCGCTGGCGCTGCTGCTGGTTCCGGAAAGCCCGGCGGCCATCGGCGCGCCGCGGTTCGGCGAACCCGCCGACGCGCCGGCGTCCGCGCCCATGAAACAGTCCGGCGGCGCGGGCCTGGCGCTCGGCGCCCTGGCGCGGGCCAGCCGCTCGCCCACCTTCTGGCTGTTGTTTGGGACCTTCTTCGTCTGCGGCCTGACCACCAACGGCCTGGTGGGCGTCCACCTGATTTCCTACTGCGGCGACCACGGCATCGCGCCGGTGGCGGCCGCGGGCCTGCTGTCGATGATGGGCCTGTTCGACCTGGCCGGCACCACCGGTTCCGGCTGGCTGACCGACCGCTACGATCCCCGTCGGCTGCTCCTGGTCTACTACGGCCTCAGGGGCTTCTCGCTGATCATTCTGCCGTTCCTGGATTTCGGGCCGGTCAGCCTCTCGGCCTTCGCGGTCCTCTACGGCCTGGACTGGATCGCCACCGTTCCGCCCACCGTGAAGCTCACCAACCAGGCGTTCGGCGAGCAGGCGGCTCCCATCGTCTTCGGCTGGGTCATGGTCGGCCACCAGCTCGGCGCGGCCACGGCCGCCTTCGGGGCGGGGCTCATTCGCCAGCAGGCCGGCACCTACGCGCCGGCGTTCGTGCTGGCGGGGGTCGCGGGCCTGGTCGCCGCCGCATTGTTCGCCTGGCCCGGACGGGCGCGTCCCCCCGCCACCCAGGCCGCCTGACGCAGCCCCGCTAACGCTTCGTCCACGTTCCGCAGGCTTCATTGCGCGGGGGCCTTTTCCAACGAAGGTCGAAGATGCAGCGGATTTCAACGCGCCGGCCGGCCGCGGGCCTCGCCGCGGCGCTTATCCTGGCGGGATGCGCCACCCAGTCCACCGTCGCCCCGCAGGCGAAGATGGAGCCGTCGGTCCGGCTCGATCCCCAGGTCGAGGCCCAGGCGAGCGCCTTCGAGAGCTTCGTGCGCCGCGTCCAGGCCATCGATCCGGCCTTTTCCGGCCCGGCCGCGGTCGGCGCGGCCGTCCAGGCCGGCGCCTCCTACGAACCCCAGCAGCTCCAGGCCGGCATGGTGGCCTTCGCCGCCGCCGCGGCCCTGCAGGATCCGGCCTTCGTGTCCGCCGTCCGCCGCCAGGCGCGCGATCCCCGCGCGGCGCAGGAGCTCAAGCGACGTCTGGCGACGCGGCCGGACGACGTCATGAGCCTGCCCGGCGCCGACGGCGCGGCCTCGCGGGCGCGGGGGGCGCTGTTCCGCCAGGGCGCGGCCCTCGCCGAAGGCGGCCGCAAGGTCAAGGCCGCCTCCTACAGCCTGCAACGCCAGGCCTGGTCGAAGGCCAAGGTCGCCGACGCATCCAGCCGGTTGACCCGGGTCAAGGCGAGCGCGCGGGCGACGTACAGGCCGTCCGGCCAGGACCACGATCTTCTCTACCGCGCGGTCAGCGACACCTCTGGCCGCGGTGGCGCGGCCAGCCCAGTGGTGGCCCACGGCGTGGCCGTGGCGGCGCTGAGCGTGCTGGGCGACGGCCGCGGCGGGGCGGTGCTGCTCAACGAGCCCCGCAACGCCATGTGCGTGCGCTTGGCCAAGCTCAACTACCACCAGTGCCTGGCCAGCGCCGGTCCGTACTACGAAGATGTCTATTGCCTGGGAACGCACGCGATGATCGAGCCGGCCCAGTGCGTCACCCAGGCGGCCGGCGCGCCGCCGCCCAGCCGGCGGCGGAGCTGACCCTCGATTGAACCGAAAGGCCGGAACGTGTAGGAGGGCCGGCCTCGCAGGAAGGAGATTTCGTCATGGAGCTCGCGTTGGACAGCCGCCTCGTCCGCAACGCCCGCCTATCCATGGTGATCCATGCCTGCCTTCATCACGCTCGACGGACTGACCTGGCGCACGCCTGACGGTCGGCCGCTCTTCGAAAACCTCACCCTCTCGTTCGGCCCCGAGCGCACCGGGCTGGTCGGCCGCAACGGAGTCGGCAAGACCACGCTGCTGCGCCTGATCACGGGCGAACTCGCGCCCGCCGCCGGCGCATGCGTCGTCACCGGCCGCCTGGCCGTACTGAGCCAGATCCACAGCCCGCCGCCGGGCGCCCGCCTCGCCGACCTGATGGGCGCGGGGGAGGGGCTCGCGCGCCTGGCCCGCCTTGCCGCCGGCGAGGGTTCGGCGGAGGACCTCGCCGACGCCGACTGGGACCTCGAGGCCCGGCTCGACGC
>Ga0068860_100001856_pt1 | contig 22477 bp, 20 predicted proteins | sample KBSSwiS32_FD_66597 | JGI IMG/M metagenome (GOLD analysis project Ga0068860, IMG submission 66597) | Switchgrass rhizosphere microbial communities from Kellogg Biological Station, Michigan, USA - KBS Switchgrass S3-2 | ecosystem: Host-associated > Plants > Roots > Rhizosphere > Soil ...
TATCAGCGATCACTGCATCGGGAATATCTTTTCCAATATCATTAATTCCAATAAGCAAAAACAACTTGGAAGGTTGACGGCGGATGACTTCATCCAGTCTTTTTAGCACGCCGAAAGTAATATCACCGGCAATTCCACGGTTAACAACCGAACTATCTCCCAATAATTTCCCCCATCTACCCATTTCCGTTATGCTGTTCCCAAGAAATAAAATTTTACCGGTTGAAAATGGTTCTTTTTCAAACGCGGCGACTCGCTGCGGATAGTGTTCAGGAATAAATGGAATAGTATCGAATAAACGCTGGTTGGTTACTGTTGACTGTGCAAAGCCGATGAATGGTAATGCAAGCAACCAAAAGGCAAACAAAAACTTACTTTTCATATTGACGACTATAAGCCCAATTTACGAAAGTGGAGTGGTTTTAAACAAAAAGAAATCCTGATCGTTTTTTCACGCAGAAACGCAAAAAGACGGGAGGTGCAAAGACTGCGATTTAATCCCTTTGTGCCTTCTTTCATTTTTGCGTTTGTACGTGAAAAAAAAGTTACCACACAAACTCTGTCGCCTAAAAATTTCTACATTGCAGTCTATGCAAAATCCCATTCGCGTCGGCGTTGTTGGTTATGGCATGGCTGCAAAAGTCATGCACCTTCCCTTTCTCAGTATCATGCCGGAATATAAGATTGTCAGCATTCTCGAACGTCATCGAAGTGATTCACTTGAAAAATATCCGCATGTGAAGTTGGTAAGAACCATTGACGAAATGGTAGCGGATCCGGACATCGATTTAGTTGTCATTACAACTCCGAACGACACGCATTTTCCCTACGCAGAAAAAGCCTTGCGTGCCGGTAAGGATGTTGCACTGGAAAAACCCTTCACCAACACAAGTGCGGAAGCGAGGCAATTGATTGAGTTGTCAAAACAAACGAACCGAATCCTTAGTGTGTTTCATAACCGGAGATATGTCGCAGATTTTCTCACGATGAAAAAGATCCTGAAAGAGAAATTACTTGGAGATGTGGTCGAGTACGAAGGGCACTTCGACCGGTATCGGCCCGAACTAAGACCTAATTCATGGAGAGAAGATAATTTGCCCGGAAGCGGAATATTATACGACCTGGGTTCGCACTTAATTGACCAGGCACTTTATCTTTTTGGTATCCCCAAAATGATCACAGCGGATATTCGAATGCAGCGTCCCAATTCACGCATCGATGACTATTTTGATCTCGCACTCGACTATGGCCACATGAAAGCGATCTTAAAATCGGGTATGCTTGTCCGTGAACCTGGCCCGCGTTATATGATTAATGGCACGCTAGGTTCATTTATTAAATATGGTGAAGACGTACAGGAAGCAATGTTGAAAGAAGGCAAACTTCCAAATACGCCGGACTGGGGCAAGGATCCCGAAGAACAATGGGGACTTTTGCATACAGTCATCGATGGCACAGTAGTCAGGGAAAAATATCCTTCTGTACAGGGAAGTTTTGGAATATACTATTCTAATCTTTATAAAACGATTGCTTTGGGACAACCACTGCAGGAAAAACCGGAGCATGGCTTCAACAGTATTCGCATGATTGAGCTCGCATTTGAAAGCAGCAATGCGAAACGGACTGTTGCGTGTAGCGGGTTTTATGTGGAAGTTTGAAGTTGGGGCAATGCTAAAACTTTGGAGTGAACTATTTTCTCTCTTCGTCAATTACTAAACCTTAACATTAATCTCAATCTCAATTGGGCGCCGTCATCAGGCTACAGCCTCTCAAATCACTATTGTCCAGTCGTCCGATTACTTCGAACGAACCGTTCTCTGACACAACACCGAGATCGTCTGTCGCGATAAATGCACAAGAATAAATATTGGCAAGATCGATGACATTGATGATGCCCTCGCCGGTTTCGCGAACTGCAAATGGATCGTCATCGTCCCGCACAAGTATTTTCATCCACGGCACCGGTTCAAATATTCCGTCTTTCTTTGAATATGCCTGAGACAGTAATTCCGTCATTCCATACTCTGACTGCACTTGTTGCACTCTGAGATTTTTCTTTAAAAGCTCGTGTAGTTCAACTCGGGTCATTTCTTTTCGCCTTCCTTTCATACCACCGGTTTCCATAATCACTGTGTGACTTAATTGCGTCTGGAATTTTTCAGCGAAATCAACGAGGGCAAACGTGACACCAATTAGTAATGTTTGCTGTTTTTGCTTTTCAAGTTCATCGAGAACCTGTGAAAGCTTTTCATATTCGTACAAAAAAAATCCGCTTTGCGGATGATTCGACTTTTTTATTAGTTCATCGACCATCAATACAAGCGAGGAATTGCTTCGCTCGAGGTAGGAAGGTAAAAGCCCAATTACACACCATTCGTCAACCTGACCATAGAATATTTCAAATCCTTTCATGAAATCGGTGCGATATAATTCAAGATCCTTCACATAATGTTTGCTTGAAACAGATTGCGTCGTGCCGCTGCTTTCAAATACAATTTCGGGAACAAAAGACGTCGTTTGGACAGTATGCGTTTTGAAAAAACTTATTGGGAGAAAAGGTATTTGACGGATGGAAGTAACGGAGTCCGGATTTACGTATAGTGAATCTGTATATGCCTTGTAAATCGTGTTATGCTGGTATTGGAAGTGAAAGAGGTCTATCGCAAAATGCGAAAATTCCTTATTTGACACATTAAAGACTTCCCTTGCAAAGTTCTTTTCCATATATGCGGAATTGCCAGTTGTCGTAACTATGCTGCACATGCAACAGTTTATTAGCCGGATGATTCAGACATTCAGTAAATGACTACCTGATACATGTGGGCGAATCCGCGAAATCCGCTCCAATCCGCGACATCCGTGATAAAATATTGCAAAATAGCAAACCTTTTCATCAAAAATCGCGTACGTTTGTATGTATTAATTGTGCTTCATGAAGAACAGATTTTTGGTCCTTATCTGCGTGTTATTTTTTGTTTTGTCTTGTACAAAAGACAATAATGGCAAACCTACCATTTCCATTGAGTCGGTTACGACTATTGTTCCTCTTCAGGGCGGTTTCGAGGCAAAGTTGAAGTTTACGCAGACCAATGGCAAACTTTCCAATGGCACATTTATAGCAATTCGTAATCGCCTTAACCAAATCCAGGCCCCGCCCATAACGGATCAGCCGGATACGGTATTGACCCCGATACCGACCTTCCCCGACAGAAACAAAGGCGAGTTTACATACACCAGCACCTGGGCCGAGCTACATCAAAGTGATATCGAAAATGACACAATCGTCTTTAAATTCGCGGCAATGGGTACCGATTCAGTGTCTACCGATACAGTCACCAGCGAGAAAATCGTTATCCTGCATCAATAAGAATTCTAATTTTGAATGTGGCCAGGAGACTATTCGACTTCTTCATTTTTAGCAGTCTGTACATTTCATTTTGTGCCGTATTGATGGTTTATCAAACGAATTCTCTGCTATTACATATTCCCTTATCTCGCGACCTTGTTTTGTTTGTTTTCTTCTCGACAATGTGCAGTTATAATTTTCATTGGTATCTCACACCGTTCTCTGTTCAAGCATCCGAACGGATAAAATGGACCCAGAGATACAAGAAGTTGCATCTTACATTATATTTTGTCGGGCTTGCAGGTTGTATTTTCTTTTTCTTCAAGATCATCGATCACTGGATCGCACTTGCATTTGGTGCGTTTGTAACTTTCCTCTATTCGGCGCCAAAGCTGCCTCTTCCGTTTTTTAAAGCGCTAAAAAGAATTGCAGTCGGCAAAACCATTTTCCTCTCGATCGTTTGGATGTATGTCACAACAGCTTTACCCATATTGGTAGCTGGTGCAGATTGGAAAGCGGAGTATAGTTTTTTTGCGGCAAGCCGTTTCTTCCTGATATATGCTATTTGTATCATTTTCGATTACCGTGATCGCGATGATGACAAGCGTGAGGGCATTCGAAGTATGATCACCTATTTCAACGAAACCGGAATCAACCTGCTTTTCATTTTCTCAATTGTTCTTTTTGCGGCATCCACAATCGCGCTCTACGCCTATAACTATTCCGTATATACGATTTTGGAATTACTTACTCCCGGCGTCATAACAGCTGCGTTGTATCCATACGCGAAAAGAAATTACTCAGACTACCTCTATTATTTTGTGCTCGATGGACTGATGATGTTTTCGGGTCTGCTGATGCTTATCCTTAAGATTTAATTACTTTTGAAAATAAATTCAATCCCATGGCGAAAGTTGCGAAGAAAGTTCCTGCAAAGAAGGTTGTTCGTAGTAAAAGTATATTAACCGATCAGTCACAAGCGTTTTTGCGTCAATACCTGAACACTGCATCCCCGGTTGGATTTGAAAGTACAGGGCAAAAAATATGGCTCAATTATATTCAACCTTTTGTTGACACATATTTTTCTGATCCATATGGAACGGTGGTTGGTGTCGTTAACCCCAAAAATGATTTTAAAGTCGTCATTGAAGCGCACGCTGATGAAATCAGCTGGTTCGTAAATTATATTAATGCCGAAGGATTGCTCTATTTAAAAAGAAATGGTGGTGTCGATCACCAGATTGCTCCCGGACAGCGTGTATTCATTCACGGAAAGAAAGGCACCGTAAAAGCTGTTTTTGGATGGCCGGCAATTCACACGCGCCTCGGAAATCCTGATAGCAAGGAAGTGCAGCCGAAGGTTGAAAATTTATTTTTGGATTGTGGCGCGAGAAATAAAAAAGAAGTTGAAGAACTTGGGATCACCATTGGTTCCGTCGTCACGTATCAGGATGGTTTTGACGAACTCTCGTACGACTATTACATCGCCCGTGCGTTTGACAATCGCATCGGCGGATTTATGATTGCCGAAGTAACAAGGTTGCTAAAAGAAAATAAAAAAACACTTCCATTCGGTTTGTATGTTGTGAATGCAGTGCAGGAGGAAGTTGGTCTGCGGGGTGCTGAAATGATAGCGCGGCGTATTAAACCCAATGTTGCCATTATCACAGATGTTACGCATGACACGGCAACTCCGATGGTAAATAAGATCATCGAAGGCGATGTGACTTGCGGCAAAGGTCCTTCTTTGGCCTTTGGTCCCGCAGTGCATAATAAATTGCTCGCACAAGTAATCGACACGGCGGAGAAAAAAAAGATCGCCGTCCAGCTACGCACGGTTTCAAGAAGCACGGGAACTGATACGGATTCCTTTGCGTATGCTAATGATGGATGCCCTTCCGTTTTAATTTCAATCCCTCTGCGTTATATGCACACGACAGTAGAAATGCTGCATCGTCGGGATATCGAAGAAACAATCAAATTGATGTATGAAACTTTACTTACGTTAACTCCAAAAACCAATTTGAAATATTTTTAGCGCAGGTACAATCAAAACGTCGCTGTTTCATTAATGTTATGGGAAGAAGACCAATCACCGAACCTTTCTTTTTTATATTAATTCCTATTTTTTTTGTGCTGCATGGATGCAGTGAAAATTTCGGATTTATCGGGATTGGTGATGCTTTTCTGCTAATTTCTATTTATGTGCTCGTTGCTTTAATGTTGTTCGCGCTATTTTTTTTCTTCTTTCGGAACAAGACCAGGGCCGCACTGATCGCCGGGTATTTAATTGCCATTTATCTTTTTTTTGGGTACCTGAAGGATTTTTTAAAAATTCATTTCCCAGGGATTTCAAAGTATGTTGTATTACTTACGATATTGTTGATTTCGGTTGTTATCCTCATCACTTTCCTGGCCAAGACAAAGAGAAATTTTTCAAGAATTGTCATGTATTTGAATCTGGTTCTTTCGATTTTCGTTGTAATAGATGTCGCATCTATAACAATAAAGACCTTAAATCCTCCAGCCGACAAATTTTCGATTTTCCCCGTGCTGAACAACAAAAAGAACATAATCAGCGACGCCGAAAAGCCGGATATTTATTTTTTGATATTTGACGAGTACGCAAGCTCCGTTGCGCTCAAAGAGAATTATAATTTCGAAAATGACCTGGACAGCTTCCTCGACCAAAAAGGATTTCAAATACAAAAAGGCAGTTTCAGCAATTACAACTTCACTCCCTTTTCGATGGCTTCGACCTTAAATATGTCCTACCTGAATGGAATTCAAAATAACGAGAAGGTTACGATCGATGATTATGGCTATTGTCATAAGTTAATAAGCAATAATGAGGTTATAAGATTCTTATCGGCAAACGGATATGAAATTTTTAATTACTCAATTTTTGATTTGAAAGGGAATCCGTCTCCGGTAAACCAGACACTTCTTCCATTAAAAACAAGGTTGATAACTGATAACACGCTTTTCTCGAGAATCATGAAAGATATGTCGTGGATATTCTATGCCGGGCGATTCGCCATCAAATCACTTGCGATAAAACGTTTATTGCTGATTGATCAGTCAAACAATGCTTCAATAGATTCCGTCTTACATCGAAGCTTAAAAATTTCCAGGAAGCCCACATTCGTATACGCACATTTATTTATGCCTCATGCGCCTTTTTTCTACAATAAAAACGGAACGATGCGGAATTTGGATACCGTTGGGTCGGAATCTGTGGACCGAATTGACGCCTACCTCGGATATCTTCAATACGCAAACAAAAAAATCGAGGATTTAATCACTCAAATACAAAATAACACAAGAAATAATGCTGTCATTATTTTAATGGGGGACCATGGATTCCGACGACAGGTGCTCAAGCATGACAGCTATCAAAACATGAACGCGGTTTTTTTCCCAAAGAAAAATTACGGTCCCCTCTACGACAGCATTTCAAATGTAAATCAGTTCAGGGCGATCTTCAACGGCCTATTTAAACAAACATTTGCCTTGCTCAAAGATTCCACTATTTATCTTGATATACCCCATTAAAACATTTTCGAACCGGGGTCAAATTTTTTCGTTCATGTGTAATCTGTATATTGAGTTATAATCTAAATCTGTGAAGCAATTCTGGAAGTATCGTAAATTTAATCCCATTGCGGATAACCGGATAAGTATATAAATTTGCTTCAATTTAATCAGGCCAAACGACTACTATGATCCGAAATAACTGGGCACTAAACGAAATACGAGATATATATAATTCACCATTACTCGAATTAATTTACAAGGCGGCTACTGTTCACCGTGAGTTCAACGACACGGCAGAAGTACAGGTTTGTACTTTGCTGTCGATAAAAACAGGTGGTTGTCCCGAGGACTGCGCATATTGTCCCCAGGCCGCACGATATCACACAAACGTTTCGGTGCAGGCATTGATGCAAACCGACGAGGTGCTGACTTACGCGCAAAAAGCAAAAGATGCCGGGTCTACTCGTTTTTGCATGGGTGCAGCATGGCGCGAAGTACGCAACAACAAAGATTTCGACCGGGTACTGGATATGGTCAAATCAGTAAATGCATTAGGCATGGAGGTATGCTGCACACTTGGAATGCTGAGCGACGAACAGGCAAAAAAATTGGCCGATGCAGGATTGCATGCTTACAACCACAACCTCGATACCTCGTCCGATTATTATGGAGAAATCATCACAACACGTACCTATGACGACCGCTTGCATACATTAGACAACGTACGCAAAGCAGGAATCACAGTTTGCTGCGGGGGAATTATCGGGCTTGGCGAAACGCATGACGATCGAATAAAAATGCTCTATACACTTGCAACGCTTCCCGAACATCCTGAAAGCGTTCCGATCAATGCGCTGGTCCGAATCAAAGGAACCCCATTGGAAAACAACCCCAAGGTTGACATCTGGGATATGATCCGCATGATTGCCACGGCAAGAATCCTGATGCCCGCAACAATGGTCAGGCTGAGCGCCGGAAGAACCGAAATGAGCGTTTCTGAACAAGCACTTTGTTTTATGGCCGGGGCAAATTCAATTTTCGCCGGTGACAAATTGTTAACGACACCCAACCCCTCATTCGAGGAAGATAACGCAATGTTCGAGTTATTGGGATTAAAGCCGAGAGAAGCGTTTAAGGAAAGAACAATAATAAATGAAATTGAAAATAATCTTGGAGAGAAGAAGAGTTTTAAGGAATTGAGCGGACTTTGAGCAAATGTGATGAATGTGATGAATGAGAGAATGTGGAAATGTGAAAATGTGGAGATGTGAAAATTCTGAAGGTCAATCTTCGATTATAAATAATGCCTCACTTATAATCGAAGATTGACCTTTAGAATTTTCACATCTCCACATTTTCACATTTCAACATTCTCTCAGTCATCACATTTGCTCAAAAAAAATTCCCCCATAGACATGGAGGAATTTTTTTAACCCTTAAAACAACCAACATGAAAAAGTTTGGTGTCTATATATTTAACATCAGGGTCATTGAATAGTTTATTAAAGAATTGTGAAAATGGTTCTTCTACGCCAATGCAAGTTCCAGCACTTGCGACATGTTTCGAACATAGTGGAATTTCAAACCTTTGATGAAACTGGAATCGATCTCCCCAATATCTTTCTCGTTCTGCCAGCAAAGGATAATTTCCTTCAAACCAGCGCGTTTTGCTGCCAAAACTTTTTCTTTGATTCCACCAACCGGTAGCACCTGGCCACGCAATGTGATCTCACCGGTCATCGCCAGGTAAGGTTTTATTTTTTTGGAAGTAATTGCTGAAGCAATGGAGCTCATCATCGTAATACCCGCGCTCGGGCCGTCTTTCGGAACAGCGCCTTCGGGAACATGAACATGCAATGTTTTTTTGTTAAACACATCCGGGTCAATATCATATTTCCGGGCATTCGACTGCAAATACGTGAGCGCCGTGGTCGCACTTTCTTTCATAACATTTCCAAGATTGCCGGTCAGTTTCATTTCACCCTTTCCTTCGCTCAGACTTGTTTCAACAAATAAAATGTCCCCTCCAACGTAGGTCCAGGCCAACCCAACCGCAACTCCCGGCATATTCGCTACCTTATAAATATCATTGCTATATCTTGGTTTACCCAAAATCCTCTCAACATCCTTATTTGATAAACTAGGTTTTAATTTCCCCTTCATCGCAAATTCTTTCGCTTCATAACGCATCACTGATGCAAGCTGACGATCGAGTTCACGAACTCCACTTTCACGCGTATAGTCTGTAATAATTTTTTCGAGGACCTTATCACCAATTTTGAAATTCATTGGTTTCAAACCGTGAGCATCTTTTTGTTTTGGAACGAGATGCCTTTTTGCGATTTCAGTTTTCTCTTCAATTGCATATCCACTTAAATCAATAATCTCCAATCTATCGCGTAATGCCGGCTGAATATTATTGATATCGTTGGCAGTAGCAACAAACAGAACTTTGCTCAGGTCATATTCCAGTTCAAGATAGTTATCATAAAAACTAAAATTCTGCTCGGGATCTAACACTTCGAGTAGAGCGGATGAAGGATCGCCTCTAAAGTCACTTCCCACTTTATCGATCTCGTCCAGGATCATCACAGGGTTTGAAGATTTCACCTTCCGGATGGATTGCAAAATTCTTCCCGGCATCGCGCCGATATACGTTTTGCGATGTCCACGTATTTCACTTTCATCATGTAGACCACCTAAACTGATACGCACATATTTTCTTCCGATTGTATTCGCAATACTTCTTCCGAGTGAAGTCTTACCAATGCCGGGAGGTCCAACAAAACAAAGGATCGGACTCTTCATATCTCCCTTCAACTTTAGAACTGCGAGATATTCCAGGATGCGCTCTTTCACTTTATCCATTCCGTAGTGATCGTGATCAAGAATTTTTCTTGCCCTCCTCAAATCATATGAATCGTCCGTATAATCTTCCCAAGGAAGATCCAGCATAAGATCAAGATGATTGTACACAACGGAGTAATCAGGTGTGCTCGGATGCATGCGCTCCAATTTTTCGATCCCCTTCTTGAACATCTCGCGCGCAGCTGCCGGCCATTTTTTTAATTCGGCCTTTTTTTGCATTTCTTTTACCTCGCGCTCGTTTGCATCACCGCCTAATTCGTCCTTAATACTTTTTAATTGTTGCTGCAAAAAATATTCACGTTGCTGTTTATCGAGTTCAGTCTTTGTCTTGTTTGTGAGTTTATTTTTCAGTTCGGCAAATTGCAATTCTCGTTGCAATAGCTGCATCAACAAATCTGCTCTTGATTTGATATGATGCAATTGAAGTAGCTGCTGCTTCTCATGCAGCTCCGTGTTCAGGTTACTTGAAACAAAGTGGATGAGGAATGAAGGATTCTCGATATTCTTCAGAATAATTGAAGCTTCCGATGGAATATTGGGAGAAAGTTGAATGATCTGCGCAGCAAGGTCTTTGATATTTGATACGTAGGCTTCAAAATCCTGGTCTTTTGGCGCTTCTTCTTCCTGCAACAATACCACCTGCGCTTTGAAGTAAGGTTCATCTGCTGTAACAACGCCTACTTTGAACCTTCGCCTGCCTTGCAGGATCACAGTTGTGCCACCGTCGGGCATCTTGATCATTTTGATAATCCGGGCCACAGTCCCAACTTCCTCGAGGTCAGCAACGGCCGGATCTTCGATATTGCTATCTTTTTGGGCCAGCACGCCTATCAATTTGTCAGCCTTATATGCGTCATTTACTGCTTTGATACTTTTATCTCTTCCAACAGTAATCGGTAAAACAACTCCGGGAAACAGAACTGTATTTCGAAGTGGTAAAACAGGCAATTCTTTGGGAACTTCAATCTCGGTCAAATTCTCGCTATCATTCTCATTCAGTGGGATGATTGGCATAAAATCCATCTCATCTTCTGATCTCTGGAAAAAATTAGATTCTTTCATATTCATTACGGCGACAAAATAACACCTGTTGGCGAATTATCCTATCTTTTTGGGTGAAATGTATGGGGGTCAAGATTGATGCCAATGGGTGGTGGACTGTCTATTTGGCGAGAAGGAAAGTGGCGTTGAAGTAAAGTTTGAGCAGAACGCACCGAAATTTTTAAGTGCGAAGAAAGAGAGCGAAGAGCGCTTTAAATGCCGCTCTTCGCTCCCTTTCTTCGCATCATTTCGTTCGCCGTAAAAAATTTCAATTTATCTCTCCACCACAAACAATGTTTAAATGATCCTTATTCCGACATACAACTGAAATCCTTGGTTCTTCCATTTCTGTTCGCTGCTCAGGTCATTGATGTTATTGAGTCCGACAAAATACCTGGCGCCAGCTCTGAATGCGCCAAGATTTAGTTGCGCACCACCCAATATGGAAAAGTCGCCCGATTTGAATGCGTTCTTCCCATTTTCAAACAAATTATCATCCTGATTTAACAATATTCCAAATTGTGGTCCGAGTTGTAAACTCAAAAGTGGCGCAGGCCGGTAGGTAATAAGAATTGGAATGCTTAGATAATTTAATGTGATATCTTGTCCTGCAACGCCCTGGTAAACCTGATTAAAACTTGTTGACGTGGTAGTCTTGGATTGGTTCCATAGTACCTCCGGTTGAATTCCCCATTTCTGCGTAAAATTAAGTTCAGCAAATCCGCCTAAACTATAGCCGACTTTAAACTCTTCGTTAAAGGATTCCCCATCAATTTTTGTAATATTCGCTCCGCCTTTTACACCTAAATGAAATCCCTGCGCATAACTTCCAAAAACAAATAATGTAACTAATGCGAGCGTTAACATGAATGACTTCTTCATAAAAGTTATTGTTTGCTTGAGTTAATGATTCAAATATATTCTGAACGTAAATTATCTTGATATAGTGAGCTGTTAAACTATTTTAACAGCTCGTTAATAACTATGAGACCGCAGAACAAACTGCAGGTTTAATTATCGCGATAATTTTAGGACGGGAAACAGGCAGAAATGTTACGGTTGAAGCGGTAGAAACAATAATGAACTGGCAAGTCATTTCTAAATCGCTGATTGACGTTCGACTTTAAAATTATTTATTGCTATTGTTTTTCTGCAACTCACGATCACCATCAAACGAAAACCCGTGTAACGAGTCAATCGCTGGGTTTAGGCCAACTCAATAATTGTGATCTCCGGAAGGATTCCGACACGTCCTGGATAGCCAATAAAACCATAACCTCGATTTACATATAATTTTTGATTTCCTTCCTCGTAAAGACCGGCCCATTGTCTATAAACATATTGAACCGGGCTCCACCTGAATCCGGGAATTTCAATTCCGAATTGCATACCATGGGTGTGACCGGCTAGCGTCAAATCTATATCGCTGTATTTTGGTCTTACTTCAGCATCCCAGTGACTCGGATCATGGCTCATCAGGATCTTGAATGGATATTTCTCCGCACCAGGATATGCCTCATTCATTTTGCCGTGCTTTGGAAAACGAGCTTTAGCGCTCCAGTTCTCAACGCCAAGCAAAGCAATTTGCTCTCCATTTTTCTCCAACACTACATGTTCGTTCATCAGCAATCTCCATCCAAGCTCTCCGTGAATTTGCTTCAGGCGCTCCAGGTTGTTGTGCTTTTCCTGTTCGCTATTCCACGTTGTGTAATCTCCGTAATCATGATTGCCCAAAGTAGAATATACGCCCATCGGCGCTTTCAGACGATTAAATACATCCATGTAATCCGCCATTTCGATAGCCCGATCGTTTACCAAATCGCCGGTAAATAAAATCAGGTCGGCTTTTTCCTGTAAAATTTTGTCAACGCCATGCAATACTGCTTCTTTGTTTGTAAAACTTCCAGAATGAATATCTGAGATTTGTACGATTTTTAATCCTTTGAATGATTTCGGCAGATTGTCGTACGATAGCTTAACGCGGCGAAGTTTGTAATTGTATTTGTTGCTGAATCCATAAACGAGCGTTGAAAAAAGTCCGCCACCCATTGCGAGTCCGACCCAGCTTAAAAAAGTAGATCGGGTGATTCCTTCATTACTTTCTTCACCCTCTGTGTTTCTGAAAAATAATTTTCCAACTGCCCATTGAATAAGGCGACGGATATCATCAACCAGGAAAAAGACGGTTGCAATTAATTTGGCAAAAAAAAGTCCAACCACTGTTGCAAATAAATAATTCCGCAAACTCCTCGGCCAGCTTTCCCAATTAATAACAGGCAGTAGAATAAGAATGAGAATCGCGATGCCGGAAACTGTCCAGTAACTACTATAAATAATCATCTTTGCCTTTGCGGACGCTGCCTGACTAACAAGTTTGATCGCCTGGAACACGTAAATGTCGAGTGAGATCATGATGATCGCAATGATCCAGACAAATCCTGAATTACGCATGTATTGAGATTTTGATATGGTATAAAATATACTTCAAAAGATTAAAAATTCTTCCAGTTGAATTTTGATGGCGGTTAACGTTGCCTTGTCAAAAATTTTGGTCGATGACTCATCAAATAATTTGTCAATCACAGAAATCGGCAATTTGTCCGGGTGCACTACTACACGCATAAAATGTAAAATACCGGTCAGGTGTTCCATTCCACGAAGATTGCCGGCCCTGCCAGTTGAAACGCCGGTTAGCAAAGCTTTTTTGCCGTTCCAGGTTTTCTTCACATCGGAAATATCGAACATAGCTTTTAGCACGCCTGGAAAACTCCCATTGTATTCGGGTACTACAAAAATGAATTTACTGGCGGGTATAAGCAGTTCGTTTTCGACCTTGGTGAACGCAGGATTTTTTTCAAGTACGTTCAATCCTTCCAGCGACAACAGATCGGCGGAGATATTGTTTTCATTCAGCAAATTTTGATAATGCTGTGCTACCTTAATAGTGTTGCTGTCCCTTCGATTGGTTCCTGAAATGATAAGATAAGTACTTGTTTCTGACATGAGTTCAATAACAACTTGTGGAAAGGAATGTTCCTGCAATTTATGACGAAGCCGTATTTTTGTCAAAGTGTGGTGACTTTTCCAAGGTTTTAATTTCTGGAAAAGGTCTTAAATGTAGAATCGTTGGGTAAAACTAAATTTTGAAGATTTGCCTATTGAATACATCTTTACGAACGCGGGAATCTGTCATTCTTTATAAAAACTGATCCGGAAATCAAATGGCTAGAACAATTGGGGTAGCAAATCAAAAAGGCGGCGTGGGGAAAACCACCTCGGCTATTAATTTGGCAGCAAGCCTGGCTGTGTTGGAATTTAAAACGTTACTTGTTGATGCGGACCCGCAAGCCAATAGCACCACTGGTGTTGGTTTCGACCTGCATAATATCACCCAAAGCCTGTATGATTGCATGGTCAATCAAACCCCGGTAAAAGATGTAATCCTGAAGTCGGATATTCCGCATCTCGATCTCGTTCCATCACACATTGACCTTGTCGGCGCCGAAATTGAAATGATTAATTATCCAAATCGTGAAAGCGTTTTAAAAGGAATTCTGGAACCTGTAAAAAGTGGATACGATTTTATTATAATCGATTGTTCTCCTTCACTTGGGCTGATCACGGTAAATGCGTTAACCGCGGCTGACTCGGTAATCGTTCCTGTGCAGACAGAATTTTTTGCATTGGAAGGCTTGGGGAAATTGCTGAATACCGTTAAGATCGTGCAAAGCCGATTGAATCCAAACCTGGTCATCGAAGGAATTCTAATGACGATGTATGATGGTCGCCTTCGTTTGTGCAACCAGGTGGTCAGTGAGGTCCGCAAACACTTTGATGAAATCGTTTTCAATACCATCATCCATCGCAACTCAAAAATAAGTGAAGCGCCAAGTGTCGGAAAGCCGGTGATCCTGTATGACGCTTACAGCAAAGGTGCAGTCAACTACCTGAATCTTGCCAAAGAAGTTTTGCAAAAAAACAATATGACGAAGATTACGCAGGAGGAAAGGATTTTTGAATAACGATAACAGAAGATAGCTGACAGTGGGCGGATGACAGTTGACGGACCGAATGCAAGTTACTTTGTGAGTCTGTCAACTGGCATCTGCCGCTTATCAACTCTCCGTCAACTGAACTACAACCAAATCAATCATGACAACTCCTAATAAAAAAGATAAAGAAGCGCTGGGCAAAGGCATTCGTTCACTTTTACAAAGTATCGATACAGATCTGAAGACAAGCGCCGGTGATTTAAAGCATACTGTTGTCGAGGCAGCAACGAGTGTATTGCGTATTCCTCTCGAGCAGATTGAAACAAATCCAAAACAACCACGTCATGATTTTGATGAGGCATCGATGAATGAACTTGCTGCATCAATCAGGATGCATGATATTATTCAACCTATCACTGTTGCCAAACTTCCTACTGGAAAATATAGATTGATTTCAGGAGAACGTCGTTTTCGCGCTTCAAAGATTGCCGGTTTAAAAGATATTCCTTCGTACATACGCCAGGCTAACGATCAGCAATTGCTTGAACTTGCATTGCTGGAAAATTTGCAAAGGGAAGATTTAAACGCAATGGAAATTGCGCTTAGCTACAAACGTATGATGGATGAATTGAATCACACACAGGAACAAGTAGCAGAAAGAATGGGGAAGGAAAGAAGTACCGTTGCAAATTATATTCGCCTTCTGAAATTACCACCCGATATTCAAATTGCTGTCAGGAATAATCAACTGAGCATGGGACATGCGCGTGCATTAATTAATGTTGACACAGTTGACAAACAACTATATCTTTTTAAAGAAATAAAAAGTAAAGCACTTTCAGTACGTCAAACAGAAGAGCTTGTACGAAAATTGTACAAAACGCAAGGGCCTGTTAAAGATTCGGTAAAACCCACGCTGCAACCCGCTTTCAAGAAAATTGAAGATAATTTAGCGTCTCATTTTAGCACCCGGGTGAAGCTCAATCACAGTAAAAAAGGAAATGGAAATATTTCGATTGAGTACTATTCCATCCAAGAATTAAACAAAATACTGGATCAACTGGGAGTATCTGTTAATTAGTATCCTGCATGAACCCGGCAAACCTTTTTTTCTTTTTATTTTTATTCTTATCACAATTCGCCGCTCGTGCACACCAAACCGATTCCATTCCGGCTAAAAAAGACTCCGTTTTTTTTACGCAGCGAATAAAAGATACTGTTCCGGGTAAAGACACAGTTAAAAAAGAGGTCGTCAAAAAAGATTCCGTTACAAAGAAAAAACACGATCCGAAAAAGGCTACACTTTATTCTGCTATTTTACCCGGAGCTGGACAGGTATATAATAAAAAATACTGGAAAGTACCGATCGTCTGGACCGCCATTGGTATTCCGACCTACACATATTTTTATAATAAAACCTGGTATCATAAATGTCAATATGCATTGTCTGTCGCGGTTGGTATCACCAATAACGGTGGAGTGATTACTCCGAGTTTGCAAGATAGTTTAAATGCCGTCGATCCCAAACTACAACCAATTACAGCGAGTGGTAATACGAACGCATTGATCAATTACAGAAATGAATTCAGGAAGGACCAGGATTATTCGGCCTTGTTCGTGCTTATTTTTTGGGGATTGAATATTGTCGACGCAACTGTGGACGCTCATCTCAGGGATTTCAATGTAAATGACGATTTAAGTCTTCGAATCAGACCAACTATCATTCCTGGCCCGGGTTATATTAGCGGTATCAGTTTTGTTTTTGATATTCATAAAGGAAAAACAAAATTGATTAATATCGAATGAGGAATTTTGTTTTCTTTGCTAAGATGTTCCCAAGATAATCGTGAGACGTGAAAACGTGAGGCGTCAACTTCAGCAAACCTGGAAATTTCTCCTTCACGTTTAACGTATCATGCATTACGATAAAATACACCACATAAAAAATAAAGAAATGAAAATCGGTTTGATCGGGTACGGCAAAATGGGCAGAACCATCGAACATATTGCCTTACAAAGAGGACATGAAATCGTTTTGACAATCGATCTCGATAACATGCAGGATTTGAATCCTGCAAATCTTTCAAAAACGGACGCCGTCATTGAATTCACCGGTCCGCATAGTGCATTCGATAATGTCATGAAATGCCTGCAAGCTGGCGCGCACGTAGTGTGCGGATCCACTGGTTGGCTTGATAAATTTGATGAAGTAAAAAAATACTGTTTGTCGGTCAACGGCACATTTTTGTACGCAAGCAATTTTAGCGTTGGCGTAAACATTTTTTTCGAGGTCAACAAACGCCTCGCGGAGCTGATGGCAATGCGTGATGATTATGAAGTCAGCCTGACCGAAATCCATCACACCGAAAAAAGAGATGCGCCAAGCGGCACTGCAATTACGCTTGCGGAACAGGTTATTGAAAAATTACCGAGAAAAAAATCATGGGTGAATCATTTACCTGATATCGGTACCGAGCTCGAAATCAAAAGTGAACGGATTGATCCGGCGCCAGGAACACATAAAGTCAAATACAGCTCCGATATTGACGACATTGAAATCATTCATACTGCGCATAACCGTAAGGGTTTTGCGCTCGGTGCGGTGCTGGCAGCGGAATATGTGTATAATAAGAAAGGGATATTTAGTATGAAAGATGTGCTGGGTCTGTAAGGAGATTGAGATTGAGGTTAAGATTTAGACTTAGACCTAACGCTCAACCTTAACCTCAATTTCAACCTTAGCCTTCATTCCGACTCTAACGAAGTAATAAGAATTCCTTTAAATTGCAGAATGTTATCAAAAAAGTCACAATACGCATTTCAGGCGCTAATGTATCTGGCAGAAAAAACGAGGGAAGACCAGCCGGTACTGATCGCCGAAATTTCGAAAAAGAAAAGAATTCCTTTAAAGTTTTTGGAGAATATTCTGCTCGAATTAAAAAAAGCAGGAATACTGGAAAGCAAAAAAGGAAAAGGTGGCGGTTATTACTTTGCAAAAAATCCGAAAGACGTGCCGCTTGCAACAATAATGCGTTTGATCGACGGTCCTATTTCACTCCTCCCCTGTGTCAGTTTGTATTTTTATGAGCGATGTAAAAACTGTGATGAAAAACACTGTGGGTTACATGAAGTCATGACCCAAGTGCGCGACGCAAATTTGAAGATCCTGGAAAAAAAGACGATTGCGGACTTAGCGAAGCGATGATCAGGCCTTGGCAGATTACCATGGATCTTTTCTAAAATATTATTTCGTCTCCATCGAAATCACTTCCTCTACAATTTTTTTTGCCCAAATAGCATATTCCTTTTCCGAATAGTGTAATCCATCATCTGCAATCAGCGAGGGATCATGTAATGTCTTCCTGCTATCTTCTGTTACATCGATATAATGAACATGATAGGCATCCGAGATTTTTTTGTTAAGGATATTGAAAGCATTTATTTCGGATGCAATGAACGCTGTGTCACTGTCACGCGCAAACGGAGTAGTTGAATAATCCGGAATGGATAATACGATTACATGACTGGAGTTTCCTGCAAGTGCAATGCATTTTTTCAACAACTCGCCAAATTCAATTTCATATTCTGATTTGTTTCTTCCCTGGTATTGATTATTTACACCAATTAATAAACTCACAATGTTGTAGTGTAAAGACAGATCGGCGGTTGCGATGGCGGACAACAAATCGCTCGTGGTCCAACCAGTGGTGGCAATAATCTTTGGTTCTTCAAATAAAATGTGTCGTTCTCTTAGAAACTTTACCGCCTGCACGGGATATCGCCCGGCAGGAGAAATCGATTCACCAATCGTGTACGAATCACCCAGAGCGAGATACGTTTTATATGGTGGATTATTTTTAATTGGCATGAATGAAATGAAACTAACTAAGATCAATATACTGAAATGTACAGTTCTATATCGGCACATGGCTCCTAAACATTGAATACGTTCGAATGTATTAGCATTTTCAAATGAGCAACATTTATAATTCGATTTTGGATGAGTGGATGGACTTTCGAACTGTTCAGAAAAAAATGTAAGAAAAAATGCCCCGGCAAAACCGGGGCACTTACTAAATATACTTGTCGAAGGGATTAATAATCCATACCACCCATGCCAGGAGCGCCACCTGGGTGAACATGAGGTTCTTCTTTCTTAGGTTTGTCAGCCACTACACATTCAGTAGTCAACAACATACCTGCAATTGAAGCCGCATTTTCCAATGCAATGCGAGTAACTTTAGTTGGATCGATTACACCAGCTTTGTAAAGATTTTCATACACTTCAGTACGTGCATTGAATCCGTAATCAGCCTTTCCTTCTTTAACTTTTTGTACAACGATCGATCCTTCCAAACCGCTGTTCGCAACAATCTGGCGAATCGGTTCTTCGAGTGCTCTTTTTACGATCACGATACCAGTCTGCTCATCTTCGTTGCCACCTTTCAATTTCTCCAAGGATTCAACGGCGCGGATGTAAGCAACACCACCACCTGGAACGATTCCTTCTTCAACGGCAGCTCGGGTCGCGTGCAATGCATCATCAACGCGGTCTTTCTTTTCTTTCATTTCCAATTCAGTTGCAGCACCTACATATAAAACCGCAACACCACCGCTTAATTTAGCAAGACGTTCCTGTAATTTTTCTTTATCGTAATCAGAAGTAGTGACTTCGATTTGAGCCTTGATCTGTGCGATACGAGCATTGATATCTTCTTTCTTTCCTTTTCCACCAACAACGATCGTATTGTCTTTATCGATAGTTACAGATGCAGCCGATCCGAGATAGCTAAGATCTGCATTCTCTAATTTGAAACCTTGTTCTTCGCTGATCACGATACCTTTTGTCAATACAGCGATATCCTGCAACATTTCTTTTCTGCGATCACCGAAACCTGGAGCTTTTACAGCTGCAACTTTCAAAGTACCGCGCAATTTATTCACAACGAGTGTTGCCAATGCTTCACCTTCGAGGTCTTCAGAGATGATCAACAGTGGACGTCCACCTTGAGCAACTTTCTCGAGGATATGAAGAATATCCTTCATTGCAGAGATCTTCTTATCGTAGATAAGAATATAGGGGTTCTGCAATTCAACTTCCATTTTGTCGCTATTTGTAACAAAATAAGCAGATAAATATCCGCGATCGAATTGCATTCCTTCAACTACTTCAACGGTAGTATCAGTTCCTTTTGCTTCTTCAACAGTGATAACGCCTTCTTTACCCACTTTACCAAAAGCTTCGGCGATCAGTTTGCCGATTGTTTCGTCGTTGTTAGCAGAAACAGACGCAACCTGCTGAATTTTCTTGCTATCGTTACCAACAGCCTGAGATTGTTTTTTCAAATGATCTACAACAGCGATAACTGCTTTTTCGATACCGCGTTTCAAATCCATAGGATTTGCACCAGCGGCAACATTTTTCAAACCTTCCGAGATAATTGACTGAGCAAGCACAGTTGCAGTTGTAGTTCCATCACCGGCAATGTCAGCCGTTTTAGAAGCTACTTCTTTCACCATCTGTGCACCCATATTTTCGATGAGATCTTCCAGTTCAATTTCTTTTGCAACAGTTACTCCGTCTTTAGTTACAGATGGAGCTCCGAATTTTTTTTCGATCACTACATTACGACCTTTTGGTCCTAGTGTAACTTTCACGGCGTTTGCCAATACGTCAACGCCTCTTTTCATTTTATTTCTTGCTTCAATGTCGAAGAAAAGTTGTTTAGCCATAAAATTTGATTAAGATTTAAATAGTTTGTAGTCTACAGAATCTAACAGTAGTAGTATAAGAATTATAATCTCGCGATGATATCAGATTCGCGCATGCTTAAAAAATCCTGACCCTCGTAGCTGATCTCTGTTCCTGAATATTTTCCATACAGTACAACGTCACCAACTTTTACTACAGGTTTTTTGCCATCTTCGTCGATATCGCTAACTGCAACGACTTCCCCTCTCTGAGGTTTTTCCTTGGCGGTATCCGGTATGATGATTCCACCAGCTGTTTTTTCTTCTGCCGGCGCAGGTTTCACAAACACCCTGTTTTTAGTTCCCGCAATCGGCGAGATCCCTAATTTCTTAGCCATAATTGTATTGATTTTGTTTGGTTAATAGATTACAGTCCTCCCTGGAGGAGGGCTGCAAAGTTACACGAATTTTATACCAAATCAACCGAAATATGGAATTTTTGAAGAGATGTCAGTTGAATTGGAATAGTTGACAGATTGCGGACGGCAGATTCCAGGTATGGATACGGAGTTTTACGATGAAATGCCAATTTTTCATTTAATGGGGTTGCAAGGCTGGCGCTCATATGGATATTGGGTAAAAAAATTGAACATTGAAATTAGGCCCGGTTCAACCATACTCAATCATTAATTCAAAATGCTCAATATTCAATGGATAGCCATACTTCTCTCCACACGCCTGAACCCATTTTCACATTTCCACATTTATCACACTCCCACATTCCCACATTTCCTCTATCTTCGCACCCTTAAATAAGTTCTTACCAGATGATCAGCAGAAGAAATATCCGGGTGAAAGTGATGCAGACGTTATACGCGGTGGAAGCGCAGGAAGAATTTGCAAAACCCGGAGAAGCGGTCAGGATATTGCAAAAGCATTTTGATCAGTCGCGCCAGCTATTTGTATACCTCGTTTACTTTCTCACTGAGCTCGCCCGATATGCTGAAACGGATTCCATGTTGCGTTCTTCTAAACATCTACCCACGGACCTCGACAAAAATGTCAATATTAAACTTGCCGGGAACGAAGTGCTCTGGAAAATTTTGGAGCATGAATCCTTCAAAAAAGCATTGAATTCCGACAAACCGCAACTCCTGAAGAATACTGAGTTGATACGTAAACTTTACATTGGGCTTGTAGAAACAGAGGAATACAAAAGATATATCACAGTTGAAGGAAGAGATAAGAAATCCGAAAAGGAAATTATGGATTTTATTTTCTGCGATTTCTTATTACCTAATGAATTATTCGAAACATATATCGAAGATATTTTTACGAATTGGGATGATGACGCAGAAATGATGAGCAAATTACTCGTCGCCTATCTCGCAAAGCCACAATCTGTGAATTTCCAGGAAATGCTGACCAATGAGAAATGGGAATTTGCCAAAGGATTGGTGGAGTCAGTTCTGGAGAAAAAGTCAGTCACAATGGCCCTGATCAAACCAAAATTAAAAAATTGGGATCCGGAACGTATTGCAGCACTTGACATGATTTTAATGGAAATGGGTGTGTGTGAATTTTTATTTTTTGAAACCATTCCACCCAAGGTAACCATCAATGAGTATATTGACCTTGCGAAAGAATATAGCACTCAATTGAGTGGACAATTTGTAAACGGAATACTAGACAATATTCATAAGGATCTTGTGCGGGAGAATAAGATGCACAAGGTTAATTTTAAAGCAAGCCAGGGAGAAAAGAGTTGAAAGTACGCTCTTGACAGACCCCGGTATAAATTCAGCCTGATTCTGTCAACTGCCCGCTGTAAACTGTCAGCGAATTTCCCGTACGTTTGCAAAAATTTCAGAAATGCGCCTTTTAGTTATATGCTTTTTGGTTTTTGTATTTGCTGGCTGTAGTAGCACTGATAAAAGAACTGCACCCACAGCTACTGCAATGAAGCCGGTTACGGATTCAACAAAGTTCACAACTATTGAAT
>Ga0068860_100001857_pt1 | contig 22474 bp, 3 predicted proteins | sample KBSSwiS32_FD_66597 | JGI IMG/M metagenome (GOLD analysis project Ga0068860, IMG submission 66597) | Switchgrass rhizosphere microbial communities from Kellogg Biological Station, Michigan, USA - KBS Switchgrass S3-2 | ecosystem: Host-associated > Plants > Roots > Rhizosphere > Soil ...
TGTTCGTTCGCGCCGGCGAGCGCCACGACGTCGACCAAGTGCTGGCGATCACCGGCATCGGTGCGGGCTACAAGCACCTGGTGCAGCGCTGGCTGGCCGCGCTGGTGGCCAGCGGTGCGCTGGATCGCGAGGGCGACCGTTTCGTCGCGACACGACCGCTGGCCGCCCCCGATCTCGCTGGGTTGTGGGCGCAGTGCGACCTTGCGTTCGCCGACAACCGACCGCTGCTCGACTACGTTCGCCACTGCGGGTCGCTGGTGTCGGCCGTGCTGCGCGGCCGCGAAAGCCCGCTGGAAACGCTGTTCCCCGGGGGCTCGTTCGAATTGGCGCTCGGGCTGTACGAGCGCTCGGCCACGATGCGCTACATCAACCAGCTGGCGGCCGCTGCGCTGGAGGCAATCACCCGCTCGATTCCGCCGACACGCAGCGTGCGCGTGCTCGAGATTGGCGCCGGCACCGGCGGCACCAGCTCGTCGCTGCTGCCGGTGTTGCCGCCAGGCCGCTCACGCTATCGCTTCACCGACATCAGCCAGGCCTTCCTGGAGCCGGCCCGCCAGCGCTTCGGGCAGCTGCCCGGAGTGGAATTCGGCCTGCTCGATCTGGAGCGCGACACCGACGGCCAAGGCCACGCGCGCGGCAGCTTCGACGTCATCGTGGCCGCCAACGCGGTGCATGCCGTGAAGGACCTGCGTGGCGCGCTGGTGCGCCTGCGCGAGCTGCTGGCGCCGGGCGGCATGCTGATGCTGGTGGAGTCGACCGAGCACCTCGCCTACTTCGACATGACCACCGGCCTGATCGAGGGCTGGCAGCATTTTGCCGACGACCTGCGCGGCGAGCACCCGCTGCTGGGGCCCGAGGCCTGGCTGGGTGCGCTGCGCGTCGCGGGATTCGCCGCCTGCGGGGCCTGGCCGCCGCGCGGATCGGTCGCCGAGGCGATGGGCCAGCACGTGGTCGTCGCGCAAGTGGCCGGCGACGCGATCGGCGGCAGCACCACTGCCTCCGCTGCCGAGGCTGCCGAGGCTGCAGCCGCCATGCCCGCGGTGGAATCGGCGCCGGCGTGGCGAGAGCGCTTCGACAGCACCGCGCCTGCCGGACAAATCGACTTGTTGCGCGAACTGGTGCGCGACCAGGTGATGCACATCCTGCGGCTCAACCCTGCTTCCCCACCGTCGCTGCACGATCGGTTGATGGATCTGGGGATGGATTCGTTGATGGCGGTGCAGTTGCGCAACGGCCTGTCGCGCGCGCTGCAGCTGCCGCGCGCGCTGCCCTCGACCTTGATGTTCGACTACCCGACCATCGACGCCATCGCCTCGCACCTGCTGCAGCGGCTGAATCCGGCGGCGCCGCCGGCACCGGCGACGCCCGCGACCGCCGTGTCGCCGACGCCGCCGATGAAGGCCGCCGATGTGGCCGCGATGAGCGACGACGACATCAGCCGCCTGCTCGACGAGCGCTGGGGGGACCGGTGAGCGATCACCCCGACACCGGCATGACGCCGCTGAAGCGCGCCTTCCTCGCACTGGAGGACATGCGGGCTCGCCTGGCAGCCGCCGAGAGCGCACCGCGCGAGCCGGTGGCGATCATCGGCGTCGGCTGCCGAGTGCCCGGCGGCGGCAACGACCCGGGCAGCTTCTGGACGCTGATGCGCGACGGTGTCGATGCCATCGGACCGCTGCCGCGCGACCGCTGGGATGTCGATACGCTGTACGACCCCGACCCCGGTGCACCAGGGCGCATCGCCACCCGCGGCGGCGGCTTCCTCGGCGACGTGCGCGGCTTCGATCCGGCGCTGTTCGGCATCACGCGCCGCGAAGCGCAGGGCATGGACCCGCAGCAGCGCCTGCTGCTCGAGGTCGCGTGGGAAGCGCTCGAGCACGCCGGCCAGGCACCCGACCGCCTGCAGCGTTCGCCCACCGGCGTGTACGTCGGCGTGACCGGCAGCGACTATGCCAACCTGCAGTTCGACAGCGGCGACAAAGCGCTGCTCGATGCGCACTTCGCATCGGGCATCGCGCACAGCATCGTGTCGGGCCGGCTGTCGTACCTGCTCGGATTGCAAGGGCCGGCACTGACGATCGACACCGCGTGTTCGTCGTCGCTGGTGGCGGTGCATCTGGCGTGCCAGGCGCTGCGTGGCGGCGACTGCCGGCTGGCGCTGGCCGGCGGCGTCAACCTGATCCTGTCGCCCGAGCTGTACATCGCGCTGTCGCACGCGCGCATGCTGGCCCCCGACGGCCGCTGCAAGACCTTCGATGCCGCCGCCGACGGTTTCGCGCGCGGCGAAGGCTGTGGCGTCGTGGTGCTCAAGCGGCTGGCCGATGCGCGCGCCGAGGGCGACCGCATCCTGGCCGTCATCCTGGGTAGCGCGGTCAACCAGGACGGTCCGAGTTCGGGCCTCACCGCACCGAACGGCCCGGCGCAGGAGGCCGTGATCCGTGCCGCGCTCGAGCGCGCCGGCGTGGCCCCCGGCGAAGTGGGCTTCATCGAGACCCATGGCACCGGCACCGAATTGGGCGATCCGCTCGAAGTGCGCGCGCTGGGCAACGTGTTCGGGTCGGCGCGCCATGCGCGCCAGCCGCTGTGGATCGGCTCCGTCAAGACCAACGTCGGCCACCTCGAAGCGGCCGCTGGCGTCACCGGGCTGATCAAGCTCGCGCTGTCGCTGCAGCATGGTGCCATTCCGCCGCACCTGCACTTCCGCGAGCCGAGCCCGCACATCGCGTGGGATGAAATGCCGATCAAGGTGCCGATGGCGCTGACCCCGTGGGAGCCGATCGGCGGCCGGCGCATCGGCGGCGTCAGCTCGTTCGGTTTCAGCGGCACCAACGTGCATGTGGTGGTCGAGGCGGCACCGGCAGAGGAGCCGCCAGCCCGCCCCGCGGCATCGGGTCGCACGTTCCTGTTCGTGCTGTCGGCACACAGCGATGTTGCGCTGGCCGCCCAGGCTCGAAGTTATGCAGCGGCCTTCGAAGGGCTGAGCGACGACGCACTGCCCGACGTGTGCGCGAGCGCGGCGATCGGGCGCGCCCACCTGCAGCACCGAGCCACCGTGCTCGCCGCTTCGATCGCCACCCTGCGCGAGCGACTGCTGGCGCTGGCCGACAGGCGCGACAGCGACGGCGTGCGCAAGGGCCGCACGCCGCGGCGCGATGCCGCGCGGGTGGCCTTCATGTTCACCGGGCAGGGCGCGCAATACGCCGGCATGGCCCGACGGCTCGACCAGACTCAGCCGGCGTTCCGCGCGGTGCTGGACCGCTGCGCCGCGGTGCTCGATCCGTTGCTCGGCGTGCCATTGCGCGAATTGCTGTTCGCCGAGGATGGTTCGAGCCGGCTCGACCAGACCGCCTACACCCAGCCTGCGCTGTTCGCCGTCGAGTATGCGCTGGCCGAGCTGTGGCGCGCCTGGGGTGTGCGGCCCGACGCGTTGATCGGCCACTCGGTGGGCGAATGCGTGGCGGCCTGTGTGGGCGGCGTGATGCCGCTGGACGACGCGCTTGCCTTGATCGCCGAACGCGGCCGCTTGATGCAGGCGTTGCCAGCTGGCGGCGCCATGGCTGCCGTGTTCGCGCCGGAGGCAGCAGTGGCCGCGGCGATTGCCAGCGAGTCGCGCGCGGTCTCGATCGCCGCGTTGAACGGCCCCGCGCAAACCGTGATCGCCGGTGCCGCGGCCGCGGTCGACCGCGTCTGCGCCACGCTCGCGTCCAGTGGAGTGCGTTGCCAGCGGCTGACGGTGTCGCACGCCTTCCACTCGCCGTTGGTCGAGCCGATGTTGGACGCGTTCGAAGCCGTCGCAGCGCGCGCCCGACGCCAGCTGCCGACCATCCGCATCGTGTCCAACCTCAGCGGCAAGGTGGCCGGTGCCGAGGACATGCTCGCGGCCGGCTACTGGCGCCGGCACGTGCGCGAGCCGGTGCGGTTCGCCGACGGTCTGCGTGCGCTGGCACAACTCAAGCCCGACCTGTGCCTGGAGATCGGACCGCACCCGGCATTGTTGCCACTGGCGCAGGCCAGCTTCGACGGGCTCGACCCCGCGCCCGCGCTGACTGCCACGCTGCGCAAGGGCCAGGACGACGAGACCCAGATTGCCGAGGCGCTGTCGGCGTTGTACTTGGCTGGCGCAACCATCGATTGGGGCGCGGTGTGGTCCGCTCTGCCGCACCGGCAGGTCGATCTGCCGACTTATGCCTTCCAGCGCGAACCCCTGTGGTTCACGGCGCGGCCGGTGGCCCCGCCAGCCACGGGGGGCCGCGACAGCGGTCACCCGTTGCTCGGCGTGCGGCAACGTTCGGCGCTGCGCCGCGTGGTGTGTTTCGAGCAGGTGCTGGCCGCCGACCGCCTGCCGTACCTGAACGACCACCGCGTGCACGGCGTGCCGATCCTGCCGGCCACCGGATTCATTGAAGCCGCGCTCGCCGCGGGCGGCATCGTGCTCGGCACGGCAGTCGAACTGCGCGAATTGACACTGCTCGAGCCGCTGCGATTTGCCCACGATGAAGCGCGCATCGTTCAGACGCTGATCAGTCGCCACGACGACGACGGTGGCGCCACGTTCGAGCTGTTGTCGTGCGGCGCCGGCGACGACGACGAGTCCGCGTGGCGCCGCCACGCCGAGGGCCAACTGGCCGCTGCCGGCGCCGCGGCGGTCGTCGAGCCGCTGGCTACCGTGCGTGCACGCTGCAGCGAAAGCCAGGACGCGGCCTCGCACCAGGCGGCGCTCGCCGAGCGCGGCCTGGTGTTCGGTCCTAGCCTGCGCGGCCTGGTGCAACTGCATCTGGGCCGCGGCGAGGCGCTGGGCGAAGTGCAGTTGCCCGACCCGGCGACCAGCGGCCGCGGCGACTACCGCCTGCACCCTGCTTTGCTCGACGCCTGCCTACAGACACTGGCAGCCGCGCTGGCGTGCAGCGAATCGGCCGCCGCCACGTCAGGGCGCGCCTACCTGCCGATGGTGATCGAGCGTGTCTGCGTGCTGCGCACACCGGGACCGCAGGTGTGGGGCCATGCCAGCCTGCACGCGGACTCGGCGCATTCGGCAGACCTGCTGCGCGGCGACCTCACGGTGTACGACGCCGCGGGTGTGGTGGCCCATTTGCAGGGCATTGCGTTGCGTGCGGCCAGCACAAGCGCCGGCGCGCAAGTGGATCTCCCGCTGTACGAAGTCGTGTGGCAGCCCGATGCGGGCGGCGATGCATCGTGGCTGCCGTCTGCCGCGCAGCTGGATGCACAGATCGGCCCGCGGCTGCCGACTCTGCTCGGTGAACACGGACTCGACGCGTACCAGCAGGCCTTCGTCGAACTCGAATCGTTGTGCGGCGACTGGGTCCGGCGCACGCTGATCGACCTTGGTTGGCAGCCGGCGGTCGGCGACACCGTGCACGCCGAGCGCCTGGCCGAGACGCTGCGCATCGTGCCGCGCTACCGGCGGCTGCTGGCGCGGCTGCTCGACATCGTGGCAGACGACCGTGACCTGTCGGCGCAGCACCCGGGCTGGCGTGTGCTGCGCCCGCTCACTGCACCGGATCGCCACACTCTGCAGCAACGCGGCACGGCGCTGATGCAGCGGCACGCCGCATCGGCCGCGCGCATCGCGTTCGCCGAGCGCTGCGGCCCGAGCCTTGCCGACGTCCTGCGCGGCGCAGCCGATCCGCTGCAGATCCTGTTCCCCGGTGGCTCGACCGAGCTGGCCGAAGCGCTGTATCGCGACGCGCCGGAGGCGCGCGCGTACAACCAATTGCTGCGCGACGGCGTGCTCGCCTTGCAGCAGGCGTTGCCCCACGGCCGGCGCCTGCGCATCCTCGAGGTCGGTGGCGGCACCGGCGGCACCACCGCCTGGGTGGCCCCCGCGCTCGACGCGCAGCGCGTGGACTACGTGTTCACCGACATCGGCGCCTCGCTGGTGCAGCGCGCGCGCCAGAAGTTCGCCGCACATGCGTTCCTGCGCTGTCAGACGCTCGACCTGGAGCAACCACCAGCCGCGCAGGGTCTGGCCGATGCCAGCTTCGATGTCATCCTCGCCGCCAACGTTGTGCACGCCACGCGTGACCTGCGCGTGACGTTGCAACGCCTGCACGACCTGCTGGCGCCGGGTGGCCAGTTGCTGATGCTCGAGGTGGCCGGATTCGAGCGCTGGATCGACATCAGCTTCGGCCTCACCGATGGCTGGTGGGGCTTCGCAGACACGGCGCTGCGCGCCGATTACCCACTGCTGTCGCGCCCGGCCTGGCTCGAACTGTTGCGCTCGCTGTCGATGGACGCAGCCGCCATCGGCGCGCCCGACGCCCGCTCACGCGAAGTGCTGTTGGCCGCGCGCCGCCCGCATCCCGATCCGCTGGCCAGCGCGGCGCCCGGTCGCTGGCTGATCGTGGGTGACGGCGACGGACTGCATGCCGCCTTGAGCGCCGAACTGCAGCGCCAAGGCCAGGTGGTCCTGTCGTGCAACGATGCCCTGGCGGACATGCGGGCGCTGCGCGAGCGCGTCGCCACGCTGACGAATGAGCAGCCGCTGGCCGGGGTGGTGCACATGGCAGCACTGGAGTTGCCCGCACCGCCACCGTATGGCCGCGATTCGCTGCTGCCCGCGCAGCAGCGCGCGCTCGGCTCCCTGGTGGCGGTGACTCAGGGCCTGGCCGGCGGTTCGTTCGAGGATGGCCAGGTGCCGCGCCTCGTGATCGTGACCTGCGGCGCCGCGCCGGCGCCCGGCGACCACCCGCATGCACCGCATCTGCAGCAAGCGAGCCTGCTCGGCTTGGCCAAGACGATCGGATTGGAGCACCCGGAGTTGCGCCCCCTGCGCATCGACCTCGACGCCCAGGTACCGGTGCTGCAACAGGTGCCGGCGCTGGTCGGCCGCTTGTTGAGCGCTGGCCGTGACGACCAACTGGCGTTGCGCGACGGGCGCTGGCAGGTGGCGCGGCTGCGCCCTGCCGGCCTGGTCGACCCGCCGACACCGCTGCGTCTGGAGAAGGGCCCTGGCGGCGTGTTCGACGAGCTGCATCTGCGCCCGGTGGCACGCCGTGCGCCCGGGCCCGGCGAGGTGGAGATCCGCGTCGTCGCCGCGGGGCTGAACTTCCGCGACGTGATGAACGCCGTGGCGTTGCGCGACGACCCCGAGCCGTTGGGCGGCGAATGCGCCGGCCGGGTGGTCGCGCTCGGCGATGGCGTCGAAGGCGTGGCCCTCGGCGACCACGTGGTCGCCCTCGCCAACGCATCGATGGCCAGCCACGCCACGACGTCGGCGCGCTTGGTGCGGCCGATCCCGCACGGCCTCGACTTCGCCGCGGCAGTGACGCTGCCGTTCGCATTCATGACCGCGCTGCACGCGTTGCACACGCTCGGCCGGCTGTCGCGCGGCCAGTCGGTGCTGATCCACGCTGGGGCCGGCGGCGTCGGCATGGCGGCGATCCAACTCGCCCGCGCCGCCGGCGCGCGCATCTTCAGTACCGCTGGTACCGAGGCCAAACGCGAGCGGCTGCTGACGCTCGGCGTGGAACAGGTGTTCGACTCGCGCAGCACGCTGTTCGCACAGCAGGTTTTGCGGGCCACTCAAGGCCACGGCGTCGACGTCGTGCTCAACTCGCTGAGCGGCGAGTTCATCGCCGCCAGCGTGTCATGCCTGGCGCCGCACGGGACCTTCCTCGAAATTGGGAAACGCGACATCTGGAGCAATGAGCGTTTCGCCACCGTGCGCCCGCAGGGTCGTTATCACGCGATCGACCTCGCGCGCATGCGGTTGCAAGAGCCGGGCAACACGGCGGCGTTGTTCGACGACGTGCTGCAGCGCGTGCAGCGCGGCGAACTGAGCCCGCTGCCGCAGCATCGATTCCCCCTGCAGCAGGCCGCCGACGCGTTTCGCTTCATGGCCATGGGCCGCCACGTCGGCAAGGTGGTGCTGACGCTGGACGATCCGCATGCCGCTTCGATGGCGGCGATCAGCCCACGCGCCAGCTACCTGGTCACCGGCGGCCTGTCGGGGCTGGGCCTGCTGACCGCCCAGCGGCTGGTCGAACGCGGTGCCCGCCATCTACTGCTGGTCGGTCGCAGTGCGCCCGGCGCTGCGGCACAGGCGGTGCTGACCACTTTGCGCGATGCCGGCGCGCAAGTGCAGGCCATGCAGGCCGATCTGGCCGACCCGTCCGCGGTGGCGCGTGTGCTGGCGGCCATCGATCCGGCCGCGCCGCTGCGCGGCATCGTGCACTCGGCGGGCCTGCTCGAGGACGGCGCGCTGCTGCAGCAAGACTGGCCCCGCTTCGTGCGCCCGCTGGGCCCCAAGGTCGACGGCAGTTGGGCGCTGCATGCGCAGACAGCGCACCTGCGGCTCGACTTCTTCGTCCTCTTCTCGTCGATGGCCTCGGTGCTGGGCTCCGCGGGCCAGGGCAACCATGCCGCTGCCAACGCGTTCATGGATGCGCTGGCGGGGGCACGCCGCGCCGCTGGCATGCCGGCGCTCAGCATCTCGTGGGGCGCCTGGAGCGTCGTCGGCGCAGCCGCGCAACGACGGGTCGACACCCGCATTGATGCCCAGGGCATCGACCCCATCGCGCCGGCGCGCGGCCTGGAACTGCTGGAGTCGCTGATGTCCAGTGCCGGCGCGCCGCATGTGGCCGTGTTCCCGGTGCGCTGGACGACCTTCCTCACGCAACCGCAAGCCGCGTCGCCGATGCTCGATGAGCTGCGTGCCCTGCAGCGCGCGGATGTGCGCGCCGCGGCCACGACGGCGACCGCGGACGCTGCGCCGGGCAACGATTGGCTGGTGCGGTTGGCGCAGGCTGGCCCAGCCAAGCGTCATGAGTTGCTGTTGTCGTTCGTCGGCGAGCAGGTGGCCCGCGTGATCGACGCCGCCAGCGCCAATGCAATCGATCCCCGGCAAGCGCTCAACGAATTGGGCCTGGATTCGCTGATGGCAGTGGAGCTGCGCAATCGGCTTGGCAGCGGCCTGGCGCTGCGGCGCAGCCTGCCGGCGACGCTGGTGTTCGACCATCCGACGATGGAGGCGTTGGCGCGATACTTGGAGCAGACCGTGGCCCCGCCGCCGGCCGCCGAGGCGCCGGCGGCTGTCCCCGAGCCCACCGACGCCCTGGGCACCATCGATGAGCTGAGCGACGAAGAAGTCGATCGGCTGTTCGCCGCGAAGCTGAGGAGGCCCTAGGTGTCGGACTTCCTGGCCCGCATCAGCCAATACTCGCCCAAGCGGCTGGCGCTGCTCGCCGACGAGCTGAACACGCGTGTGCAACGTCTCGAGCAGTCGCTGCACGAGCCGATCGCGCTGGTGGGCATTGGCTGCCGCTTGCCCGGCGGGGTCGACTCGCCGCAAGCGTACTGGCAGCTGCTGCGAGAGGGCGTCGACGCGATCACCGAGGTGCCCCGCGAGCGCTTCGACGTCGACGCGCACTACGATCCCGACCCGGACCGCGCCGGCAAGATGTCCACCCGCTGGGGTGGCTTCGTCGGCCCGGTCGACGGCTTCGACGCCAGTTTCTTCGGCATCTCGCCGCGCGAAGCGCAGAGCATGGATCCGCAGCAGCGCCTGCTGCTGGAGACGAGCTGGCGCGCGCTCGAACACGCCGGCATCGCGCCGCCGACGCTGGAGAACAGCCGCACGGGTGTCTACGCCGGTCTGTCGGCCGGTGACTACTGGCAATTGCTCAAGGGCAACGGCACAGCGTCGTTCGATGCCTACACCGCCTCGGGCATCGCCCACAGCATCGCCTCTGGGCGCCTGTCGTACGTGCTTGGCCTGCACGGGCCGAGCGTGTCGATTGACACCGCGTGCTCGTCGTCGCTGGTGGCCATCCACCAGGCGGTGCACAGCCTGCGGCGCGGCGAGTGCGATATGGCGCTGGCCGGTGGCGTCAACCTGATCCTGAGTCCCGACATCACGATCGCGCTGTCGCGCTCGCACATGCTGGCGCCCGACGGCCGCTGCAAGGCATTCGACGCCCGCGCCGACGGCTTCGTGCGCGGCGAGGGTTGCGCGATGGTGGTGCTCGAGCGCCTGTCCGATGCGCAAGCGCACGGCCACCGCGTGATCGCGGTGATCCGCGGCTCTGCCGCCAACCAGGATGGCCGCAGCAACGGATTGACCGCGCCCAACGGTCCATCGCAGGAAGCGGTGCTGCGCGACGCGCTGGCCGACGCGGGGCTCGAGGCGGCCCAGGTGGGCTACGTCGAAGCGCACGGCACCGGCACCTCGCTGGGCGATCCGATCGAGGTGCAGGCGATGGCGCACGTGCTCGGCACCGGCCGGCCCGCCGAGCAAGCGCTGCTGATCGGCTCGGTGAAAGCCAACCTCGGCCACCTGGAGGCCGCTGCCGGCGTGGCCGGCTTCATCAAGCTGGCGCTGGTGCTGCAGCACGGCGAGATTCCGCGCCAACTGCATCTGCAGCAGCCCAACCCGTTCATCCCTTGGGATGAACTGCCGGTGCGAGTGCCGACCGCGTTGACGCCGTGGGAGCGCCCACCGGGCGGACGACGCATCGGTGGCGTCAGCTCGTTCGGGTTCAGCGGCACCAACGTGCACTTGATCCTCGAAGAGGCTCCCGCCGTTGAACGGCCGGCGGATGCGCCCGTCGCGGCTCGCCCGTTGCAGGTGTTGACCGTGTCGGCACGCACCGACGCGGCACGCGATGCGCTGGCGCGCGAATATGCCTCGCTGCTGCGCACGCCCGGCGTCGCTCTGGACGGCATCGTGCACGCCGCCAACGCGGGCCGCGCCCACTTCACGCAGCGGCTCGCGCTGACGGCCGCTGACGCCGGCACTGCGGCGCTCTTGCTGGAGCAGCACTTGGCCGGTCAGCAGCCCACCGCCGTGCGCGCGGGCGCAGCGCCGTTGCGCGCACCGCGCGTGGCCTTCGTGTTCACCGGCCAGGGCTCGCAATACGTCGGCATGGCGCGCGCGCTGTACGACAGCGAACCGGTGCTTCGCGCCGAGATCGACCGCTGCGATGCGCTGCTGCGCGGCAAGCTGCCGCGGCCACTGCTGGAGGTGCTGTACCCGGCGCCCGGCGACACCTCACCGATCGACGACACGGCCTACACGCAGCCGGCGCTGTTCGCGCTGGAGTTCGCGCTGGCCCGTTTGTGGATGTCGTGGGGCGTGGTGCCGCACGCGGTGCTCGGCCACAGCGTGGGCGAATACGTGGCCGCCTGCGTGGCGGGCGCCTGCAGCCTCGAGGACGGCCTGGCGCTGGTGGCCGAGCGCGGCCGCTTGATGGCGGCGCTGCCATCGGGGGGCGCCATGGCCGCGGTGATGGCCGACGCGCAGCGCGTGCAGGCGGCGCTGGCACCGTGGTCGCGCGAGCTGTCAATTGCCGCCATCAACGGCCCGATCAACACCGTGGTGTCCGGCGCGTCGGGCGCGCTCGACGCGCTGCTGGCGGCGCTGCAGCGCGACGGCATCGAGGCCACGCGCCTGAAGGTCTCGCACGCGTTCCACTCGCCGCTGATGGAGCCAATGCTCGACGCGTTCGAGTCCCGTGCCGCGTCGATCGCCTGGCAGGCGCCGCAGATCGACCTGATCTCCAACGTCAGCGGCGAGCGCGCGGGCGCCGAGTTCACGCGCCCGCACTATTGGCGCACGCACGTGCGCGCGCCGGTTCAGTTCGCGCGCGCCATGCAGACGTTGGCGCACATCGGGTGCGACATCGTGCTCGAAGTGGGCCCGCATCCGACATTGCTCGGCCTGGGTCGCGCCTGCATCGAGGGCGAGCAGCGGCTGTGGCTGCCATCGTTGCGCCGCGGCCAGGGCGATGCCGACACGTTGTTGGCCAGCCTGGCGTCGTTGTATGTGGCCGGGGTGCCGGTGCAATGGGCGCGAGTCGGGCCGCCCGCCGCGCGCGAGCCGGTACCGCTGCCGGGTTATCCGTTCCAGCGCGAGCGCTTCTGGGTCGAACCGACGCCTGCCACTGCAGCAGCGCCCGACGCGCCGTTGCTGCATCCGCTGCTCGGCCATGAGGTGCTGCATCCGTTCGGCCGCGAGCGGCTGTTCTCTGCGCGCCTGCACCTCCAGGCGCATCCCTACCTGCGCGACCATCGCATTCAAGGCCAGCTGCTGCTGCCGTCGCCCGTGCACATGGAGATGGCCTGCGCGGCGGCACGGCTGCTGTGGGACGACGCCCGCGTCGAGTTGAGCGATCTGGTCGTGCACCAGGCGCTGGCCCTCGACGGCGATGAACCCCCGTCTGTGCAATGCGCCGTGTCCCTGCCAGCCGACGGCGAATCGGAATTCCGCGTGCTGTCGCGAGCCGAGGCTGGTTGGACGACGCTGGCCACGCTGCGGCTGCGCCGGCTGACCGAGATGCCGCCCCCGGCAGACCTGGCGGCGTTGCGTGCGCAGGCGTGGGAGACGGCTTCAGTGGACGAGCACTATGCCTGGCTGCAGTCGCTCGGCCTCGAGTTCGGGCCCTGCTTCCGGGGCATTCAGTCGATTGGCCGCCGCGACGGCGAATCGCTGGCCGCGGTGACGTTGCCGCCGTCGTTGCAGCAACAGGCCGAGCATGTGTGCCTGCATCCGGCTTTGCTCGATGCCTGCTTCCACGCGGTCGGCGCCGTTCTGCCGGCCGCTGCGCGCGGCCCGGGCGACGCATTCCTGCTGATGCACGTGGAGCGGCTGCGGGTGCACGCACCGCTGGGCCCGATGGTGTGGGCATACGCGCGGCTGCACGAGGCGCAGCGCGAGGTGCCGTGGCACGAGCGCGAGACGTTCCAGGCGGCACTGTGCCTGTACGACGCCGACGGGCGCACCCTGGCCGAGTTCCATGGCTTGCACTTCAAGCGCGCCCCGGCAGCCACATTGCTCGCGCACAAGCTGCCCGCGCCCGTGCGCGCCATGCTGCACGAGGTGGCCTGGCGCGACCTGGACGCCGCGGCCACCCCGTTCACACCGCAGCAGCTGCACCAGGGGATGGCGGCGCTATGCAGCGAATTGGCCGTTCGTCATCAACTCGATCGTTACGGCCGCTTTCTACCCAAGCTGGATAGCCTGGCGGCCGCCTACATCGCGCAAGCGCTGCGCACGCTGGGCGTGCCGCTGCATGCCGGCCAGATCGTGCAAACGCGCTCGCTGATGGCCGAGCTGGGTGTGCTCGGCCGCCACGATCGGCTGCTGCAGCGCATGCTGGAAATCCTGGGCGAGGATGGCACCTTGGTACGCGACGGCGAGCGCTGGCGCGTCGAGAACGCGCCTCCGTCGTCGGACCCCGACGCGATGGCGCGCTCGTTGATGGCCGAGCACCCGGACGCCGACGCCGAGATCGTGCTGACGCAGCGCTGCGCCCGCGAGCTGGCACTGGTGCTGCGCGGGCGCGCCGACCCGTTGGCGTTGCTGTTCCCTGCAGGCTCGCTGTCCGACACCGAACGCCTGTACCGCAGTTCGCCGCCGGCGCAGGCCTACAACAGCCTGATCGCGCACGTGCTGGCGCGAGTCGCCGCCGGTCATGGCAGCGGCCGTCCGCTGCGCGTGCTGGAGGTTGGGGCTGGCACCGGCAGCACCACCTCGTATGTCTTGCCGGCGTTGGGGACGACGCCAGTGGAGTACACGTTCACCGACGTCTCGCCGCTGTTCCTGAACCGGGCCCGCGAGAAGTTCTCGTCCCACGCAGGCTTGCAGTACCGCTTGCTCGACATCGGCCAGCCGCCGACTGCGCAGGGTTTCCAGGCGGGCCTGTTCGACGTCGTCATCGGTGCCAACGTGCTGCACGCCACCAGCGACCTCGCACGCAGCCTCGGCCACGTGCGGCAATTGCTGAGTCCGGGTGGCCTGCTGGTGCTGCTGGAGGGCACGCTGCCGCAGCGCTTCGGTGACCTGACGGTCGGTCTGCTCGAAGGGTGGTGGGCGTTCGAAGACACGCAGCGCAGGCACTACGCGCTGATGCCGAGGCCGGCCTGGCTGGCACTGCTGCGCGAGTGCGGGTTTGGCTCGGCGCAGGCTCTGTCCGGCGATGAAGCGCACGCCGTATGGTCGCAGCAGGCTGTGTTCGTCGCCGAGGCAGCGCAGGCCGAGCGCGTGAGCGCGCGCTGGCTGGTCGTGCCCGACAGCGCCGGCGTCGCTGAGCGCCTGGGTAGCGTGCTGCAGGCCGGCGGCGATGTGGTCGAGCAATTGCCAGCCGAAGCGCCCGCTGCCGCGTTGCGTGAGGCGCTGTCGCGCCCCACGCCGGTGACCGGCATCGTGTCGCTGGCATCGCTGGACCATGGCGTTCGCGACGACGACATCGACACTGCAACCCTGATGGCGGGCCAACAGGCGTCGCTCGGCGCCACGCTCGAGCTGGTGCAGACGCTGGCCGCTGCCAGCACGCCCGACACGCCGCCGCTGTGGCTGATCACGCGCGGCGGCCAGTCGGTGCAGTCCGGCGAGGCGGCCGATCCGGCGCAGGCCACGCTGTGGGGCTTGAGCCACGTGATCACCATCGAGCAGCCGCAGCTGTGCTGCCGTCGCATCGACCTCGACCCCGCCGCCTCGTCGGCGCAGGCGGCCGACGCCATCGCCGACGAACTGCGCGGCGCCAGCAGCGAAGACCAGATCGCGCGCCGCGGCGCACGCCGGCTGGCGCGCCGGCTGATTGCCGCCAGCGCCGCGCGGGATCCCACCGGGCTGGTGCCGATGGAGATTCCGGCGCAACGCAGCGTCCTGGTCACTGGCGGCTTGGCGGGGCTCGGCCTGCGGGTCGCACGGTGGCTTGCCGACCGTGGCGCACGCCATCTGGTGCTGATGGGGCGGCGCGCGCCCAGCGTGCATGCGCTGGCCGAGATTGACACGCTGCGCGCACGCGGCGTCCAGGTGTTGATCGCGCAGGCCGACGTCGCGCAGGTGGCCGACGTCGAGCGTGTGCTGGCCGAAGCGCAGCGCACGATGCCCGCGTTGGCTGGCGTGATGCATGCCGCCGGAGCGCTCGACGACGGCGTCCTCACCGCGCTGACGTGGCCGCGCTTCGAGACCGTGATGGCCGCCAAGGTGCGCGGCAGCTGGAACCTGCACCGCCTCAGCGGACCACTCGACTTCTTCGTGATGTTCTCCTCCGGTGCGTCATTGGCCGGGTCCGCCGGGCAGGCCAACCACGCGGCAGCCAACGCCTTCGAGGACGCGCTGGCGTGGTACCGCCAGGCGCATGGGCAGCCCGCGCTGAGCATCAACTGGGGCCCGTGGGGCGAGATCGGCGCAGCGGTGGAGCGCGAGCTCAAGCAACCGGGGTCACTCGATGCGATCGCACCGGCCGACGGCTTGGCGGCGCTCGAGTTCCTGTTGCGGCGCGATCCATCCAGCGGCCTGTGCGGCCGCGCGCAGGCGGCCGTGCTGGCCACCGACTGGGCGCACCTGCGAGCCGCGCATGACAACGGCACGCTGGGGCCGCTGTTCCAGGAGCTCGTGCCCCGCGCACTGCACCCCGTCGCGCCCGCCGCCGCTGTCGCGGTCGCGGCCCACGAACCCACCCTGCTCGAACGCCTGGCCTCCACCACCCCCAACCGACGCCGCGCCGCGTTGCGCGATCATGTGCGCCAGCTGGCCGCGAAGGTGCTGGGCGTCGCACGGGCCGACGCCTTGCCTCTGGAGGAACCCTTGCGCCAGCTGGGCCTGGACTCGTTGATGGCCGTGGAGCTGCGCAACCTGCTGGGCAAGGCAGTCGGGCGGACGCTGCCGGCCACCGTCACGTTCGACCATCCGTCGGTGGCGGCGCTGGTGGACCATCTGGCCGCTGCGGTGCTGGTGGGCGAACTGGCCGCGCAGGCGACCGCTGCGTCGGCGGCCATGCCAGGGCCGGCCACGCCGCTGCCGGCCTTGCGCAGCGAACTCGATGCCCTCAATGAAGAGCAACTCGCCGAGCAACTGTTGAACCGGCTCGATCAACTCGGCAGCCGAGAGACCCTGTGAGCGACACGCGCCAACCCGACCACGCGGCGCTGCTCAAGCGCTCGCTGATCGCCATCGATCAACTCCAGGCCAAGCTGGCGGCGCTGGAGCGCGAACGCGCGGAACCAATTGCCATCGTCGGCGTCGGCTGCCGCTTTCCGATGGGCGCCGACAGCCCGGCGGCGTTCTGGGCGCTGCTACGCAATGGTGTCGATGCGGTCACCGAGGTCCCCAAGGAGCGCTGGGACGCCGACGCGTTCTACGATCCCAACCCCGATACGCCGGGCAAGAGCTACACCAAGTGGGGCGCCTTCGTGCGCAACGTAGATCGCTTCGATGCCGCTTTCTTCGGCGTATCGCCCCGCGAGGCTGCCAGCATGGACCCGCAGCAGCGCCTGCTGCTCGAGGTGACCTGGGAAGCGCTGGAGAACGCGGCCATCGCCCCGGCGTCATTGGCCGGCACCCAAACGGCCGTGTATGTGGGCATCACCACCCAGGACTACACGTTGCAGTTGACCGAGGCCGTGGGCTTTCGCAACGGCGATGCCTACACGCCATCGGGCACTGCGCATAGCGTCGCAGCCGGACGCTTGTCGTACGTGCTGGGACTGCACGGCCCGAACGTCGCCGTCGACACCGCCTGCTCGTCGTCGCTGGTCGCGCTGCACTGGGCTGTGCAAAGCCTGCGCACGCGCGAGGCGGATGCGGCCCTTGCCGGCGGCGTCAACCTCACGCTCACGGCCGATGGCTCGGTGCTGACGTCGCGCGCTCGCATGATGTCGTTCGACGGCCGCTGCAAGACCTTCGACGCCACGGCCGACGGCTACGTGCGCGGCGAAGGCTGCGGCATGCTGGTGCTCAAGCGTCTGTCCGACGCGCAACGCGACGGCGACCGCGTGCTGGCGCTGATTCGCGGTTCCGCGCTCAATCAAGATGGCCGCAGCAGCGGACTCACCGCACCCAACGGACCTGCACAGGAAGCCGTGATCCGTGCCGCATTGGCCAATGCGCGAGTCAAGGCGGCCGAGGTCAGCTACGTCGAGGCGCACGGCACCGGCACACCGCTGGGCGATCCGATCGAGATCAAGGCGCTGATCCATTCCTATGCCGGGGAGCGGCGCCAGCGCCCGCTGCCGGTGGGATCGGTCAAGACCAACATCGGCCACCTGGAGGCCGCCGCCGGTATTGCCGGGGTCATCAAGACCGTGCTGGCGCTGCAGCATCGCCAGATCCCGCCGCACCTGCACCTGAAGAAACCGAGCCCGATGATCGACTGGGATCCAGCGGCCATCACCGTGCCCATCGCGCTGTCGGACTGGGACACACCACCGGACGTGCCGCGCCGCGCCGGCATCAGCTCGTTCGGGTTTTCCGGCACCAACGCGCACGTGATCCTCGAAGAGGCTCCGCCTCACCCTGCAGTCGCGCCGGCGTCGGGACCGCAGGCCCTGCTGTTGTCGGCGCAGACTCCGGAAGCGCTCGCCGCCTCGGCCGCGGCGCTGGAACGCGCACTCGGCGCGAACGACGCGCCCGCGCTCGACCAAGTGGCCGCGACGCTGGCACTTGGCCGCTCGCAGCTGGCCGAACGGTGCGTGCTGGTGGCCGCCGACCTGGCTGACGCGCGCGCTCAGTTGACACACCTGGCGCGCGGCGACCTGCCACCGCAGGTTGCGCGCGCGCGGGCTGACAGTGCACCGGAGATCGTGTTCCTGTACACCGGGCAGGGTTCGCAGCATCCCGGCATGGCGCGCGGCCTGTACCAGACACAGCCGGTGTTCCGCGACGCGATGGACCGCTGCGCGGCCATCCTGGTCGGTCAACTGGAGCGACCGCTGCTCGACGTGATGTTCGGTGCCGGCGACGCGCTCGACGATACCGCCTACACGCAGCCCGCCCTGTTCGCACTGGAGTACGCGCTGACGGCGTTGTACCGCAGTTGGGGCATCGAGCCCACTGCGGTGATGGGCCACAGCGTCGGCGAGTGGGTCGCGGCTTGTGTGGCCGGCGTGTTCTCGCTCGATGACGCGCTGCGCCTGGTCGCGGCACGTGGTCGCCTGATGAGCCGGCTGCCGCGCGATGGCGGTATGGCCGCGGTGTACGCCGACGAGGCGCGGGTTCGGCCAGCACTGCAAGGTCACGACGACGTGCTGGCGATCGCCGCCACCAACGGACCGCAAAACACCGTGATCGCCGGTCGCAACGCCGCGCTCGACCAAGCGCTGGCGCGCCTGACCGCTGCCGGCGTGGAGTCACAGCGGCTGAACGTGTCACACGCGTTTCACTCGCCGGCCATGGAGCCCATGCTCGACGAGTTCGAGCGACTGGTGGCCGAGGTGCGCCGCCAGCAGCCACAGATGGAGCTGATTTCCAATGTCACCGGCCGCGTGGCTGGCAGCGAGATCGGCGAGCCGACCTACTGGCGCCGCCACGTGCGCGAAGCGGTGCGCTTCTCGGAGTCGATCGCAACGTTGCGACAGCAGGGCTACCGGATGTTCGTCGAACTCGGCCCCCACCCCACGCTGTTGGGCATGGCACAGCGCGGCCGTGCGAGCGACGGCTCGGCATGGGTGGCCTCTTTGCGCAAGGGCCGCGACGACGCCGCGGCGATGCTCGACAGCCTCGGTCACCTGCACACGCGAGGCGTGCCGGTGAATTGGGCTGCCGTGATGGGCGAGGCGGCGCGCCGCCGCCGCACCGTGCTACCGGGTTATCCGTTCGAACGTGAGGCCTACTGGCAGGACCTCGGACCCGGCAAGGCGCGCGCGGCGCTCGAGCCGCTGCGCGGCAGCCACCCGCTGCTCGGTGGCGCCTTGCCGAGCGCGGTGCCGATCTTCAACGCCGATGTCTCGTTGGCCAGACAGCCGTGGCTGCGCGATCACACCATTTTCGAATTCGTGCTGTTCCCGGGCACCGGCTTCCTCGAACTGGCGTTGGCCGCCGGACGCGAAGCCCTTGGCACTGCGCAGATCGAGCTGCACTCGCTGGAACTGCGCGAAGCGTTGCCGCTGCCCGACGAAGGGCATCTGCAAATCCAAGTGGTGACACAAGCCGAGACTGGCGTCGGACTGCGCGTTCAAGTCTTCAGCCGTCGGGACGGCGATGCGGACGGCTGGCGGCTGCACGCGAGCTGCCTGCTCGCCGCTGCCGACGCCAGCGCGCCGCAGGCGCCGGGCACGCTCGCGTCACTGCAATCACGCCTGCACACCGCGCGCGACGTCGCCGGCTACTACGAGCGACTGGCCGAACAGGGCGCGCACTACGGGCCCGCGTTCCGGGCCATCAGCGAGATACGCCGCAGCGGACCCGAGGCGCTCGGCCGTGTGCAATTGAGCGAGCCGTTGGCCGCGGCGGCGCCGCAATGGCTGCTGCACCCGGCGCTGTTGGATGCCTGCTTGCAATTGGTCGGTGCGGCGCTCGAGGATGAGCAGGCTGCCGAGGCCGATCTGTGTGTGCCGGTGGCACTGGCGCGGTACCGCCTGCTGCGCAGCGGCGTCGCAGCGGCCTGGTGTCATGCCAAGGTCACGCCGATGGCCGACACGGGCTATCGGGCCGACCTGTGGCTGTTCGACGATGGTGGTGCGCCGGTGGCGCAGCTGAGCGGGCTCGAACTGCGTCGCACCACACGCGCGGCGCTCGAGCGCATCGTCGGCGCGGCCGCGCGCACCGAGTGGTTGTTCGAGACCGAGTGGCAGATCAAGGCACTGGCAGCATCGCCGCGCAGCGGCGCACCCGGCGCCTGGCTGGTGCTGGCCGACGCGGGCGGCATCGGCCATGCGCTGGCGCAGCGGCTGCGCGCGCTCGGCGCCAGCGTGGTGTGCGCGCATGCGGGTGCGGCGCTGGCCACCGACGGCAGCGACTGGACCGTACCGGCTGACGACGCGGTCGCGTGGCGCACCGCACTGGCCGTGTTCACGCAACACCATGGGCAGCCAGTCAGCGGCGTGGTGGCCCTGTGGGCGCTCGACGCAGCCGCCGCGACCGAGTTGCCGGACATGGCGTCGGCACAGCGCGGGTTGTTGTCCTCGACACTCGCCCTGGTGCAGGCGCTCGGCGACGGTGCCGCCCGCCTGTGGCTGGCCACCCGAGCCAGCCAGCCGGTGCACGGCACGCTGCCCGACCTCGTGCAAGCGCCGTTGTGGGCACTGGCCGGCGTGGTGGCCAGCGAATATCCGGCGCGCCACGGAGTGCGCATCGATTTCGATCGCATGCCGCACGCCGACGATGGCGAACGCCTGTTCCAGGAGGTGTGGACACCCGATGGCGAGGACCGGGTGGCGTTTCGCCAGGGGCAGCGCCTGGTCGCGCGGTTGGTGCCTGGCAGCGCCACGGCGCCACGCGACGAACCGGTGTGCCTGGAGATCAGCGAACGCGGCACGTTGGACAACTTGACCCTGCGTTCGGTCGAGCGGCGTGCGCCGGGGCCCGGCGAGGTTGAGATCCGGGTGCAGGCGACTGGGCTGAACTTCCGCGATGTGCTCAACGCGCTGGGCATGTATCCCGGCGACCCTGGGCCCCTCGGCAACGAATGCGCTGGCGTCGTCAGCGCGGTCGGCCCCGATGTCAGCGACCTGCGTGTCGGCGACGACGTGGTGGCAATGGTCGACCGTAGCTTCGCCAGCTGGGTCATCGCGCCAGCGGCACTGACGGTGCGCAAGCCCGCGGCACTGACGTTCGCCGAGGCCGCAACGGTGCCGGTGACTTTCCTGACGGCGCAGTACGCGCTGCGGGATCTCGCGCGCATCAAACGCGGCCAGCGCGTGCTGATCCACGCAGTCACCGGCGGTGTCGGCATGGCGGCGCTGCAGTTGGCGTTGCGCGCCGGCGCCACCGTGATCGGCACCGCCGGATCGCCCGCCAAGCGCGCACTGGCATTGCAGCTGGGCGCCCACCACGTCGCCGACTCGCGCTCGTTGAGCTTTGCCGACAGCGTGCGCGCGGCCACCGGCGGCGAAGGCGTCGACATCGTGCTGAATTCGCTGGCTGGTGACTTCATTCCCGAGAGCCTGCGGCTGCTGCGCCCGGGCGGCCACTTCGTCGAGATCGGAAAGACCGGCATCTGGAATGCCGCGCAGGTGGCCGAGCGCTTCCCGGGCCTGCACTATCACGCGCTGTACCTCGGCGAGGTGGCGGCCGCACGGCCGGCGTTCGTGCGCTCGATGCTGGACGATATCCTGCGCGACATCGAAGCGGGCACTTTGTCGCCGTTGCCGATGCGCTGCTACCCGCTGGAACAGGCCGAGCAGGCATTCCGGTTCATGGGCCAGGGGCACCATACCGGCAAGATCGTGATCACGCAGGCGCACGAGCCGCCGATCCGAGACGACGCCAGCTATCTGGTGACCGGAGGCCTCGGTGGGCTCGGGCTGGCGTGCGCCAACTGGTTGGCTGATGCCGGCGCGCGTCACCTCGTGCTGATGGGGCGGAGACCGCCCGACGCCGGGGCGGCCGAGGCGATTGCAGCGTTGCGCGCGCGGGGCGTTTCGGTCACGCTGGTGCAGGGCGACGTCGCCGAGCGCGACGTGGTGGCCGCGGCACTGCGACCGACGGGCGCCCCTGCGGTGCGCGGTATCTTGCACGCCGCGGGTTCGATCGACGACGGCCTGCTGGCCGAGTTGACGCCGGCCCGCTTCGACGGCGTGATGGCGCCCAAGGTGGCGGGAAGCTGGCACCTGCACACCCTCAGCGCACGCGCGCCGCTGGACTTCTTCGTCATGTTTTCATCGGGGGCGGCGCTGCTGGGCGCTCCCGGGCAAGGCAACTACGCAGCGGCCAACGGCTTCATGGATGCGCTGGCGCACGTGCGGCGCGCCCGGGGACAGCATGCGCTGAGCATCAACTGGGGCAGCTGGTCCGAGGTCGGCATGGCGGCTCGCGTGGACGAACGGCACCAGCGCCGCTGGGCTTCGCTCGGGCTGACGATGATTGCCCCGGCCGATGGCGTGCGCATGCTGTCGCAACTGTTGCGTGCCAACCGCAGCGCGCAGGTGGCGGCACTGCCGCTGATGCGCTCGCGCTTGAGTGTGCAGCACGGACCGTTCTTCGCAGCACTGCGCAAGCCGGAAACGTCGACGCAGGCGGCCGCCGCGGCCACACCCGAACGCGAGTGGCTGCCCGCCCTGGCGTCGGCTGCCGCCGGAGATCGCACGGCGCTGCTGGTGGACCTGCTGGCCCAACAGCTGGTCAAGGTGCTCGCACTGCCGGCGTCGCGGCGAGTGGACACCCGGTGTTCGCTGATGGACCTGGGCATGGACTCGCTGATGGCGATGGAGTTGCGCAATCGCGTACAGAGCGCGCTGTGCGTCCAGTTTGCGGTGGCCGATTTGCTCAAGGGTCCGAGCGTCGAGAAACTGGCGAACGATCTGCTGTCCATGCTCGGCGAACTGGCGCCTGCCGGTGCGGCCAAGACGGTGCCCGAGCGCGAGTCGAGCGCCACGGTGTGGGAGGAGGGCACGCTGTGATCGCGCACGAGCGGCGTGCGATGGCCTTGATGGCCGCCTTCGCACTGGCCTGGGTCTTGCTGGAGGACGTCGTCGGTGCACACGTTCAGGGCCACTACCCGTTGATGCAAGTCGTGTGGTGCCGCTATGCGGTGCACTTGGTGGCGATGCTGCTGCTGTTCGGGTGGCGCGACCC
>Ga0068860_100001862_pt1 | contig 22410 bp, 18 predicted proteins | sample KBSSwiS32_FD_66597 | JGI IMG/M metagenome (GOLD analysis project Ga0068860, IMG submission 66597) | Switchgrass rhizosphere microbial communities from Kellogg Biological Station, Michigan, USA - KBS Switchgrass S3-2 | ecosystem: Host-associated > Plants > Roots > Rhizosphere > Soil ...
TCATTTTCGAATATTTTACATGAGTGAATTTTCATTTAGTTTTTAGGAAGTTGACAACCGGCACTTGTATTACAAATGCGAGGAATAATGTGAGACTGTTTTTCATTAGTGTCAGCTTTTTTATTCCTGCTTAATTTTCTAAAGAGCGTGCCGTAGAAAACAAAAATATATCTGCGTGTTGCGGCTTCCTCCAGAATCGCTAAGCATCTATTTAAATAGACAAACTTCAATTGGGACTTGGCATCACGTAAACTTTCAGAATGAACGGATGGCCCATGTCCAGAAACCACTTCCATTCTTGTCATAGGTAGATTGAACACCTGTGGTGAAAGACTGAATCCATACTTCATTGGCGCTTACTTCGCTGGAAGTCCATAAATAACCGTCAGGCGGCAGACTGGAAATTTTATTTCTTGCGAGATACAATTTGTTCAGCTCATCTTTACTTGGTAAATACCAGTCATCGTAATTATTTTGTTTTTGGTTGAAGCAATCACTGGCCGCATAACTTCCTGCTCCAAACGTAGCTACAATAAGATTAGTGTTTGCATTTCCAGTACCCAATCCGGTAGCCGTTGCACCAGTTGTTGCACATAGCTTTACGGCGAACCATTTATTGGCATTGCTGGTTTTCGGTGAAGCGATAATACCGTGCGTGGCATTTGCTGTATATCCTGGATCTCTATCCTGGAGGATGTAAGCAATGGTGCCGCCCTGGTAAGATTGCCCTATTTCCACTGCCATAAATTTGACCGTATTTCCGTATGCTGTTCCTTTGCTATTGCTTGCGTATGCTCTGACATAATACACAGCAGCACTTGTTAAGTCGGTCAATGAACTGGTGTATGCACCGGTTCCCTTTCCATCTACCGTTTTTTTATCAGCGGTGGTCGGGTTTTCTTCTGTACTCCAGCAAATTCCACGGGTGGAAATTGCATCGCCTCCGTCGTTGCTGATGTTTCCCCCGCAATCGGCACTTTTTTGGGTAACGCCAGTGATACCTGATGTTGTAACCGTAGGAAGCTGCGCTGCCGATGACGTTGTATCACTCACACTTTCTTTTTTACAACCTGCGACGATCAACATTGTGCATGTGATGAACAATGTTATGGTTAAATGCTTTTTCATTTTTATTTTTTTAGCAGCTTGTTATTGCTGTGTATATGATCTTGTAACAATTTTTGTTATTCTGCCGACCTGTTGTTTTTTATCGCTGTTGAAACTAACTGGTTCTTGTCAGTGCAACTTACAATCGCGCGCAAGATGTTTTATTGCCTAATCTCTGAACGACGATTTAACTAGCCGAACGACAAATTGCTACTCTAAAAGTTGTATCAGCAATTGCCTATAAAATCGGTAAATTGTAGAAACCTCAATTAAGCATTTAATGCAATGGACTCAAAGGGAACTCGCTATACTTGTATTATTGTTGACGACGACAAACTGGACCAGCTAACCCTGGTCTCTTATGTGCGCAGGTATCCGTTTCTGATGATGGCCGGTGCTTTTGCATCTGCAGTAGAGGCACTTGAATTCATAGAAAAAAATAAACCACCCGAGGTGTTGTTCCTGGACATAGATATGCCGGGTATGAACGGGCTTGATTTAAGAAAACAACTTGCGCAGGTAGCCGCCTGTATTTTTGTTACTTCTCATCCGGAGTTTGCGCTTGAAGGTTTTGAAACGGCAGCCCTGGACTACATTGTTAAGCCACTGAAAGCCGATCGTTTTGAGAAAGCGATGGAACGGTTACGGCGGTTTCTTGAAATACATTACAAAGCGGAATTGTTGGACTTTACTTTGGGAGAAGACACGTTGTTTATTAAAGACGGGCATAACCATATTAAGCTGCAGTTGTATGAAATTATCTACCTGGAAGCGTTGAAAGATTATACAGGAATTGTAACCAGGACAAAGAAATATTGTGTGCTCAGTCCATTGGGCAACCTGCTGAAAGAAAAAGCATTTCAAAGTTTTGTACGCATACACCGCAGCTATGCCGTTCAAAAACATTTTATCAGAGAAATTTCTTCGAAGGAAATCACGGTCAACGATATGCTGTTGCCAATCGGAAGAAGTTATAAAGAAGCGGTTGAAAAATTATTGCTGCAATAAATATTCTGGGAAAATTATCGATTGTATTGTTGTTACCAACAATCACTACGAATAAATGAAATACCTACTTCTATTGCTATTGTTTTTATATATTGAATCATCCGGCCAGAAAAAAGGGCAGGACCTGGTAGATTCAATGCTACAGATATTACCCAACATGAAGGAAGATAGCAATAAAATAAATCTTATACTGCAGATGTCTGAACAGATGTATTATTTATCCAAAATGAATGATGGCATCAGCTACCTGGAGAAAGGTTTAGCGATTGCGGAAAAATTGAATTGGAAAAAAGGCATCGGCGATTGCTATTTGAATCTTGGCAATTTTGTAGGTGATACTGGTAATATCGCCGGGGCAAGATCATACTTTGAAAAAAGTTTGGAGATAAATCGGGAACTAAACGATAGATTAAATATCATAACCTGTCTCAACAATATTGGTAGGGGCTACCAGTTTGAGTCTGATTTCCCCCATGCGGTTAATTATTTTTTTGAGGCGTTGAAACTTGCTGAGGAAATTAAAAGCAACAAACGAATCGCGCTTGTCGGCACAAATATTACCGCTACTTTTTTAATGCAAAAAAATTATGCAAAAGCGGAGGAATACGCAAAAATGACTTTGGAAAACGCGGAGATTGCCAAAGCGCCTTTTCATGCGGCAGCAGCACTGGAACATCTTGGTCTGATTTATGGCGAAAAGCGCGACACCGCCGCAGCAATAAAGTATTTTAATCGGGCCATAACGGCATATCGGTCTGAATCGGTTCTTGAAGGCGAGCTGGAATGTATGATTGAAATTTCAAATCTGGAAAACCCGGAAGCAGGGCTTAAAACAAAGCTGGAAATCCAAGACATCCTCGATAAACAGAATTCTTTGGTACCAGTTAAAGCAGGTAACCTGGGTGGTATCGGTACCCTTTATTATGATCTGGCAAAAACAAAAACCGGTGTATCAGAGCAAGACTACAAACTGCAAGCGGCAAAGTATCTGAGAAAGGCCATCGATTTAGCCAGGGAATCAAAAAGTATGAACCTGGTCGCAGATTATTCTTTTCAGCTTAGTAAAGTAGAAAAGGATCGCGGAGATTTTAAAAAGGCGCTCGCACTGTATGAAGAATACCATTCTATTAATGATTCCTTATTCTCACAGGAAAAAAAGAATACGATAGCCGGGCTGGAAGGCAAACAAAAATTGGCCATTAAGGACAACGAGCTTGCGGTGAATAATTTAACGCTGGAGGAACAGAGAAAAACACAATTGGGATTAGTAGCAGGACTGATTTTAATTGTCATCATAGGAGCGTTACTATATTGGCAAAGTCGGAACCGCAAGAAAACAAATACTACGCTTATGGTGCTGAACAATGAATTGGATGAAGCAAATAAAGTGAAGGCCCGTTTCTTCAGTATACTTAGTCATGATTTGCGCAGTCCTATTGTAAACCTGGTCCATTTCCTGGAATTGCAAAAGGAAAGTCCGGATTTATTAAAAGGACAGGAAACAATATATCGACAGAACATTAGCGATTCAGCGGAGACACTTTTAAACAACATGGAAGCTATGTTACTCTGGAGCAAAGAACAAATGGGAGACTTCAGGCCAAATCTAAAAACTATTTCGGTAAACGACCTGTTTGTCTATATAGAAAAATATTTTGAACGATCGAATAATGTTGTAATCAAATTTGACAATGCAGAAAATCTTCAGATCGCGACGGATGAAAATTACTTGCACATTATTATGCAGAACCTAACATCCAACGCCATCAGAGCTTTGAAGAATACACAAAATGCCCGTATTGTATGGATGGCAAAAAAAGAAATGGATAATATTATTTTATCAATAACAGATAACGGACCTGGTATTACTGAGTCTCAGGCAAAATCATTATTTGATGAAACCGTTGTAAACAATGAGACGCATGGGCTGGGCCTTCACCTGGTACGGGATCTTGCAAAAGCCATCCGCTTTAATATCGCGGTTCAATCTGAGCCCGGAATGGTGACTACATTTATTCTCTCTACTGTTGCAGCATAAATAATAAATTCTGCAAGTTCATTTAATGAATACACTTCCGTCGGGAAAAGCACAAGGTTCTAATTCTTTTTGTGTTTACTCCATAATTCGGTAGCTTTCTCCTAGGATTCTCCATTCACACTTCCCTTCGAAATCTGAATTCCGTATATCCGAACAAGAATTCAAATTTTAAAACTTAAATGAATACCAATGAGACATATCAATCCACTTCTGGCGATTTCAATGGCGGCATTGCTATTTGCATGCAATAACTCAGGAACAAATGAGGAAGCGAAATCTGCCGATACTACATCCGCAACGGCTCCTGTGCCAGCCGAGGTGAAACCAATATTTAAACCCTTCAAAGTAGTTACGATTCAGACTAAGGTGAAAGATTTCGGGAAATGGCATCAGCAATTTCTTGCAGATGATTCTTTACAAAAAGCATATGGAATCGGCGACTTCATGATCGGACGCGACTTGAAAGATTCCAATATGATCTATGTCCTGGCAAAGATGGAAGATATGGATAAGGCAATGAAATTTTCCAAGCTGCCTGCGTTGAAGGAAGTTGGTAAGATGGCCACCGTCGTCGGATCACCAGGATTCTCATATGCGGAAGTGGTTCGCTCGAGAGATACAGCAGTCGCATCACTGGACAGACTGGGCGTGTCTCATCACGTTAAAGATTATGGTGCCTGGCTAAAAGTTTTTGATTCCGAAGGTCCTGCTACCAGAGCAACTAATGGTGTAGTTGACATGACACTTGCCAGAAGTCTGGTTGATTCCAACATCGTTTACATCTCGTTTGCAATTACTGATATGGAAAAGGCCAGGGCGAGGATGAAATCTCCGGAATTGAAGAAGATCATGGATAGCGCCGGAGTAGATAGTCCACCAACCATTCGTTGGTTCCGCCTGGTTAAATAGTTTGACTCAGTCGTAAAATCTTTGGTACATAATAAAAATGCATCTGCATGATGATGATGCCTTGCCGGTAATTTTTTTATTCTTTTTTGCTTTTTTATCAGGCATATGAATTGATTTGCCAGGCAACTACGTGAAACGATAATGCACGCCTTTGACTAACTTGCTTTCATGAACAAAGAAGTTCGCACATCATTCCCTTCATTTGAGAATGATCTCCTGGAAACTCTCGAAAATACGGGAGAATTCAAATCATTTGAAGAAGGTGAGAGCATTGTGAAGACTGGTCAATATTTTAAATCTATATTGTTGGTTGTCGATGGGTTGATAAAAGTATATCGCGAAGATGAAGATGGTAACGAATATTTTATGTATTACCTGGAGCCAGGTCAGGCCTGTGTTTTTTCTATGATTCATACCGGCAGACCAGAGAAAAGTGGCGTAATGGGGAAGGTCGTTAAAAACACAACGGTCATGGCGGTGCCGACACAATACCTCGAACCCTGGATGCACAAATATAAAACGTGGTACCAGTTTGTCATTGAATCCTACCGACGGGATTTTGAAAAGTTACTTACCACGTTTGATCACACTGCGTTCAAAAGCATGGACGCAAAACTCGTTCACTATCTCCGGAGGGAACAGGAAATATATAAGAAAAATTTACTCCTCATCAACAAAGAAGAAATTGCGAGAGAACTAAACTCTTCGCGTGAAGTCATTTCCAGGCTCATGAAAAAAATGGCTGAAAGGGGAATGATCAAGGTTTTGAAAAAACAGTTTATAGAAATTATTAACCTCGATTTCTAAAACTTTTCGAAACGCGTAGCAATAAATTTCAACAAGAGTGACTAATGTCACGGTCATCGTCTGGGCGCCTAAATAATTTTGGTGCCTCAATTACGACGAATGATGAAAAGATTATTGGTGATTTTAGTTCTCGCACTTTTAAAGAAGACTTCAGGGGCACAGAATAGCATACAATATATTAGTCTCGATGATGCCATTACAGCTTCGGTCTCCTATAACGACGCAACTAAATTGTCCGAATTACAAGTGCGGCTTGCCGAAGCGAAGGTCAGGCAAACCGACGCCATCTTTTTACCACAGGCAATTTTTTCATACGCGGCATCTACAACTAACAATTCATTAAATGCTTTTGCATTCAAACTTCAGCAACAATCGATTTCAGCAACCGATTTTAACCCCAAATCGCTCAACAATCCATCGGCCACTGCAGACTATTCTGCAAAGGTTGAATTGCGCCAGCCGCTTGTAAATATTGATATGCTTTACCAACGTAAGGCCGCTGCCATCCAGGTAGAGGTGCATCAATTGATTTCTAGCAGAACGAAAGATTATCTGCGATTTGAAACCAAAAAAGCTTACCTGCAGTTGCAAATGGGATATGATGAGTATAAAGTGTTGAACGAGGCGCTCGCAACTTCGCAATCTGTCTACAAAAACTCCCGTGATTATTACGATCAGGGGTTGATCCAGAAATCAGATTTGTTGAATGCGGAACTGCATGTGATGAATATCCAAACACTCACAAAAAATATTCGCTCGGGTATCGAAGAAGCGTCGGATGCGCTTAGCCTATTGATGGGCCGGCCAACGGGTACAACATATACAGCCGACTCCATCACTCTGGCAGACACATCAATTACTGACAACGCGACGATCCCAGGTGAAAGGTCTGATTTCCGCGCGATGGAAAAAGGAATGGAATCATATGACATGATGATCAAATCATCCAAAATGAGTTATCTCCCCACGTTGAACGCATTTGCATCCTGGCAATCGAATGATAAAAACATATTTGCCTTCAATGCGAATTCATACTTCGCCGGTGTTCAATTCTCATGGAAATTATTTAACGGTAATCGCACAAAGAGCACGATTTCACAACTTGGTTTGGAGAAAGAGATCATAGCAAAACAATTGGACCAGCAAAAGAAGGAGGCCCATTTGCAGATCAATCATTCCAGGCGAGAATTATCTGATGCTTCTTTTCTCATGCGGCAACAACAGCTGGCCGTTTTTCAAGCTTCTGAAGCATTACGCATTTTGCGGGATCGGTATGAACAGGGCCTTGTGAAAACATCCGATGTATTAGCCGCGCAAACTCAGCTGTCTGAGCAAAAAATCGGGTACGTCCACGCCGTGTTTAAATACAATCTTGCAGCGGCATCACTGGAATTTCTTTTGTCAACCAAATAGCAACTCAAAATATAATTAGTATGAATAGAAATAATTTTCAAGCAACGCTGATGATAATTTTCGTAATAGGATTAAATGCTTGTTCAGAAGTAAATGAAACGTCAAATGTATCCAATGAAAAACCGGTTGCAGTAAGTATTTCAACAGCTTCAGCCGATAACCAACCTGCAATTTTAGCGAGTGGTTTTGCAGAATCTGCGCATTCAGCTAATGTCAGCACGAGAATCATGGGTCGCATCACCAATATCTTTGTTAAAGCGGGTGATCAGGTAGAAAAAGGCCAGCTTTTAGCCAACATCTCCGATGAAGATATACAGGCAAGAAGGGCGCAGTCTGATGCAACGATCGCCGACGCAGAATCGGCGTTCATGTCGGCGCAAAAAGATTATGACCGCTTCGCGTATTTATATAAACAACAAAGTGGTACCGCAAAAGAATTCGATAATGCAACGCTTCAATACAATTCTGCGAAAGCAAAAGTTGACGCCGCAAAACAAATGCGGGCCGAAGTCAATGCAAATCTTTCTTACAGTCGTCTAACGGCACCCTTTGCCGGGGTTATCACGCAGAAGTTCGCAGAGGTTGGGAACATAACCAACCCTGGCATGACAATATTCACAATAGATCAACATAATAATTTGCAAATCTCAGCAACGATCGCTGAGTCAGAAATAAGTAGTGTTCATGTGGGAGATATCGCCCACATAAAAATGAAGGCAAGTGAGAAATCATTTGAAGGAAAGATTATACAGATCAATCCTTCGGCGCAATTCAGTGGTGGCCGATATATAATTAAAATCAATATTCCCGAAGCAGCTCAAGAAAATATCTATGCCGGCATGTTCGCAACTGTCAGCATTCCTATTAAAAATTTTCAGCCGAATAATGACGTAACGATGATTCCTTTGTCTGCCGTAGTCAATCGCGATGGACTCACAGGCATCTATACCGTCAGCGCTCAAGAGACGGCTTTACTGAGATGGATCCGATTAGGTAAAACGTATGGAAGTAACGTAGAAGTAATCTCGGGTCTTTCCAAAGATGAAAAATTTATTAATGCGACCGAAGGAAAATTATATAACGGTGTTCCGGTTGTTGTGCAGGAAACTGTTGCCACGTCTTCACAACATCGAAACAAATAATAATTGCAATCAGACTCGAAATTTATGAAAAACGGTTTATCAGGAAACATTGCCAAAACATTTCTCACGTCGAAGCTGACGATTTTACTAATGATCGCGTTCCTGCTCGTTGGAGCGTTCAGCATGATGTTGATACCAAGAGAAGAGGAACCACAAATCGATGTTCCAATCGCTGACATTTATATTGGATTCCCTGGTGCCGAACCAAAAGAAGTTGAAACAAAAATCGCTGCGCCATTGGAAAAAATCGTTTCAAACGTGAAGGGAGTAGAATATGTTTACTCCACTTCCATGCAGGGACAGGCTATGCTGATTGTTCAGTTTTATGTTGGAGAGGATGTCGAACGCTCTATGGTAAAACTCTACGACGAACTCCTGAAGAATATGGATAAGATGCCACATGGTGTTTCAATGCCTTTGATAAAACCACGTGCGATTGATGATGTTCCGGTTTTCGGTTTGACATTATGGAGTGACACACAAAGTGATTTCCAACTAAAACAACTTGGTGAGGCATTGACGAACGTGATAAAAAAAGTTGACGATGTGGCTGCAGTCAATTTAATTGGCGGCCGGGCCCGGGAGGTAAAACTTCTATTTGACAGGGATAAACTCGCGGAAAATCATCTTGATTTTTTATCTGTAGGCAAATATTTGGAGGAAAACAATGCACAACTTTTCTCTGGTACATTTTTCAAAAACGATTCAGGCTTTGTTGTTCAGACAGGCAATTTCTTGAACACGATTGATGATATTGCCAACCTGATTATCGGTGTGCGTGACAATCAACCAATTTACCTGAAGCAGGTGGCCCAGGTATCCGAAGGGCCCGAAACGCCCAAACAATATGTATCGTTTGGATATGGCAAAGCGGAAACAGCATCGCAAAATAAATTTCATTCTGCGTACCCGGCAATAACATTAACGGTCGCTAAGAAAAAAGGTTCCGATGCAATGAAGTTGTCTGAAAAAATTCAGGACAAACTTGTTCATCTCAAAAAGGAATTGTTGCCATCTGATGTGCGGGTAAGTATTACGAGGAATTACGGAGAAACTGCGTCAGATAAAGTATCAGAACTCCTGTTGCATCTATTTATTTCCATCGTTGCGGTGACTTTATTTGTGATGCTTGCGATGGGATGGCGGGGTGGTCTCGTTGTATTTCTTTCTGTGCCGGTAACATTTGCTTTGACTTTATTTGCGTACTATTTTATGCATTATACGCTAAACCGTATTACACTATTTGCACTCGTGTTCATAACAGGAATCGTTGTTGATGACTCCATCATCATTGCAGAAAACATGCACCGGCATTTTAAAATGAATCGGCTGCCATTGAAGCAGGCCGCGATCTTTGCTATCAACGAGGTTGGCAATCCTACAATCCTGGCAACATTCACAGTAATTGCGGCAATATTGCCAATGGGATTTGTGACAGGATTGATGGGCCCTTATATGGGACCAATGCCGGTTGGCGCTTCTATTGCTATGCTTTTCTCACTATTGGTAGCGCTAACTCTTACACCATATCTTGGATATATTTTTCTTCGCGAAAAAGAAAAACAGGGTAAGGTAAAATCCTCATCCGGTGTCGAACAAAATAAGATCTATAAAATATACTATTCATTTATTTCACCTCTGTTAAATGTCAGGTGGAAACGATGGGCATTTGTTCTCGGTACGGTTGCAGTTTTAATTAGCTCGCTCATGCTGTTTTACAAAAGGGCTGTTGTGATGAAAATGCTTCCATTTGATAACAAGAGTGAATTTGAAATTGTGCTTGACATGCCTGAGGGGACGACACTGGAAAAAACACTTGTCGTTGCTAATGAAATAGGCGCCTATGTTTCTACACAAGCGATGGTCAGGAATTACCAGGTTTATGCGGGAACCGCTGCACCGGCTAACTTTAACGGATTGGTCCGTCACTACGATATTCGCAATGGAGATAATGTAGCAGAAATCCAGGTGAATATTGTCGATAAAAATAAAAGAAGATTGCAAAGTCACGCAATTGTTAAAGGAATGAGAGCGGCTATTCAATCGATCGCAAAAAAATATAATGGCAATGCGAAGTTGGTTGAAATCCCTCCCGGTCCACCTGTGTTATCGACATTGGTAGCCGAAGTCTACGGACCCAGTTATGAAGAACAGATAAAGATTGGGGCCAAAATGAAAGAACTATTTTCAGCAAGTAAAGACGTTGTCGACGTCGATTGGTATGTCGAGGATGATCAATGGCAATATAACTTCGAAGTAGATAGAGACAAGGCAATGCGATTCGGCATTACATCAGCACAGATTGCGGGCAATATGAACGCTGTTTTGTCGGGCTTTGTTGCAGGAACACTGCATGAGCCGAATTCTATAAGTCCGGTAAATATAAAATTACAATTGAGTAATGCTGAAAAATCTGGCATTGAAGAATTGAAAGATGTGAAACTGATCGGTCAGCAGGGAAATATTTTTTCGCTGGGTGATCTGACAAATATTACACAGGAAGTAAAAAAGAAAAACATTTATCGCAAGAATCAAAAAAGAGTTGTGTACGTGACGGCAGACATGGCGGGAAAATTGGAAAGTCCTTTATATGCAATTTCAACGATTTCAGACAGTATAAAGAATATTCAATTACCCGCCGGCTACTCGATTAAACAAGAATACACCCGGCAGCCTGATAATGAAGATAACTATACAGTGAAGTGGGATGGTGAATGGCAGATGACATATGAAGTATTTCGCGACTTGGGAATTGCATTTGTATTTGCACTTATTGCGATCTACATGTTGATTGTTGGATGGTTTCAAAATTTTGTAACACCTGTTATTATGCTTGCTGCCATTCCACTTTCACTAATTGGAATTATCTGGGGGCACTGGTTGTTGGGCGCGTATTTCACAGCAACCTCAGTAGTTGGATTTATTGCGTTGGCGGGAGTGATGGTAAGAAATTCGGTCCTGCTTGTAGATTTCATTGAGATGCGTTTAAAAGAAGGCGCTCCACTGAAACAGGCGGTCATCGAAGCGGGTGCAGTGAGAACTACGCCGATCCTTCTTACGGCCGGTGCGGTTGTGCTGGGCACCGTGATCATTTTATTTGATCCCGGATTTCAAGGTCTGGGTATTTCACTGATTGGCGGAACGATTACTTCTACATTCCTGACATTACTTATTGTACCATTGATGTATTTCCGGATGTTTAGAAAAAAATACGCGGAGTAACAAATTTCAAAAAAGTATCAGGCGAATTGGAGTTTCGCTGTGTAGATGGAATTTGTTTTATGTCGGAAGATCGGCTTCGGATTCTTTTGTTAGCGATGCAGTCTCACGGCGAATAATTATCGTAGAACAGCGAAATATAGAAGAATCCACGCAGCTGCAAATCCCGCAACAAGCAAAGCATCTGATTGGATTGCAGCCCATTTTTTCTTTTTAATCAAGAGTTGATAAGCTATCCAAACGACAAGAGCTATTGGTGCAACAAATATTCTGAGGAATCCGTACAGCATATTCAAAAAGGCGACAGTTGAAGATAAATATTTTCTTTTTCAAATACAACTGGCTCTTACAACTTGAAATGGTGTTCGGGCATTTACATTTTACCGTTACATATCAACTGTATTTCTTTTTTTATGTAACTTTTAAGCTCTTAGCCTTCATTCTTCAATACATAACTCAATAAATATTCAGCTATGCGAAATGTTATTTTAAAATTGGGATCACTAACGTGTATCATCGGTTCAATGCTCGCATGTAATACAAGAACGGAAGAAAAAACCGCTGCAATCGACAAAGATCAAATCAAAAAAGAAATCCAGGCTAAGGAAGATTCGTTTGCCGTTCTATATAACAAAGATGAAATGAAAAATATCGGTTACTATGCGGATGATGCAATAACTTTCTATCAAAACCGAAAGCCCATTGTCGGCAAAGACGCAATCATCAGTTTTCTGAAAGGAGACATCGTTTCGAGTTCCGATAAGATCTCGTTTAAGACAAACGAGGTTTTTGTATCAGGAGATGGCAACCAGGTTGTGGAAATCGGGTCGTATACGCTTACTGACTCTCTCAATAAACCATTTAACACGGGGAATTATATGACGCTTTTTGAAAAAAGAAATGGAAGATACGTTGCCGTTCGGGATATGAGTGCTTCTGATGGTGAAACGAAATAATACAACCACACGATACCGATCGAATCTTTCTGTTAAAGAATTTCGATTAATTATGTCTTTGAAGATTCATTGTATTTAACAAATCAATATACTCATCAACGTCTTCTTCCACCGCCACCACCTCTTCCGCCGCTGTAACCACCACCGCCGCTACGGGAACGACCTCCTCCTCCCCATGAACTGCTGGATGATGACCTGTTTGATGGCGATGAAAAGTTTGATGATGATTGTCGCGTCGATGCAGATGGAGATTGCCGGTTAGAAGCTGAGGCGCCGTTTCTTGATCTATCCGATGTTCCGGCACTCGGGCGATCTGATCCACCCGCTCCTCCTCCCGGTCGATCCGAAGTCCCTGCGCTTGGTCGTGAAGATCCACCCGCTCCACCTCCTGGCCTGTCCGATGTTCCGGCGCTTGGTCGCGACGACGATCCATTACCCCGTCCATTCGTCGGCCTGTTTCCGTAATCACCCCTCGCCATATTATCGGACACCGTATTAGATCTATTGCGTTCCGCATTATAATGATTTATACTGTTCCGGTTATTAACGATGACTGTATTTCCACCGCCGTAATGTCCCCCATGATAACCGCCATGATAATAATGGTTACTTCGATAAATTCCAACGGCCATCACTGTTGCAAATCCAAACCAGGCAGGATAAAATCCATAATAATACGGAGGATAATATGGCACGTAAGCCGGGGAATATACATATTGCACTATGGGTGCAGATTGAACAACGACAGTTGTTGATGCCGGGATATCTTTTGTGACGGGATCGGGACCGGTATACGCCGGGTTAGCCGTGACGGATGAATTTCCTTTTGGCTCAATGACATAATCTTTGCCATACAATTCTTCATCACCCACAATCTGCAAACTGATCTTTTTATTTTTGTCTCTGTCCAATAAAATAACTGCAACGTCCTGTGTTTCGGTTTTGCTGACGTCCACCTGGAGTATGAACGTATACGATTCACCGTCTTTCTTAGTCACCACTTTGATAAAATCAATTTTTTTATCCAGGTCGAGATCGAGGTTATTGATTTTGGTTTTGGAATCGTTTAAAGATTTTTCAAAAGCCTCAATGGTCTTTGATTTTTGAAAGAGGTCCAATACAGCATACAGGTCGAGATTGTCTCCGGGTAGCCCCAGTGCAGCGGTGGTATCTGCCGCCGGGTTTGGAGTTGATTTGGTTTGGGACAACGCAGGTATGCTTAAGAAAATCATTGCTCCCGCCATAAAAGGGAAAAGATTTTTTTTCATAACCAGGAGAATTTACAAGATGGTTTTTGCATGTTAGACCAGCAGTTGGAACTGAATAGAGCTCTGATGTGGAAGTTACAAACTAAAAGCAAAATGAATATCGAACTGTTGGATTTTACGGTAAAGCTGAGGAGTACCAGAGCGTTTTACAATCCTTTAAATCTGACCCCTGCTCTTTCAATCGAAGTATTTGGAAGTAAATTGGCCGGGGATTTTAACTCGATAGCGCATTTATCCTGTTAAATGTCAGTTTCTGCCCCCGTTTTTATAATCAATGGTGATTAGTTTTAACAAAAGAAATTATGCGAAAAATTATTGTTACGGAATTTATTACCCTCGATGGTGTGATTGAGGCTCCGGGCGGCAATGAAACCTCTCATCCCCATGGAGGATGGCAGTCAAATTATAGACATTCGGAAAGTGGGAGTTATAAGGTGGACGAACTTGCTGGTGTGGATACGTTATTATTGGGAAGGAAGACCTATGAACAGTTCGCTGCGTATTGGCCCACGCAAAGCGGTGGCGGGTTTGCAGATCGTATCAACCAGTATCCGAAATATGTCGTTTCGAAAAGCCTGCAAAAAGCGGAATGGAACAACAGCCATATTCTTCGCGATATGGCGCAAGATGTTGCTGCCCTTAAGAAGTCCGATGGTGGTAATATCCTTGTGTATGGAAGCGCCACGCTTGTCAGATCACTGCTTCATCATGATCTTGTTGACCAATTGACGTTGTTGTTATATCCTGTTTCGGTCGGTGGCGGTTTGAAGATATTTGATGACGGTCGGGAATTAAAAAAATTCGAACTCAAGCACTCGCGCGCACTTGACAATGGAGTTCTTATCCTGGAATATATGCCGGTCAGGTTAAACAGCGTATTTCCCCGTTCTGAATTTATTTGATTTTATTTCCGTACAGCAGCAGTCTTTTAAAAGCATAAATCGCGGGAAAGTTTTTAAACTCCTTCTCAATTCGAATTTTATATTCGGTTACGAATTCCGCTTCTTGTGTCTCAGACATCTTTTCCATGTATGGAATTAATGCTGACCCGGAAATGAATTCAAAAAGTTTTTGGGGACTATCTGCTATGATCGGGTAAACCTTTTGCATGATCTGGATATTATGCAGGCCATTCTCGAACATTATTTGAGCATAGTTGTCAATACTTAACAACGGCGATTCCCTCTTCCAACCATTCAGATAATCAGCAAACGGTTTTTGCTGGACCAGGATTAATAAAATTTTATTAAGGAGATTTTCATTCTGTACCGGCATCTGCACAGCAAACTGGCCGTTGTCATTTACAAGTGAAATTAGTTTTGGGAATAAGGTTTCGTGATTATCGGACCACTGTAGCGCTGCATTGCTAAATACGAGATCCCATTGTTGCTTTTGATTTGAAATAAAATCTTCAACCGTGGAATTTTGAAAATGCAAATTATCGCTTTCAAGTTCTTTGCTCTTTGCGAGCATTTCAGGTGAAGAATCAATACCTAGAAAATTTCCTTTATCAAATCTTTCTGAAAGAATTTTTGTTTGTTCCCCCGTACCGCATCCAATATCTACACAATTTTTCAGGTCTTCATCGCGAATGAATTCGACCAGGTCAAAAAACGGTTGATACCTGATGTTTTTAAATTGATTGTATACTTCGGGATTCCAAGGCATGTTAATTATTTTATGGCGGAACAAATTCAGCATTCAAACAATTCTGAATAGTATGCCTGCCCGCAAAAATCGGAAAAGACTTTCAACTGAATGTTCAAAAATTATCACCGGACTTTCTCCATCCGTTTGATCGCTTTCCATCCTTCCGGTGTAATGCCCATATTCTCGGTAGCAACCCCTGGTGTTTGGTATGTGTCGTGCCTGACTTGTTGTGTAACATCCAAAAAGCCTTCGACAAAGTCAGAAGGAGATTTGTCGGGTTTGATGAGTTTGAAGTCTAAGTCGTTTTTCATTGTTACGTCGAGCGCTGATTAAAATGCTGTCTTCCTTTGCGCCTTTGCGCCTTTGCGCGATAATTTTCCAATTGCATCCGCATGTAAGATTGAATTTGCACGCAAAGGCGCAAAGGCGCAAAGAAATATATATGGAATTTGTAAAGTCAAAAACATTCGAGTGCAATCAGCCAAGCTTTCAATTTTTCTGATCATGCGGAATATAATTTTCCCATTTCCATGGCGTATAAACATCTCCAATCGCATATTCCAGCAATTCTTTAAAAATACTTTCGCCATTATCATTGTTAGTCATAATGACAATCGCAATCTTTTTCTCCGGATAGCAAACGGAATAATGTCCCCAGCCATCATCATGCCCTTCTTTAAAAAACGCTCTTCCGAATGGTGAGTGAAATACGCCAACACCTAAACCATATCCCAATTGTATATTATCGTTGCCGGTGCTGTCAATAACTGCAAGCGGACCGAACTGTGCCTTTGATTTAATTAGTATCTGAGTGCTTGTCATATCATCAAAACTTTTTGTTGTAAGATTTTTTTGATTGATCAGCGCCGTATAAAATTTCGTAAAGTCATTTAATGTAGTTGTCATTGAGCCGGCGGCGTTTGCTTCTTTACGCTTCCTGATTTGATATGGTTCTCCTTTCGCATTGTGGCCATAACAAATGACTGAATCAAACCTGTCTTGCCAAAAATAACTTGTACCATTCATACCCAACGGTTGAAATACTTTTTCCTGTGCTATTGTTTCCAAGCCCTTGCCTGTAATTTGTTCCAGTACAAATTGCAGCAGATACAAGCCTTCTCCCGAGTAGCTGTACCTCGTTCCCGGAGCGAATTTTATTTTTATTTTTTGATCGGCGTCAAACCACCTCCAATTCGGAAAACCTGTTGTATGATCGAGGCACATACGTGCTGTAATTTTTTTATACCGCTCATCATCTTTTATATCTTGATATCCTTTATACTTACTTTCAAATTTGTATTCAGGTAAAGGTTTTGGAAGATATTCCACAAGGGCCTTGTCCAAATCAATGACTTTATCCTGGACAAGCTGCATGACTATGTACGCGAAAACCAGCTTTGAAAGCGATGCCCCATACATCTCGGTATTTGGCAAGAGAGGAATTTTTTTCTGAACATCTGCAAGTCCAAAGGTTTTTGTGTAAACTGGTTGATTGGTGTTAAAAACGGAAATGGCAACACCGGATACATTGGCAACTTGCATTAAGTGTTGAATTTGTTTTGTCAAATCATCCCCACTATATGTAGAGCCATTGATGCGGTGTAGGATCTGTCCCTGGACCGCCATGCAATACAGGAGAAAAGTCAAAAGTGATAGCCTGAACTTCATCGATAAATTGGATTGACGAATTATTAATACTGTGGAATTTGCCAATCAAATTAAGCTATTTTTAAACGCCGAAAAGGAGCTGATCGAATAAATATTAAACGCGTTGATCATTTGGAATAAAGGCTAAAATAGTCCGCCCCTATTTCTCATGCAACAATCCATCAGCCCGGTCCATTGTGGCCGTCGACATTGTTGAATACGTTTTTTGACTGCCGTTATCAAACTCCGAATGAACGGGCATCTTCAAAATATCATGTTATTCAGTATTCCCTTAAAGGGATTTTGTAAATTTATATGAATGATCCTTCGGCATCATATTTCATCATTCCCACGTCCGTATTTACTCGCATCTTTGTAGCGACAAACTATTAATAAATTATATGAACCGTTTCATCTTAGTTGCACTTTTTTTGGTTGCATCCGCTTTCACACCAATACAAAATAAATTCATGAATGTCGGCACACTAAATGGAACCTGGATCCCGGTAAAACAAGAAATGGGTGGCAAGGAATTCCCTAAGGCTACGTTTGAAAATTATAAACTCGTCATCACAGAGGACACTCTATATAATTATGGAAATGACACGGGAAGTTTAAAATATGGTGATGGTAAGATGGATATTTATGGTCATAAGGGTCCCAATGAAGGAAAGCATATTACTGCAATTTACAAACTCGAGAATGAGCAGTTGATTATTTGTTATAACCTGGCCGGCGATAGTTATCCAGCCGATTTCGAAACTAAAAGTAAGGCGATGCATTTCCTCTCAGTATACAAGAAATCCCAATAAATACTTCACCTTGAAATTTTTCACGCAAAGGAACAAGGTTAAATAAGGCGCAATCGCACTTTGAGAGATGACTATGTCAGACCCATCCTTTCGCGCTTTGCGTTTCCTTGCATGCATTAAGAATGAGAGACTAAAAATACTCATCTCACAAATAAAGTCTACATTTAAATTGCGCTACCGTTCCCTTCACCAATAAACTGAATCGTATGAAAGGGCAATCTTTAATGTATGCTTGCTTGTCACTTCTCACAGTAACAACAATTTTTTCATGCAACAGCCAACCGGCTAGCGAAGAAAAAAAACCTACAGATACCGCTACAATAGCGAGCACAACTCCTGCGCCACTTCGCGAGAAGGTGTTGACCGCAGAGGAGCAGGCTGCGCTCACTCCTGATATAGTAATACAAAGTTTGAAAGATGGTAACAAGCGTTTTGTATCGAGTAATCTCACGTCCCGTGATCACTCGTCCATGGTAAGAAATGCTGCCGCAGGTCAATATCCAAAGGCTGTAATTCTCTCGTGCCTGGATAGCCGCATTCCTGTTGAAGATGTGTTTGACAAAGGAATCGGTGATTTGTTCGTCGGACGAGTTGCAGGAAATTTTGTAAACGAAGATCTATTGGGCAGTATGGAATTTGGATGCAAGGTTTCCGGTGCAAAAGTAATTCTTGTGTTAGGACATAAATCGTGCGGTGCCATCAAGGGTGCTATCGACAATGTGAAATTGGGAAACATAACAGCGATGTTGGCGAAGATTAAACCAGCAGTAGATAAGTCACAAGACTTTACCGGTGAGAAAACATCAAAGAATGATGCGTACGTTGAGTATGTTGCAAAAAATAATATTTTGCTTACGATCGAAGCAATAAAAAAAGGAAGCCCGGTTTTGAAGGAAATGGTTGATAAGGGCGAGATTAAAATTGTTGGTGCTTATTATGATATTAATACCGGGGCGGTTATCTTTCTTTAGGAACTTTATTTTATTAAACGATGCACTATCGGAATTGATTCAATTCGATTCATATCTTCTGCCGTTAGTATAATTTCCGTAATGTGCAAAAAAAACCCATGGCATGCGCATCTACAAATTCTCCAGTACTTCCCGATAACCCCTCCCGATCGGTATTGATATGTTGCCAAATTCTACTGTATCCGCAGTATACGAATCAATTTTATTTACGGAAATAATGAACGAGCGATGAATGCGCTTGAAAAGATTTGGTGGTAGCATTTTTTCAATTTCGTTCGTGCTCATTTTTGAAACGTATTCTTTCTTAGTAGTAACCAGCTTAACATATTCACGCTGGCTCTCAACATAGATAATCTCAGAGAAATTTATTTTTACTTTCTTTTTTTGAATCGTAAGAAAGATAAAATCTTTCTTCTCGTCATTTGTATCAGCATCATTTGCCCGTTGAGTTTTTACCTTATTAACGGCAATTAAAAAACGTTCAAATTCGATTGGCTTTAATAAATAATCTGTAACATTTAAATTAAAACCTTCCACGGCATATTGATGATAAGCAGTTGTGATAATTACTGCCGGCGGATGCGAAAGCGTTTTTAAAAATGCCATGCCCTTCAGGCGCGGAAGATGAACATCCAAAAACATAAGGTCTGTTGTACTGCTTCGAAGCCAGTCCGTTGCTGATATGGCATCCTTAAAGGTTTTTTGCAGTTCGAGAAACGGCACCTGGGAAACATAGTCAGTCAAAACTTTTATTGCCAGCGGTTCGTCCTCAATGATAATACATTTTATATTAGACATGGCTTGCAAGATTAATTTTTAAGTTGGCCGTAAAAACTCCCTGCTGTTGCTGTACCGATAAATTATAGTCGGTATATAATAACTGCAATTGCCGCCTCAGGTTAGATAATCCAATATTTTCCTTTACTTGTCGATTATCATCCGAATCATCGACAGAATTTTTTACAAGGAGGACCAACTGTCTTTGCTTAACAGAAAGATGAATATCGACAAACGGTTGGTTTCTCGTTTCCGATGTCCCAAATTTAAACGCATTTTCAATTAAAGGTATCAGCAGCAATGGTGGCAGCGCCTGTTTCATATCTTCAATATCATAATTAAAATTCACGCGCAGACTCACATCATAACGTAGCTTTTCGAGTGCAATATAGTCGGTAATGATTTTCAGTTCCTGTTCAATTGCGATATAGCTGCTGCCCGTTTCATACAACATAAAGCGTAACATTTTTGAAAGCCTCATGATGGATTCAGGTGCGAGATCACTCTTGTCCCTCGCCAGTGAATAAATATTATTGAGCGTATTAAATAAAAAATGCGGGTTGGTTTGTGACTTCAGGTAGTTTAATTCCGCTTGTTGCTTCTCAATCATTAGTTGTTGCGACGTTTGTTTTAGTTTGTTATGATTGTATATGTGGAGTGCGATGGCAAAAAATAAAATTGATCCGACACTGTATTCCATCCGGTCGGCGACCGCTTTTGTTACACGCGGGAATGTTCCAAATTCAACGTAAGTATGAATCCCGGTACCTATACATGTCCACAAGTACAAACCCCAGGAATAAATCATAATAAAACACATGATCCACAAAAGCGAAGTAAAGAATTTCTTCCAGCCCAATCTTTGCCATACGTATTCGAAGAAAAAATAATTAACGACCGTCACATAAAGGACAAGCCAAAAGTTATATAACAGTCGCTGCAAAACAGGACTTTGATAGCGATAATGACTTGAAATAAAATTAATGACCAGGAAAATAAGGCCAATCAATGAATATAGTTTCAATCGCTTTCTGTCAATCAATTTTTTCATTCTTATGCGCAACATTAATACAAAGAGATAAACAATTGTCCGATCACGCAACAAAATTATCCATTTACTCAAAGTTATTGTTGACACCGGTATGTGTTCTGTTGACGATAACCAGTTATTCGTTGATGGTCCATTCGTAGCCTATAACAAAAAGACTATCCTTGTACAACCAATTACGAAACCAAAAACCAGCCAAATATGAAACAGTTTATAAAATTTGGAGAAGATGTAGAAGGATACAGCATTCCCGTTTTGAATGAAAGAGAGATCAGGGCGGCTGCAGGTATATTGTTTCTTGGCACGTTTGTTTCCCTTGTGTTTATAGTGGCAAAAAACAACTTCATACCTGTAAAATATTTTATCACGTTTTTTCTTACTGATCTTGTCATACGTGTATTTATTAATCCACGACTGTCACCTTCTTTGATCATAGGTCGCTTGATCGTGCAAAACCAGGTTCCGGAATATGTAGGTGCGGATCAGAAAAGATTTGCATGGATAATTGGGATCATATTGGCATTGACAATGTTTATTCTTCTTGTTATCGTCAATGCATATAGTCCGATAACTGGTATCATTTGTCTGATCTGTTTAATATTCCTTTTTTTCGAGTCTGCCTTTGGAATTTGCCTGGGCTGTAAAGTGTACCCGCTATTTTTTAAGGAGCGGGTCAAGTATTGCCCGGGCGAAGTATGCGACAGAAAATCGCGGCAAGACATTCAAAAAACTTCTTTATTGCAATTGTTTGTCGTAGCCACATTCATTGCATTGATTTTTCTTACGGTCACCTTTACAAAAGACTATTATAGCAGAAAGCCATATGATTTGTTTGGTATTTCCACGCCAAGATGAGGTTGAGATTGAGAAATCTTCAGCCTTAACCTCAGCTTCAACTTTTACATCATGAAAAACGTGTTGAACATTGAAACTTCTTTGGAGCATTACTTTGCTGACTTCGAAAAACATATTATCGGCCGCGATATCAAATTCAACACCCCATTCGGAAGAAAGAAAATTGTCTACGCCGACTGGATAGCCAGCGGAAGAGCGTATGCGCCAATCGAAAATTGCGTGCAGTCATCGATATTACCATATGTAGCAAACACTCATACAGAAGCTACGATTACCGGGACCCTGATGTCCAAAGCTTACGAAGAAGCAAAACAAATTGTCAAAAAGCATGTCAATGCGGATTATGATGATATCCTGATTTTCTGCGGAAGTGGCATGACGGCCTGTGTCAATAAACTTCAACGAATCCTGGGATTAAGAATTCCGGAACGGGTCACAGATTATGTTCAAAACCGCAGCACATATTTTCAACTCGAGCAACATTTGAAACCGGTGATTTTTCTCACCCACATGGAACATCATAGCAATCATATTTCGTGGCTGGAAACGATTGCGGATGTTGAAATCATTCAGCCTTCGAGGGATGGGAATGTTGATCTCCGACATTTCACTCGTTTATTGGAAAAGTATAAAGAAAGAAAAAATAAAATTGCGGCGGTGACAGCGTGCTCAAACGTTACCGGTATCCAAACTCCATTTAATGAAATAGCTCGGCTAATTCATGCATACGGCGGACTTTGTTTTGTCGATTTCGCGTGTTCAGCTCCCTACGTTCATATCAAT
>Ga0068860_100001863_pt1 | contig 22408 bp, 27 predicted proteins | sample KBSSwiS32_FD_66597 | JGI IMG/M metagenome (GOLD analysis project Ga0068860, IMG submission 66597) | Switchgrass rhizosphere microbial communities from Kellogg Biological Station, Michigan, USA - KBS Switchgrass S3-2 | ecosystem: Host-associated > Plants > Roots > Rhizosphere > Soil ...
CTCAATCCAGCGTTGCTTGTCGGCTTTGCACTCACCGCTCAACATCTCACCATCACTTCCAAAAAAGTACAAGTTACAATCAGGTGACATTTGTGTAACACCTCTGTGTCTGCCTTTCACCTCTGTGTCTGCCTTTCTCTTCCTTCCCAGCATCTTCCCTGCCGAACACTATTGTCTCCGAGCACGATGCCAAAGCAAACGCGCGATAGCGCCACTTCAAATAAGTGGCTCGCTGCGCTCGCGATTGTTTTCCCATCGTGCCCGGAGATCACGATCCACCATCATTTAAAAAGACGATATATACATCCACCGCCCCCACCGCGCGCGGATAGCACGTATGAAAACAAAATTAATATTCACTTTTGCGCTCGTGGCGGGCTTTCTCTCGCTGCTGCAGCTCCCGGCGCGGGCACAGGGCTATTACCACAATGGCGGCTACAACTCCGGCGGCGGCGTGGGCATCGTCATCTCGGGCAATAACGGCGGCGATTACCACGGGCCGCATCGCGACTGGGACCGGGGCCGCGAGCATTATTACAATCACAACCACTACCGCTGGTACAACGGCAGTTGGGTCGTCATCAACACCACCTCCCGGCCCGTTTACCGCGAGACCGGCGGCTCCGTGGGCAGCGCCGTGCAGTCGCGCCTCGCGCAGCAGGGTTACTACCACGGCCCCATCGATGGCGACATCGGGCCCGGCTCGCGCCACGCCATCGCCAGCTACCAGGCCGACCAGGGCATGCGCGTCACCGGCCGCATCGACAGCCAGCTCCTGGCATCGCTCCGGATTTAATTTCATCCCCACCGACTGAAAGCGACGAAACCGGGGCGGGCGTGGTTCCACCATGTCCGCCCCGGTTTGTCGTACGCGCCGAAACCATTTGCCACGCGCGCGGGCCTTGGGCAGTATGCGCCCATGAAATTTACCCCCCAATCCCTCCTCGCCGCCGCAGCCCTCGCCGGACTCCTCGCCGGATGCTCCACCGCCCCGGAAAAGAAATGCGAAGGCAAGGCCTGCAAGACAGGCAAGTGCGAGAAAGGCAAATGCGGCACCAAGGCCAACTGCAACTCTAAATCCACCTGCCGCGCAAAAGGCAACTGCGGAGCGAAGACCAAAGCGAAGAGCGACCAGTAGTTACTCGTCACGTCGCGAGGCGTGATGTATAAACTGCGCGCGCTCTTTCCTCGTTACCAAACTCCGTTTGGTAATGCGACGGTCTTGGAAACTCTGTTTCCCTCCGGCGGTGCAAGAGCGTGGAGATAACTTCGCGAAACGGAGTTTCGTCCACCTGTGCGTTACCAAACAGAGTTTGGTAACGAGGGAAAGTCGAACATCCGCGATGCTTCCACGCGGGTGATTGAGCCAATGGTTATCACGCCTTCTCAGAGTTTGGTAATGAGGGGGGAACTCATGATTCAAGAGCGCGTTCATATTCCTTAATAAATGCATCGAGCGCTTGGTTAGAACGCCCCCTGGTAATCTCACCGCTGTTCCTGTTAACAATCACGGGGCCGTTACCTGCAAGTTGGTGAACATATTCACCCGTCTCAAGAAACCTGTATGTGTTATAAAAAAACACCCACCCAAACGGTTTTTCGAGAGTTGCGGATTCGTTGATTGCGAATGGCATGGATGGAGTTTCCATCTTTTTGAGTTCCGCCATCACTATGGCTTCCGCGTCCGCTTTCGTGATCATAGCAAGGAGTTGTTTCGGATTGCCGGTTGGTTCTCGCAAAACGCCACCCGCAACAAAAGGACGCACAGCACGCCGGTGATGAAGCCCTTTTTCATAGTGTCATACCTCATCACCGATCACCGGATATTTCCAGCCATTGTTTTGAGACCGGATGAAAGCAGGAAATTTACCGCGAAGATCGCAAAGGGCGCGAAGACAAGAGAAGAGGATCGAACAAGAATTTTCCCCTCCCCCCTTTGCGCTTCGCGCCCTTCGCGTTAAATTTCCAACCTCGAAAACGAGCAAGGGGGCTAACTCACTCCCCGACCCGCACAAACCGCACCCCCTCGATCCGTACACTGCCGTTGCCGGGGTGGATCGTGCGCACCTCCACCGGCGTGTGTCCTTCGTCCGCGATATGGAGTTCCAGCTCCGCGTCATGCGGGGCGGTGTCGATGAATGGAAGCTCGCCCTGCGCGATGGTATCGTAGGCGCCCATGGATGCGTGCCAGCGCACCGCGTCGTAGCGGGTGGGCTGGCCGGGGGCGGGCGGCGCGAGGTACGTATAGTGGATCGCCACGCGGTAACGGCCGGCATGCAGGTTCACGTAGGGGCCGAAGCTGAGGAAACCCGGGGCGCCCCCCGGCAGGGTGACGATGCCGCCGGGAGTCCGTTTCCCGACGATGGTAAAGAGCGAGTTGCCGCCCACGCGGTAGATCTCCGGCGGATCATTCGAGAGCGCTTCGTAGTACGGGTTGTAGGTGATGCTTTTCTCCGGGGGATAAATCCAGATGTCATGCCCCGTGACGGTCGCGATGATCTGCGCGGGGTCGCCGTACTGGAACCGGATCAGGCGCGGGTTCAGCTTCTCCATGTAGATGAGCCGGAACTCCGGCCGCGCGCCGCCTGGTTGACCGTGGCCGGCCTTGCCGTTTCCGTCGCCGGTGAACCACGCGAGATTGTTGATCCAGTGCCATATCCGGCCGTCGGTTTTCACCGCCCGGAGCCGCACCGTATCGTCCGAGAGGAAACCGATCGCATTCGCCGGCCAGTAATTGGAGAGCCCGGCGGTGATGTGCTCGCGCTGCATGATCTCCCGCATCACGGGCATCACCCGGCCATACTGCAGGTAGGCATCGCAGGGTTGCGGGAGGAAAAACAGCGAGCCGCAGCAGGAGGCCAGCGCCATCGCCGCAGTCGCCTTCCCGTTCCATCCGCCCACGCGCCCCTGGAGCCGGTGATGCAGCCAGCCCGCCAGGATGAAGAGCGGCATCAGCAGCGGGAGGCGCACAAAACGGGAGCACTTCAGCTCATAGTAATCGCCGGCGAGGATCGTCGCGGCCCAGTTGCAGCAGATCAGGCACGCCACGAACAGCAGCAGGAGAAAAAGCCCCGGCGGCATCCTTTTTGCCACCGCCCGCCGGCACACACGCGCGAGCATGCCCGCCGCGAAGAGGAGATACGCCGCATCCAGCGCGACGAAAGCCACGTACCAGCCGCCGATGCGGGGGTTGCACTGCTTCAGCACAAAGCGCCACGCGGCGAGCGCGGCGCCCGCGTCGTAGTGCGTGAATTGCGCCGCATCCACCCGCGCCGGGAACAACCGGTGCTCGAGGAAATGCCCCGCCGCCGTGCAGAGCAGGATGTTCCCCGCCAGCGGCAGCACGTCCCGCAGCCGCCCCCGGTACAGCGCCCACGCCACCGCCAGCGCGGCGATGAACGGCAGGAAAAACGTCACGATGTACAGCGGGTTCGACGCCGCCGAGAGGAAGCAGGCCGCCCCCAGCGTCCAGAACCCCGCGCCCCCTTTTTCACGCATGCCCGCGCGCAGCACCCGCAGCGAGAGCGCCAGGCAGACCAGCGCCATCACATTGATCCCCGTGTGCATCGGCACCACCACCATCAGCGCAAAAAGCAGCGCCCCATTCCTGTCGGAAAACAAAAGCAGCACCGTGAACAGAAGCACCGCCACCGCGGCGTAGGAAGTCGCGCCCCTGCCGCCCGCCTGCCGGTACAGCGCCACCAGCACCGCCACATACCCGGCCATGATCACCCCCGCCGCGAAGTAAAGGATGAACATGCCGTTCGCGTGCGTGACCGTCCACGCGAGGAACGTCAGCGCCACCTCGGGGAACAGGTCCGAGTGCCCGCCCCAGATCCACCCGCCCGCCGGGTTCCCATTCACGAGCACATCGCGGTAGAACACCGGCATCTGGATGCAGTCCGAGGAGAAATACGCGAGATACACCGCCGGCACCATCCGCGCCAGCGCCAGCGCCCCCGCGACACCGAGCGCAATCCACGCCAGGTGCCGCCGGAAAAAATCCGCGCGCGGACCATCCGCAAAATCCCGGGTGCTCAGTGAGTCAGGCATGAAGCCGTTAGCACACCAACTAACGCCGCGGAAAACAAATGAAAACGACGCGGTGGTTATCTATGATATAAGATATTCCCCGTGTAGGCCTCCAGGTTCCGCGAGCCGGGTTTGTAATTGAGGAAACCCGATACCTCCACGCTCCCGTGGGGAGGTGAGCCTATGGACAACTCGATGCGCGCGTACGTGCCGTCCCTGAAATGCACGAAGAAATCGCGCTTGATGACGTCACTCCATGTGTGCGGCAGGTCCGCGGACATTACAATCGTTTCCACCTCGTGGTAGCCCGTCTCCGGCGCGATGAAATCGAAATGGCCGGCGCGTGGCTGTATCTCCCCGTCCACGGGCCGGATCTCCACCCGCCAGTCGTAATTACCCATCTTGTCTTTGTGCTCCGCATCCGCCCACGCGGTGATCCTGAATACGCACGGATGTCTTTTTCCCAAATCGTTGAACGACATATCGAGGGTGACCGGAGTGCCGTTTGGAAGATTCATGGAAGGCGAGTGCAGCACCTCCAGCGGCTCGGTGTCCCCGGCCTTGTAGAGGAACAATATCACCGGTTTCGCCTTGTCCGGATGTGCGACCTTGCCGTTTCCCGTGTCGAAATAATCGTCCCCCCGCTCGGACCCTGGTTTGCCTTCAGACGGCAGCACGTGGTAGTAACCGGCCTTGGATACGGACACGCCAAGGCTGATTCCATGCATACCCCATACCTCAAACAGACCGGCCGCATCCGTGCGCAGCGTGCGTTTCGTGCCGTTCCCGAAAGGGGTGCTATTTGCCGAGACCGTAACTTCCGCATCCGGCACGGGGGCGCCGTACTGGTCGATCACCTTTCCATAAAACCGGATCGGCGTGAGATACGCGGCAACAAACCTAACCGCCGGGAAATTGCCGCAATACAGCGCCACCAGTCCCGCAATGATTGCGAGTAAGATCGCGACCGCGCGCTTCATATCCACCCCTTGAACATGATATTCAAAAGCCACACACCGCCGCCAAACATCGCCCCCAGCGCGAGCAGGCAGTAACCGAATGCGTTCGGCTTCCGTGAGACCCATGCCCGGAACTGCCTCGAGACGATCAGCGCAATGATAATTCCCGCCATGGCGATTGCCGGTATGCACAAAAGAAAGGCCATGGCGAAGAGCATGAGCGGGATGAGGTCTTTGTCCATGAATGCGGGAGGTGAGGGGATTATTAGTCAGGATGAGGAGGAAGGAAACCGGAAATTTACCGCTAAGCACGCAAAGAGCGCGAAGGTGGGGAGGGGAGAAACCCCTGTTCGAACCTCTTCTCTTACCTTCGCGCTCTTGGCGGCCTTCGCGGTAAATTCCCGCTCATTCTGCGGCAGGCAGGCTTGACGCCGCGCCGCCTCTGGCCGCAAACGATGGCGAAGCCATCACAGCCGCAGCAGCCGGGGGTTGAGCCACGCGACACCCCCGGAAAACATAAAAGAAAGCCCCCGATCCTGAAAGGATCGCAGCCACCGGCGCAACCTTTCCACGCGCGGAGTTATCGCGGGTAGATCATATTCCCCGGGTCGGTCTCCAGAATTTAGCCGCAAACCCGACTCCGGGAGGCGAGGACGGCAATACGCGAAGGCCGCAAAGGTGGAGGGGAATTTATTTGAACCTTCTTCTCTTCCCTTCGCGCTCTTCGCGCCCTTCGCGTTAAATTACCAACCTCCAAAACGCAGCCCTGGCGCGACCGGGCTTGACGCCGCGCCGCCCGTGGCGGAACATAAATATGCACCCATGAGCACCCCCGTTTTCATCGCCAAGGCCGCCATCACATGTCTCTGCGTCGCGGCCACCGCCACATTGATCATCCGGGGCGAGGCATCGATCCGACAGCGCGAAATTTCCGTAAGCGCGGTGCTCCCCGCTAAAAATGCCCCGGCGCAACCGGGAGACAAGGCCGCCGCGATGTTCGACGAATTCGCGCAGGGCGCGGAGCAGCTCCGGGACTTGCAGAAACAGGCGGAGACCGGCCAGGCCGAGGCCGACGCGCGCAAACAGAAATTTGTCGATGAAATCAATAAGGGCAAGCAAAGCCAGATGATCGGCACCAATCTCCTCAAGGACATCGCCGCCGCAGCCATCGACTCGCAGACCGGCGCCGTGAAAAACCAGAAGCTCAAGGACATTCTCACCAAACACGGAGTCACCGCCACCGTATCGACACCCGCGCCTGTCTCCACCCCCGCGCCCATCCCTTCAAACCCGGCACCTATGCCTTCTGACCCGGCCCCCGTGCCTCCCGGTCCGCTTTAGACCAGGAGCCCCCGAGAAATGACCACCGAAAACCAACGCAGCAGCAAAGGCGACACGTTCCTCTTCTTCATCGTCGCAATCTGCGCCCTCGCGCTGGCCGGGTGGACATTCGCGAGGGTGATCCAGTGCCCGACCGCCGTGGAAGCACCGCTCCCCGCCGCGCCCGCATCCGAAAAATCCCTCGCCGCCGTGGAGAAGGCACTCAGCGCCCAGCGCGCCGACATCGAAGCCGCAAAGAAAAAAGTGGTGAACGCAAAGGACGCCGACCTCTCCGGCCTCTACGACGAAGTCGCCAAGTCCAAGGCAATCCAGACCGACCTCGAAAAACTCGTCCTCGACCTCCTCGACCTCGCCAAGACCGACCCCGACGCCCAGGCGCTCGTCAAAAAATACAACATCCAGCAATCCACCACGCCGCCGGCTAGGTAAGAGCGGGGTAAGTCACAGCTTGCCCGCGTAGTAGGATCATACGTTCATCCGCGCGCGGCGCATGGCGCCGATATGTCCCATGTGTCCTATAGGTCGTATAAGTCCCATACACGTTCGCCGCCCCGGTGAATTTTTAGGCAGGATGAAAAGGAGTTTTACCGCCAGGATCGCAAAGGTCGCGAAGAGGGAGAGGAATTTATTCATCCTCGCCTCTTCTCTTCCTTCGCGCTCTTTGCGACCTTTGCGGTAAATTAAAAATCGTCAAACGTGGCGAAAATGTTCTGCGACCTTCGCGGTAAATTTCACCGCCCGCCATCCACAAACCCCGCATAAGTCTCCAGGTCATCGTACTTATCCTGCCACGTCGTGTACATCACCCCGCTGACCTCCGCCCCGCACTTCTTCGCCGAGTCGAGCCAGTCGCGGATGCGCTCCGGCTGCTTGTCGTAGTAACCCGCGATGAGCACCCGGTTCCCGAGCCCTGCGAACCACGCCAACCCCTCCTCCCGCTCCTGGTAACCCCAGATCGCGATGATCACATCCTTGTCCAGCCCCTTCCACGAGCCGGCATAGTCGCCATCCACCAGGAAGTAACTCCCGTGCGCGTTGTGCTTCGGGTCAAACATATCGCTCCACACGTAAATATCCCCGCCGGGATTCACCTTGCGCAGGATGCCCGTGCAGGTGCGCAGATTATCCGCGAGGATTTCGCCGGGAGTCATGTGCCGGTCGGTGCACGACTTGTCGCGGTTCAGCACGCGGATTTCATCGTGCGCCATGAAGTAACCCTTCGCGCCCCACGCGGCATGCACCCGCTGCGCCTGGTCGCGCAGCAGCTCCGCCGTCTCCGGCTCGGAGGGACAGATCATCACCTGGCCGTCGTTCATCGGGAGCGCATGGTAAAATGAGAAACGCACCCGCGCCCCGTCCGCTAGCTTCGTGCGCACCACCGGCGGCGTGTGCCACACCTGGTATTCCCCGCTCCACGGCACATTGCCCATCTTCGGGTCGATGATCTTGTCAAAATCCTTGCCCTCCTCCAGCGCATGCCCGTCCTCGGTCCGCGCATCGAGCGGCGCGCCTGCGCGGCGGACGAGATTCACAAACGCCGTCTCCTCGATCTTCGGGTCCTTCCACGCGAGCGTCCCGGTCTTGCCGTCGTCCCAGCAGCCGAAATAAATATCCACCTTGTCATTGTCGAGCGAGTTGAACACCACATTCCGCAGCGTCCAGTCCTGCGTTTTTTTCACACCGAGCCCCGCGTAATTCAGCTCCTTGTTCTTCGCGGAGTGCACCATCACCCTCGGGATCCCGGTAAAATCCGTCGTCTTCACCAGTACCGAGATATGATACTGCCGGAACGGGTGCACCGTGATCGTCTGCATCATCCGGCACGGCCTCCCCTGCGGGTCCGCCATCACCGCCGCGCCATCCACCGCCTTCACCAGCGGATCGTGCTCCCTCCAGCCGGAAAAATCCTTCAGGTCCGCCCCCTTGAACTCCACCGGCGGATCGGCCACCTGCCGCATCACCCCGCCGCGCGCCTCGAAAAGCGCATCGCGCACCGGCAACCCCTCCGCGAGATTCGGGTTATGGCAGAGAATGCTCCCCGAGTAACCCATCGGGAAAATCATCGGGATGATCTCCAGCCCGTCCGCCGCCGCGAACTTCTTCACCCGCCCGACATTTTCAAAATAACGCGGAGGCATCGCCGCGAGGTTGCCAAACTTCGAGTCACTCAGCACCACCCCGTTGTAACCCGCCTTCGCCGCCCGCGCAAAAAGCTTCTCCAGCTTCGCCACATTGCCATCCACCAGCAGCTCCGTATCGCAATAAACCAACCGCTTGCGCGGCCCGGCCCCCTGCCCGAAAAAGACATTGCAAGCAAGCAGAAGGAGAACAACAGAAACGAGGGATTTTTTCACAACAACCCCATCCCCTCACAGCAGGGCATGAAGTGTCAAGGCTCCCGTCAGCAGCCCCGGGTCGTCATATCCACGCATTAAAAGAACAAAAGAGGATAGATTACCGCGAAGCACGCAAAGGCCGCGAAGGGGGAGAGGAATTTGTTCGTCCTCACCTCTTCTCTTTTCTTCGCGCTCTTTGCGACCTTTGCGGTAAATTTTAACCGCTCCTTGATCGCACGAAACCCCGCTAACTAACCTCGCGCATCGTATCGGCCATATCGGGATCAAAGTCGTTGTTATTCGCCGGGCTGCCGGGATAGGTCATGTTATTCACGGGCCTGTGCTCCTCCGTCGCGCAGCCGGACAGGAACACGGAAATGACAAGCATCAGAATATATTTCGCCAGCGTCATGATGTGATTGGTTGATTGCGTGACGGCCTGCATTGCTCCTCCACGCGTCACCCTGCCAGAGGGAAACCGGGTTTCCAAGACCATTGCGTCATCAAACAAAGTTTGCTGCTGGGAAAAATAATACCCCCCGGCAATATCCGTGGTATAAACAGCCGTGGATAAAGCGATGCCGGTGAGCGAAGGATCGAAGGAAAACAAAGGCGTGCCATTCAAAATGCGCCTCGCCGTCTATCTCGGCCTATGGGCGCTCGCGATCATCGCATGCGAGCTGTTCTACCAATCGGAACCGGGCGACAATGTATGGCTCGCCCGGTTGTTTATCGTCGTGGCGGTGCCGTTCTACAGCGTATTCGGTTTTGTCTTTATGTGGATGCACGACGGCAGATTGGACGAGGCGATCATCGCCCTGATTTCGCTGGCAGTGTTCGTGACCCTCGCAATTTTGATCCTGACAAAAAAACGTCCCGTTATTTTTTACACCTGCAGCGTCCTGCAAACACTGGCGCTGGCCGGTATCACTTACATTTTTTACCTGCTCTCCCGGCCGGATTTCGGTCCATGAGGGAAGCGCGGAGAACTTTGCATTACACTTGGCGTAATGGCGGAACCACCCAGGCAAGCCAAAGCATCACACTGTCTGGTTGCTGGAGGCATCATGATCCACGTCATTGTCATGTCGCTTGGACGACCGGAAGACTCATTCACTCTTGGCCACTTCGCATTAGAGGTTCTATTTTGGACAGTTTATGTGGTCATTTGGTATCGGGTGATCCCAACCCCTCAACAGGCTGTTGATGCCGATGAACCTTCCGTGTATCGCGATATTTAGGAATCTTTGTTCGTTACCAAACTGGACGACCCTGTATTTATTGACCTGCGTAAAAATATCGTTTCGCAACGGAATGTGGTGCGTGTCCAGCTATCGAATGACTGTGCACGGTGGAATTGACTTTTAGGATGCCACAATAGGACGCAAGACCTGAGAAGATGTTTACAGGACCACGGGACGACGCCTCGATATTACTCCTGTCCTCAATCCACTCGAGTGGAGTCTTCCCCCATGATTTGGTTGGGAATGGAAAGATGTTGTCGGCATACCAATATGCACCGGCATCCTTATAGACGACTATTGCGTGTTGATATGATTCAGATCCGCCACCGACCAAGTAATAAATTTCCCAAGCTTCTATGTGCTTGGATTTCAGTGCTCTAAACAACGAATCGGCATAAGTTTTACACTTATTCAGCTCGTTCTTTCCAGGATACGGAGCTTTAACGATGGCTGTGACCTGGTCAGAGGGATATGCCGCCCACACCGGCATCCCCATTATGCATAGCACCATGAACGATCGAACAACAAAAATACTTTTCCCCATAAACCCATTCCCCCTTCTTTTGTTGGCACAGGCGAAAGCAGACTTCATACCAACAGACTTCTTAACAGCGGCATTTGTGGGACTACAGAGTAAGAAAGAATAAAACGAAAGACCTGTTGTCCTCGAATCTGTCGTTTATTGTCAACAACGTGAATGGATTCGTCCATTGTGGTTGAGAATCTTCATCTCAAGATTGTCAGGACGTGTGAGATTCCAACGGCCAAGTTCATGATGCCCTCGCAGGCACGCCCGAGGAACCACAGTTCGTGGAAATGACATCAGGCCGGCAAATCGTGACAGAATCAGAGACCGAAAAACCCCGCAAATCCCCTTGACTTTTCCTCCCGCGGCACCAACGACCGTGGAGTATGGAAATAACTTCAAAAAGTCATACCGGCACGCCCTGCCTGCGCGTCCCATACCCAACCCCGAAAAGCGCGAACTCTTCAAACTTTAGCCGAGCGCTGCGAGACGAAGCCGTGGGCGGAGGCGGGAGGCTTAAACCAGGAACATTGAACCTTGAACTTTATAATGCCCCGCACATGTTTTCACCCGCGAGTATGCCAAAAATCTCGCAAAAAAGGCAAAAAAATCCCCATTTTGGAAGCTTTTTGCCTGCCGGAAAATATCCCACATATCGCATAAGTGCCACACAGTCAGCAATAACCCCATTTCCGCGCGCCAAAATCAACGCAAAATCCGGAAAAGTAGCTAAAAACGACCCCATGCTGCCGGAGTTACAAGCGTCCATACAACCCCGCTCTATTTCCAAACGCCATTACCGCGGGAAAAAACCAGCGGCAGGAGCGTTCCAGGATGGCACATCAAACCAAATGCCAAATGTTAAATGATAGATGCTAAATGAACCTACTTCCCCAGATCCCGGAACATCTGCCAGAACAAAATCCACGGATCGAGCATGTAATCCCCCCCTTGCTCGATGACGCGGAACATGAAATGCGTATGCTCATGGCCCCCCACCGCCACCCCCGCGCTCGTGGCATAGGCCGTGTCCGCCGCGAGCGGCGTCCGCACCGGCACCAGCATATCAATCTGGTGATGACTCTGCAGCCACCACTCGGAACTGATGGAGTTATCGCCGGAGTTATCTTTCCATCGGCGCACCCCGCGCCAGCGGTTGTTAGTATAACCCGCCGCAGTCGAGTTAAAGAGGTAATGATCATCAAACGCAACCGGCGCGCTCAGCACCGTGCCCGCCGCCATGTTCACATCGAGCCCGCAATGCGCCGCGCCGCCGGAGTAGGGGCCCATCCAGCAATCCTCCCCGTTGTAACACTCGCGGATATCGAGCCTGCCCGACGCCACCGCCGGATACCACGGCAGCACCGGCTCCGGGCAGATGGAGCGCCCCGCCTCCTGCACCGCAAACCGCGCCGCGAGTTGCGGCTGGCAGATCCACCCGTGCAAAAAATCCTTCTCCCCCATGAACCCCCCGCACGGGCCAAACGCGCACGCCGCCGCGTCGAACCAAAGATTCACGCCATCGAAGCACCACGGCTCATAGAAACTCCCCTGCGTCCCCACCTCCCGCCGCAGCCGCGCCTCGCGCCCGTTCACCCGCACATCCGCCGTAAAAGCATAAGCCCCCACCTCACCATTCTTCGCGCAAACATCCTGCGCATCGCCCCCGTGCCGGCACCGCGCGATAATCTCCGCGCCCGTCGCAAGCAAAGTCATCTCCCACACCCGCCCATCGCCCAACGTAAAACAAAACGTGTCGCCGTGATTAACACAAAACGGCGTGAGAGTAGCCTTCGCTTTGCGCTGGAGAATCATCGTAATATTCTATTCTTCGTTGTGAAACGGGAGTGGGCGGTTTACCTCTCTCACCGACTCCATGGCGTCCATCTGGCCGGTCACGGGTTCATATCTTCCATCGTCGCGTTTTTTCAGGAACAGCAAGTAATCAGGCGCAGGCAGGCTGATGTGGGCTTTATCATTATCACGAGGGGCGCCCTCCTTTTGCACCGAAATAACATCCATGGTTATCCCCTTGAGCCTGAAAAGCACCACCTCCATGCCGTCCGCCCAGCCGGAATGCGGATCATGCTTGAAATGCAGGACCGTGAATTTTCCTCCCGCGATATCCCCCTTGATCGCCTGTTTGATTTCAAACCCCGTATCGATCCCGACGTAGCCGCCCGTTTTGCCGTCGAAAACGTCCTTCGTCATCGTATTGGAGAGCGGCGTCGCGATCACCACCAAATCCGAGGCCTTGAGCATCTCCGCATACGACCAGAACCGGATCATGCGGGATTGGAGCCCGGCGGCGGTCATGAGCAGCAATGAAATCGCGACGATGATTTTCATGGAACGCATTCTAGACAGGATGAACAGGATTAACAGGATGAAACCGGAAGACCGGAAGATTACCGCCAAGGTCGCCAAGAAAAGAGAATTGAACAAAGACTTCTCCCCCCTTTGCGGCCTTCACGCCCTTCGCGTTAAATTTTCCCGTACCGCAGCGCCACCCGCGTTATTGCAGCGAGTTCAACTGCGCCTGCAACGCCGCGATCTGCTGGTCGATTGCGGCGAGTTGCGACTCCAGGTTGCTTTTCTCATTGTACAAGGCGGTGAGACTGTTTCCCCCGCTGCCAGCCTCTACGGTCCGGCTGCTTCCGCGCCGCCTGGTGTATTTGCCGCGGAGAAACTCGATGTTGGCGTCTGTATTGTTGATCTTGCCAATCACCTCGACCCTCTGCCTGGCCAGCGCTGCCTGTTGGTCCTTGATTTGCATTCTCGCGATCGCCCTGGACTGGCTGCTCATGCCGGCGGGCGTGGAATTCGCCGTCATGGCGGCCGGCCTTGGCGCGGCGGGTGTCGTTTGCATGGCTGTGGGTTGTCCGGGCATCGTCGGTCTTGCGGCGGCGGACGCCGGCGGGATGTCCGTGAGCTGGTTCGTCGCCACGGTGAACTTGTTCACCCCGTCGCTTATATTCACGGTTCCGTCCTCGTTCCTGTCCACGATCTTCACCTTCGTGCCGGCGTTGGCTGCGATGAGCCCGTCGTTTGTAGTCGTGGAGACGCGGGTGAGCAGGTAAAGGGCCTTCACCGCCGGCATCGGCGTCGCCACGGCTGCGGGAGCTTCGGGAGCGGGAGCGACTGCGGGTGGCGTTGCCACGACGACCGGCGCCGTGGCGCCCGTTTCGGCGGGGGTCGCGCTGGCCGCGGGAGCCTCGCCGGTTTTCTCCGTGGCGGCACGAAACATTTTTTCGAACCTGTCCTGGTTGCGGGTGTAAACCCCGTAAAGCAACAAACCAACTGCCGCGATGATGATTAGTTTTTTCATGACTTCATGATTTTCCGGTGATGAACGACACACGCATGGTATTGAATGAAGTTTTTATGACAAGAAAATTTGGCATTTCTTCGCCTTGGAATGCTTTTTTTGCTTTATTAAAAATTATTTTGAGATAAAAAAAGCATCCACCATGGACATGGACTTTGAGAGTCATGATTTTAACTTATTGCCGGGCGCATTACTGATTAAAATCGCGCATATAGGTGTTTCCACCTATAGACAGACGCAGAGCGTTTCAAGAAGATCACTAATCCGGGTCTCGCTATGAATAATGCCGGCAAATACATATCCAACACGATCCTGGTCCTGGGATTTTTCTTCCTCGTCGTGGTGGTGTTCAACCCCGGCTACCTGCGGAAAATAGGGAGGTTTCTTTCGGGGGACGCGCCCGCGCCTGCCGCGAGCGCAGCCGCGTCGCCATCGGCCCAGCCGGGGACCCCGGCTCCCGCGGCCCCCGTCAGCGTCGCCGCCATCGCGGTCGCTACGCCCGTGCCCGTCGCGACCCCCGCGCAAGCCGCCTCGCCGGCACCCCCCGCCGTGGTGAAACACCTCGCGCCGCAGGGCGTTTACTATCTCGTCGAGCGCATATCCATCACCACGGATTCGGGCATCGTGGGAGTCAGCCCCGGCACGAAAGTCACATTTGTGAGAGACCTCGGCAACGCCTGGCTCATGACAAACGGGAAGACGCAATTTGAAGTCACGCAGGACCAGGTCACGAACGACCTCGACGTCGCGAAGGCCGTCTTCGCAAACGACCAGACCGCGCTGAAAGCCGTCGCCGATGGCATCCACGCGCAGGAGGAGGCGAAGCGCAAGCAGCAGCAGGAGGAAAACGCCGCCCACCAGGCCGAGGCCGCGAAGATTGCGTCTATCGTCAAGCCGGTGGTGCAGGGCACCGGCTACGTAAACCCGCTGGACAAGGGAGCCTACAACCAGCATTACTCCCCGTATTACGGTTACTACGGATATTCCTACCCCTACTACCGCTCCTCATACTATAACTACTACGGCTACAGCTCCGGCCCCTATTACGACCAGTGGGGCAACCGCTACTACATGAACAGCTACGGCACCCGGGTGTACTATTGAGCGGGGGTGTCGGAGCATCTCAGCCTAAAAATCCGCCCGCAACTGCCGCATGCGGAGAAACTCCCTGAGCCCCGTCATAATCTCCGCTTTCTTTTCCTCGCTGATCGCCTCGGGCACGGGATAAGTCCAAGCCTCCATCCGCAATGGCGCGATCAAGATCTCATACTGCGGCACACCGGACATCTCCCATGCGATCTCCAGTATCCGCGCACCTTCCTTGTAGTAGATGAAACCAGTCCGTCCGTGCGCTGCAAACGTGAAGCCCCTCTTCAATGTCGGGAATACCGCGCAGCGCCTCTGATCATTCATCGCATGCACTTTTTCATGGATTGCATCCATGCCGGGCATGCAGTGATCCGGTAGCACCGGGGTAAGTCCCTTTTTCTTAAACCGGTATAACTCCTTGTCCACAGCCACCGGTAGCGTCACATGCATCCGGCCCGCCTCAGACTCGATCTCCATCTTGTAGTGGGGCAGCAGCAGAAATGAGTACGTGCTCTCTATTTGCTTCACGCTTCTCCACGGCACGAGGAACGGCGCATGAAACGCGCGGAAGAGGAACATCACGCTGAAATAGAGTCCCTCGTTCGTGAACACGATGCGGACCACACCGGAGTAGCGGGCCGGCATCATGATGCCGAACCTCGTGACTGGCGAGTTATACATCTCGCCGGGCGGCTGCTGCGCGGCGGGATATCGCATCGCAAACGTGTGCCACCCGGCCCGCGAAATGATGAACACGACCAGCAGCCACGGCAAAAGTTGATCGGGCTCGGCTGTCATGAGGAGGATTTTAGGCGGGATGAAACCGGTAAAAAATTCATGGATTGCGGAGAAAAGTTACGTGCTTAAACATCGCCCCTACGGCTTCATCTCCCGGTAGGGCTTGTGATTTTTGTATAACTCCAGGCGTTCCTTCCCGCCTTTGTCGTCGGGGGCGAGCGTCACGTACCACGCCTGGAATTTCACGGCGGAGTCGAAGTCGCCGGTCTCGGCGAACGCGGCGGCGAGGCTGTCGATGTGGCCGGGGCGTTTCCATTCGCAGAGCTCGCAGGCCTTGCGCGCGTACTCCAGCGCGCGGACGCCGTTGCGCAGCTTCTCCTCGGGGCAGGTGGCAAAGAGCCACGCCTGGTTGTTATAGATCGTGATAACGTCGGGCCCCGTGTTATCCGCATCGTTGCCGGGATTGGCACCGGCGGGCCTGGGGGTGAAGTCCGGGTTGGTGTCGATGATTTTCTGGTTGATCCAGGCGCATTTCCAGTAATCCTCCAGGGCCTTGTCGTGGTCCCCCTTCGCGAGATAAGCCATCGCGCGGTTCGAGTACGCGCCCGCGAAATCGGGGTTGATGCCGATCGCCGTGGAGTAATCCTCGATCGCGTGGTCGTAGTCGCCCTTCAGGTGGTGGGAGCAGCCGCGCCCGAAGAGCGTGTCCGGGGCATCGGAATTGATGCGCAGCGCCTCCGTGTATTCGGCCACCGCCTTGTCGTATTCCCCCTGCGCGTTGTAGAGCAGCGCGAGATTATTGTGAGGCTCGGCAAATTCCGGCTTGATGCGGATCGCCTCGGCGTAATCCGCGGCGGCCTTCGCGGATTCGCCCGTGTTTTGATATGCAATGCCCCGCCCGTAGTGGACGCGCGCGCTGTATTCGGGTTGCTCCAGCCCCGCGCGCAGGGCCGCGCCGTAGAGCGGGATCGCCCGCGCGTAATCCTCCTTCATCAGCGCCGTCGCCCCCGCCACCATCAACTCCTCCGCCCCCGGGTGCTTCGGAATTCCCCCATTGAGCCACATCAATGAAAAAAGTGCGATGATATGCGCGGGAGTCATTGGGACGGTATATTAGACAGGATGAACAGGATTGTCAGGATGAAAGAAATTTACCGCCAGGCACGCCAAGGTCGCGAAGGAAAGAGAAGAGGTTTGAACAAAAAATCTTTTCCCCCTTCGCGCTCTTCGCGTCCTTGGCGGTAAAAAATTCCGCCCCGTCACCGCCCGTCGGCGAAGCCCAGCCCCGGGTCTTCATCCATGGGGCTCGGGTAGAGGTAGATGATCACGGCGGTCTTCGCCCCCGCCTCGCGGCATGCCTTGAGAAACGATCCGGCGTCCGGCTTCTCGGGGTATTTGATTTTCAGGGAGCGCTGGCCGCAGAGACCCATCACGGGGTATAACTCGCAATCCATGCCGCCGCGCCTGCCTGCCTTCCGCTTCTCCGGCGGGGAGTCGGTGAAGTAACACGCATCGAGCGGCTCGAATGCCTCGAGATGCACGCTTGTCGAGGGCCACACGGACACGCCGTTGTCGATCACCGAGATGAGATTGTGCGTGTCGCGCTGCCAGCCGAGGGAGAGCGTGCCCGAGCGCGTTTGCCTGGATTCGTCGAACTTGATGCGCGAGAGATGAAACCGCCCCGCGCATTTTCCATCGCGGTATAACTCGGCGACCAGCAGCGCCCCCTGCGTGAATTTCGCCAGTTCATACTCGCACCGGAACTCCCACACCCTGCCCAGCTCCGAGACGCGCCGCTCGTTCAGTGGAATATCAACGCGCTTGAAATGGGAAACCTCCTGACCGCGGACAGCCGCCGGGATGACCAGCAATGTGAGCACAAAAACGGCAAGACACGCGGCAAGCTTGTTTTTCACACCAGCGATTTTAGCCGGGATGAATGTGGAATGACAGGATGAAAAGAGGATTCATCCCCGCAAGTTCACCCCAGCGTTGCCGCGAGTTGCCGCGTGTTTTCCTCGATGCGCGTGCACATCAGCTCGCAGAGGTCGCGCAGGCGCGGGTCGGCGATGGTGTAGCGGGCGAAGTTTCCCTCGCGTTCGCGCGCGACGAAGCGGGCGCCGAGCAGCACGCTGAGGTGCTTGGAGACGTTGCCCTGCTTCATGCCGGTGGCGGCGATCAACTCCGAGACATTCATGTCGCCGGACATCAGCGCCCGCAGCAGCTTCAGGCGCGAGGGCTCGGAGAGGATGCCGAAAAGCCGCGCCGCCTCCTCGATGAGTGCGTCGGATAAAACCTTTGTTTTTTTCTTTTGCATATTACTGAATAGTAGTATAGCTATATAGCATATGAACGCTCCACAGACAAGCCTGAAACCCGGGTTCCGCGAAATCACCCCGCGCGAGGCACGGGAAAAAACGCCCTCTTCCGCCCTCTTCCTCGACGTCCGCACCCCGGCGGAATTCGAGGAGATCCACATCGACGGCGCGGTACTCCACCCCCTGCACGGGCTCGACCCGGCGGAGGTGGAAAAGATGGCCGCGGGCAAATCCGCATGCGTGGTCATCTGCGAGTCCGGCACCCGGGCGCGGCAGGCGGCGGCGAAGCTGGCGGGTGGCAATATCCCGGGGCTCGGCGTGCTGGCCGGCGGCATGCAGGCGTGGATGTACGCGGGCCTGTCCGTGGTCCGCGGCCCGCGCAGGGTGCTGCCCCTCATGCGCCAGGTGCAGATCGCGGTCGGCTTCATCTCGGCAGTGGGCGCGGCGCTCGCTCTTGCAGTTAACCCCGCCTTCGCGATCATCCCGCTCATTACCGGCTGCGGACTGCTCTTCGCCGGGCTCACCGGCTTCTGCGGCCTCGCGCTGCTGCTCGCCCGGATGCCCTGGAATCAAGGCGCCGCGGGCGGCGCACAAGGCTCCTGCTGCGAAAACCCAAGGTAACCCCTTATGAAAACACCGGGAAAAATCGTGATCGTGGGCGGCGTGGCGGGCGGCGCATCCGCGGCGGCGCGCGCGCGGCGCGTGGATGAAAACGCGGAGATCCACGTCTTCGAGCGCGGCCCCTACATCTCCTTTGCAAACTGCGGCCTGCCCTACTTCATCGCGGGCGAGATCGACGACCGCGCGAAATTGATCGTGATGACGCCGGAGAATTTCTGGGCGCGCTCCCGCATCCACTCCCACGTGAACCACGAGGTGCTCTCCATCGACCGCGCGGCGAAGACCGTGCGCGTGAAGGGCCCGGACGGCGCGGAGCGCGACGTCTCCTACGACCGTCTCATCCTCAGCCAGGGTGCGCGCCCCATCGTCCCGCCGATTCCCGGCGTGGACCTGCCGCACGTCTTCACATTGCGCGACATCCCGGACATGGACCGCATCGCGGCGTTCATGGACGAGCGCGCGCCGCGCCACGCGGTGGTCATCGGCGGCGGCTTCATCGGGCTGGAGATGGCCGAGGCATTCCACCGGCGCGGCATGCACGTCACCATCGTCGAGCGCAACGCGCACATCCTGCCGCTGCTCGACCGCGACATGGCGGTGGCGTTGCAGGATAAAATCCGGCGGCCCGATTTTGATTTCAAGGCCGGCGCGGAGGCCACGGCATTCACCGCGCGCGGCGTCGAGTTTGCGGACGGCACCGAACTCCCCGCGGACCTCATCCTGCTCAGCGTCGGCGTGAAGGCCGAGGTGGAGCTGGCGAAAGCCGCGGGCCTCGAGATCGGCGTGACCGGCGGCGTGAAGACGAACGGCCGCATGGAATCCTCCGACCCCGCCATCTACGCCGTGGGCGACGCCGGCGAGACCATGCACGCGCTCACCGGCGCGCGGGCGCGCATCGCGCTGGCCGGCCCCGCAAACCGCCAGGGACGCATCGCGGGCGCGAACGCGGCGGGCGCGCGCATGGTTTACCCCGGCGCGCTCGGCACGTCCATCGTGCGCGTGTTGAACATGACCGCCGGGTTCACCGGGCTGAACAGCGCGCAGGCGGAGAAGGCGGGCTTCAGCTTTTTTTCGAGCCTCACGCGCGACTACGCCCACGCGCATTACTACCCCGGCGCCACGCAGGTGCTCATCAAGGTCATCGCCGAGGAAGGCACCGGCCGGTTGCTCGGCGCACAGGTGCTGGGGGAGCAGGGCGTGGACAAGCGCGTGGACGTGCTCGCCACCGCCATCGCCGGGAAAATGAGCGTCTTCGACCTGGAGAACCTCGATCTCGCGTACTCGCCCCCGTTCGGCGCGGCGAACGATCCCGTGAATGTCGCCGGTTTCGTCGCAGGCCATATCGTCCGCGGCGACATCGTGACCGTGAACCCCGGGACGTGGCAGCCGGATGGCGAATTCCTCCTCGACGTCCGCGACCGCGACGAGGTCGCCGAATTTGGAAAACTCGACAACTCAATCAACATCCCGCTCGCGCAACTCCGCGACCGCCTCGATGAAGTCCCGCGCGACCGCCATATCATCACCTACTGCCAGAAAGGCCAGCGCGGCTACCTCGCCGCCTGCCTCCTCCACGGCCGGGGCTACGAGAACGTCGCAAACCTGCGCGGCGGCTACCTGCAGGTGAAACTGAATAGTTAGCCCCGCCCATCATTGCCCCCGGTAACGTGAGTTATCACCAGCTCGCGATATCATCCGACCCCGGCGCACCGCCGTCGTCCTTTCCATCCGGTCCGCAGGAGTAGGCCCACGGAAAACCATCCGCCGACATGCCGAGGCGGTAGGGAGTCTTCCACGGGTCGATGAATTCCCCGGCGGAATTCAACTCCTTTGGCGGTGGTTCGAGATAAACAGTATCCTCTCCGACTTTGCCACGCAGGACCTTTACGATCTCTACATTCCCACCCGTAATAATTGCCCCTTTGTCCGAGTGGTAAGCTTTTATGGCCGTGGTGGTCATGAACAAATCGTTTTTTGCTTGTACTACATTGAGGACATTCTTGGATGGCACATCCATCAATGGAAGAAACAGCGCCACGATGCACGCCGCGCTCGCCAGACCCCAGAGAACATGTTTGACCGGATGCGCCGCGATATGCTTCCGGATAGTGTTCGAAAACAAAGCGCACACGAAACGGACCACGCCGCCGATTACCATAGCAAGCACCGCCACGACCGCCATCATCGGCACAAGAGCCGTCAGATACATTTGGAGGAATTCGATCATGGATGGCTGGTGCTGATTAAAACCGGAAATTTACCGCGAAGAACGCAAAGGACGCGAAGAAAAGAAGAGAGACGATACTCGGAAAAAATTCCTCTCCACTTCGCGCCCTTCGCGTGCTTCGCGGTAAAAAATTCACGGATTTAGGAATGTTGCGTTGTTTAAACATCAATCCTACTTCTTCGCCTCATGGTAAGCCTGGTGCTTCTTGTAAAGCGCCAGCCGCGCCGCCGCCTCCTCGTTGTCCGGCTTCATGGTGAGATACCAGCTCTGGAATTTCACCGCCTGCTCGAAGTCGCCCTTTTCCGCGTAGGCGGCGGCCAGGGTGTCGATCGATTCCGGCGCTTTCCACGCGGTGAGGTCGCAGGTTTTCTTTGCGTATTCCACGGCTTTCGCCCCGTTGCGCACCGTGGCGTCGGGGCAGGTGGCGAGGAGCCACGCCAGCGCGTTGCACGAGACGGCGGAGTTGAGCGCGACCGCCTTTTTGTAATCGGCGACCGCCTTGCGGTAGTCGCCTTTCTTTTCGCGGGCGCTGCCGCGGCCATCGTAGGCGGGGACGAATTCCGCATCGAGCGTGATCGCCTCGTTATAATCGGCGATCGCCTTGTCGTATTCCTCCACCGCCCGCCAGGAATCCCCCCGGTTCAGGTAGGCGGTGGCGAACAGCGGGTCAAACTCCACGGCATCATTGAAATCCTCGATCGCCTTGCGGTAGTCACCCTTGTTTTTGTAGGAGAGCCCGCGGTTGTTGTAAGTGCGCGGGTCGTGGGGGTGGATGCGGATCGCCTCGGTGAAATCCGCGATCGCCTTGTCCTCGTCGTGCTCGATGTTCGAGTAAACGTTCCCCCGGTTGATATAGGCGCCGGTCATCTTCGGGTTGAGCCGGATCGCCGTGGTGTAATCCGCGATCGCCAGCTCGTAGTCGCCCTTCCGGTAATAAGTATTCGCGCGCAGGCAGTAGGTGCCGCTGTCCCCGGGATCGAGCCGCATCGCTTCGTTATAAGCCGCGATCGCCCTGTCGTAATCGCCACCCCCGTCGAACTCCACGCCGCGCTGCTGGTAACCCGCCGCCGCCTCGGGATCGCGCATCGGAGTGCCGGTGTCGACGCCCGGCAAACTCACGCGCGGAGTACCGGCCATGGTTGCCTTCGCTTCAAGCATCGGCGTGGCGGAAGAAGCCGCCATGGGAATTGGACTCGGAGTTATGGACGGAGTCGGCATCGGCGTTGCAAGTGGGACAGCCGTGGGTGTTGGGCTTGGAGTGGCAGACGGCGTCGCTTTTGGAGTCGGCATCGGCGTTGCGGAAGGAACTACCGTGGGCATCGGGCTCGGAGTGATAGACGGCGTCGCTTTCGGAGTCGGCATCGGAGTTGCGGATGGAACAGCCGTCGGGCTCGGAGTTATAGACGGTGTCGCCTTCGGAGTCGGCATCGGCGTTGCTGATGGAACCACCGTGGGTGTCGGGCTCGGAGTGATAGACGGCGTTGCTTTTGGAGTGGGCATCGGCGTTGCGGAAGGAACTGCCGTGGGCATCGGGCTCGGAGTGATAGACGGCGTTGCTTTTGGAGTGGGCATCGGCGTTGCGGAAGGAACTGCCGTGGGCATCGGGCTCGGAGTGATAGACGGCGTTGCTTTTGGAGTGGGCATCGGCG
>Ga0068860_100001864_pt1 | contig 22406 bp, 12 predicted proteins | sample KBSSwiS32_FD_66597 | JGI IMG/M metagenome (GOLD analysis project Ga0068860, IMG submission 66597) | Switchgrass rhizosphere microbial communities from Kellogg Biological Station, Michigan, USA - KBS Switchgrass S3-2 | ecosystem: Host-associated > Plants > Roots > Rhizosphere > Soil ...
CCCGCGCCGTTTACGACGTCTGCGGCGACACGCGGATCGACTACATCGATATCATCCGCACGATCAAGCGCGCCAAGGGCCTGCACACGCTGATCCTGCCGATTCCATACGGACTGTTCCGCTGGCTGTTGCGCGCCTACGCGCTGTTCAGCGGCAAGCCGCCGTTCACCGCGTCGCAACTCGACGCGCTGTCGGCCGGCGACGAGTTCCATGGCGTCGACACGCAGCGTGTGTTTGGCGTGAGCCAGACCCCGTTTGCCGAAGCCGTGCGCGAAAGCTACTGCGATCCGCGCTACAGCCGCATCGTGCTGCAGCGATGAATCGCTGCCTCGTCCTCCCGCTGCCTGATCCGCTTGAGCGGCGTGCGCGTATCGTCCGCCTGCCCTGAAGGACTCGAGCCCGCGATGCCTTCGATCATCGTTGCCGATCTGCCGCATCCGGGCTTGCGCCGGGACGACGCCTGCGTCGCGCCCGATACATTGCTGACGGCCGCCTGCCGATGATCCCCGTCCGACAACTCGCGACGGCGGTGGCGCGGGGCATGCTGCTGCTGGTGGTCTGCGCGATCCTGTTCCTGCTGATCTTCGCGATGGGCAACCCACCGAGCGACCAGGGCTCGGAACCGGCGTGGACCGAAGTAATGGCGTGGAGTTTCCTTCATGGCCAGCAGTGGGGTCGCGACATCGTCTATACGTACGGCCCGCTATCCTTCCTGCAGCCGTATACTTTTTATGTCGACGGGATGTACCTGCCGTTTGCCGTCGGCCAGGTCCTGCTGCCGCTCGCCTTCGTCGTCGCCATCGCAGTGCGGTTCAGCGGCGCCGGCCTGCTCGCATGGGTCCTGTTCCTGGCCGCCTATCTGTGCAGCGTACTGGTCCTGCCCGGAGACATCGCCTGGGCTTTGACGATGTTGTACGGCGTGACCGCGCTGATCGATCGGCGCCGCGAAATGGGCGCCCTTGCCTACTATGCAGCGGCCGCGTTGCTCGCCGCGCCTTTCGCCGTCTTTGCGTTGTCCAAGTTCACCCTGGTTCCGCTCTGGTTCGCGGGTGTGGCGGCGCTCGCTGCCGCTCTTCTGGGCGATCGCCGGACGCCGCGCGCGCTGTTGTCGGCGACGTTGTTCGCTGCCGTGCTCGTTCTGGTCTGGATGGCCTGCGGACAGCAGCTCGGCAACCTGGTGCCGTTCCTGACCTCGAGCAGCCGGATCGCGGCCGGTTACGGACATGCCATGGGCCTGCGCGCGCCGTTCTCTGCAGAATATGCCGGAATTGCGGTTCTGATCGCCTTCGTCACGCTCTGCCTGCGGGCGGCCTGGGTCGCGCGCCGCGAGCCCGGCGGCGTGGTCGTGGCCTCTCTCGCCGCGCTCGCCGCGGCATTGTTCTGGCGCGCTTTCTTTACTCGCGGAGATCACTGGCCGTGGTTCTTCGGCGCCTTCGCGCTGCTGCCGTTCGTGCTGCTGCGCTCGTCGAGCGTGCCGCGCGACCGCTGGCTGTCGCGCGGGCTGATCGCGATAGTAGTGGCCAGTTCGGTCGCGAGCTTGATTGCTGCGCCGACACGTGAGCTCCCCGATTTGATCTGGGCCAAGCTCCATGACGGAATCGAAAACCTCGGCCGCCTGCCCGAACTGGGAGAGCTGCGCGCAGCGCAATGGCATGGGCTGGCAATTACTGCTGAACTGCCGCGCATCCGCGCAGCGGTCGGCTCGGGACGCATCGACGTGCTCAACTGGGACCAGGTACCCGTGCTGCTGAATGGATTCCATTTCGCACCGAGGCCGATCTTCCAGAGCCATGTCGCCTTCACGCCGGAACTGGCGCAGCTGAATGCAGCGTATTTTCTCGGTTCGAACGCTCCCAATTTCGTCATGATCAAGTTCGACCCGATGGATCGGCACCTGCCGTCGAGCGAAGACGGCCTCGCGCTGATCGCGCTGTTCCAGCACTACCGGCCGCGCCTGAGCGAGCGTGGATTTCTGCTCCTGCAACGCGATTCGCTTGCCGCCGAGGCCGTTCCGGCCGGAGCGAACCGCCATCTCGCGACGCAACTGGGATCCAGCGTCGAACTCGGCAGCACGGACGGCCCGACCCGCATCGCCATCCATATCGAACTCAACGCGTTTGGTAAATTGTATACTCTTGCGTTCCGCGAGCCTGCGCTGAACATGACCATCAAGGCCAGCAACGGCAGCACGCAGACTTACCGGCTGGTGCGGCAATCCGCCGCGGGCGGATTCATCGTGTCGCCGCTGGTCCAGTCCGGCGCCGACTGGCTGCGCCTCTATCTGAACCTGCCGCTGGATACCGTGAAGAGCATTGCCATCGACACCGAGACCACCTGGGACCGCCAGCTGTTCGACGCCGCGATGGGCATCACGCTGCAGGCGACGCAGATTCTGCACGGCCGGCTGGCCGACGCCGACAGCGGTATCCTCGACGGCATTTTCCCCGGGTTCAACGTGCTGCCGGAAACGACCGCAAATCCGCGCGTGATCAGCGAAGGCGGCAGCAATGCGTTGTTCCTGCATGCCCCGGACAAGCTGACGTTCCGACTTCGGCCCGGCAATTACGACATCGTCGCCGGCTACGGCATCGAAGATGCAGCCTTGAGCCAACCGGACTGCAAGGACGCCGACGGAATCGGCGCATCCGTGGTGTTGACCCGCGCCGGCCTGGACTCGCAGCTGTGGCATGGCCAGCTCAATCCGTTCCGTGCCGCCGGTGATCGCGGCCAGCACCCGCTGCAGGCTCGCTTCGTCGATATTTACGCAGGCGACGTCGTCGAATATCGCGTCGACGCTGGACCGCGCGCGGACACCAGCTGCGACTGGAGCTACGTCCGCAACTTCCGGTTCCGCCGCCTCGGGGAAGCAGGTTCCGGCGCGCTGCAGCGCGACCGGCCGTTTGTCGACGGTTTCGAACGCAATGGGAATACGAGCCGACCATGAGCGCGATGCCGGCGACCGCCACGAATGTCCGTAGCAGTGATCCGCAGCTGGCGAATGCCGCGCTGCTGGTCGCATTCCTGATTGTCGCGACGGCGATCCATGCGGCGATCGTCGCGGCCTGGGCCAATCCGCTTCCCTATTCGGACGAATGGATCGCGATCATCGACGACCTGCAGCGTCGATCGGCAGCCGGCCAGCTCGGCTTCTGGCACCTGTTCGAGCCACATAACGAACACACGATGGCGCCGACGCGCCTGCTGGCCCTGGTCGCGTTGTGGTTGAATCACGGCCAGTTCGACAACGTGCCGGTCGCAATGCTCAACAGCATCTTGTACGCCGCCGCGATGGCGTTGCCGATCGCCCTGTTCTTCCGCCATTGCTCGGAACCGATACGCCTGTTCGCTGTCGTGCTGGGCATCGTCGCACTCGCGCCGCTCGAAGGCGAAGACCTGATTTTCGGCTTCCAGAACCAGTACTACTTCATGATCGCCGGCACGGTCGCCACCCTGTGGATCGCGGCAACGATCACGCGGACATCGAAGCGCACACTGGCGTCGTTCGCGACGCTTGCCTTCGTGACCTGCGTTTCGATGGGTTCGGGCTTCGTCGCTGCCGCGCTGGCCGCGTTGCTTTGCGCGCTGCGCTGGCGGCAGGAGCCGCAGCACCGCACCGCGCTGCTCCGCTGCATCATCGTCGGCTCGACGATCACCCTGCTCGGCATCGTACTCGCCGCGCATGCGTTCACGGTCATGAAACACGCCGGGATTCTCGGTGACCGGCACATCGATTTCGATGTCTTCCGGCGGGTGTTTTCCTGTCTCGCCTGGCCTTACAGTGTCAACGCATGGCTCGGCGTTGCGTTGTCGCTGCCGTTCTTCGCATTCGCCGCCCGCATGCTGATGCTCTGGCGCCGCGCTCCTTTCGTGCGGATCGACATGCTGGCGCTCGGCCTCGGCCTGTGGACCGGCGCGCAGATCTGCGCGCTGGCGCTGGACCGTCATTCCGAAGCGACCTCGCTCGCGTCGCGCTACCTGCCGGTCATCCTGTTCTGGCCGGCGATCAACGTCTATGCCCTGTTCCGGCTCAGTGCGGAGGCGGCGCTGGTCGTGCCGTCACGCTGGTCGCGCGCGCTGCCGCTGCTGCCGCTGGTCGCCGCCGCCGCTCTGGTCAGCAATGTCGCCAAGCTGGTGCCGGTATCGCTGGCCGCGGTCGCCGTCGCAAGCCAGCAGCATCAGATGCAGGCGGAACACGTGGCGCGGTATGTGCGCCTCGGCGACCGCGACGCGATCGATCACGCCGGACACATGCAGGTGCCGTATCCGAATTTCGCGAAGCTGCGCGCGCTGCTCGACGATCCGGCGGTCAGGTCCGGCCTTCCGGCGAATGTGCGTGCGCCGCTCGCGCTCGCGCCGGATGCGAATCGGCAAACCCCGTTCGTGCCGTTCGGCGCCTACCTCAGCGTGCCGCGCCGCGACGACCTGCCCGGCTTCGGTTCGTTCGGCGAAACCGGCAACCCGACCGTCGGCACATTCCGTTCCGAACCGCTGGTCAGCGAATTTCCGTACGTACGGATCGACCTCGCCGGCTACCTGCCCGATCCGGGTCTGTCGCTGCAGCTCGAGTGTCCGCCGCCCGCTGCCTGCGACGCGAGCGACATCCGACCGGCAGAGTACGCGCGCGAATCCTGGCAGGGAATTTATGCGCGCGTGCCTCAGGCACGCTTCCGCGTCGCTGCCGAAGATCGCACCCCGGCGTTGTGGATGGCGTTCTCCGCACCGATTGAAGTCGGCCGGCTGAGCGTCCTGACCGACGCGTTCGTCAACCGGCTCAGAACCGGCGCGAACGTGCACGTCGCCCTGCTCTGCGGCGTCGTCAGTCTGTTGCTGCTGATTGGCCTGTGGCGACAATCCACCGCACGAACGACCCCGTCGGAGTTCCATCCATGACGACCAATGCCATCATCGGCGCCGGCCCCATGGGCCTGGTCTGCGCGTTCGAACTGCTCAAGCGCGGCGAGGCGGTCGAGATCTTCGAGCACGACGACCGCATCGGTGGCATGTCCGCGAGTTTCGATTTCGACGGCCTGGCGATCGAGCGCTTCTACCACTTCATCTGCAAGACCGATGCGCCGATCTTCGCGCTGCTCGACGAACTCGGCCTGACCGACAAGTTGCGCTGGAGCGACACGAAGATGGGCCTGTATTGCGCCGGCCGCCTGTATCGTTGGGGCACGCCGCTGGCGTTGCTCGCGTTCGACCGGATCGGCTGGATCGACAAGCTGCGCTACGCGCTGCATGTGCTGCATACCAAGGGTATCCGCGACTGGCGTGCGCTCGACCGCGTGGCGGCGGTACCCTGGCTGAAGAAGTGGCTCGGTGAACGCGCCTACCGCGTGCTCTGGCAACGCCTGTTCGATCTGAAGTTCTACGAGTTCAGCGACCGCCTGTCCGCCGCATGGCTCGGTACGCGCATCCAGCGCGTCGCGCGTTCGCGCAAGTCGATCATGCAGGAAAGCCTGGGCTACATCGAAGGCGGATCCGAAACGCTGCTGCGCCGCCTGCGCGAGGAGATCGAGGCGCGCGGCGGCAGGATTCACCTGCGCACTCCGGTTCAGCGCGTATCGACCCGGAACGGCAAGGTCCACGGCGTCGTCGTAGGCGGCGAGGAGCGGCCGTTCGACCGGATCATCAGCACGGTGCCTATCCAGTACGTACCACGTCTCGCGCCCGATCTTCCCGAGAGTTTCGCGCAGCGTATCCGCGCCATCGAGAATGTGCCGGTGGTCTGTGTCGTGCTGAAGCTGCGGCACGCCCTGACCGAGAATTTCTGGATGAACATCTGCGACGACACGATCGACATCCCCGGCATCATCGAATATTCGAACCTCAACCCCGGCGCCGGGCCGGCCATCGTCTACGCACCGTTCTACATGCCCAAGACGCATGCGAAATACGCGCGCGACAACGCCGAATTCATCGAGGAGACCCTGGGCTACGTGACGCGGATCAATCCGCGATTCACGCGCGAATGGGTGCTGGCCGTGCATTGTCACCGCTACGAGTTCGCGCAGACGATCTGCCCGCCCGGGTTCTACGCCATGCTGCCGCCGATGCGCACGCCGATCGACGGCCTGTTCATGGCCGACACGTCGTACTACTACCCGGAAGACCGTTCGATAGCAGAAAGCGCCCGGGTCGGCCGCATTCTCGCGGCTGAAGCGCTCGCGACCGGCTGACCCGCTGCGGCAGCGGCGGCGCGGCCGCTCCGGTATACTTGCGCGTGACGCGACCGCAGCAAGCAACCACAGCCGCGGAAGCGATATGGCCGGCGGGCTGGCACCGCGCACCGCGCTGGCCGAGGCCGCAGATCCCGCTGCGGATTCCCGGGACGCCTCGGCGTCGGAGATAATTTGATGGCCGTTCCACGATGAGCGAAGCAACTACGATTCCTGTCCGGTGCGTCGCGTGAGTACGACCGAACATCTCGACAAACTCTACCAGCAGCGCTTTCCCGACGCCGGCCTGAAACAGAAGGACGCGATCTGGAAAGTGCTGTGTGCCGACTTCTTCCAGCGCTACGTGCGGACCACCGATACGGTCGTCGATATCGGCGCCGGGTTCTGCGAATTCATCAACAACATCGCCGCCGCAAAAAAAATTGCGGTCGACGTAAACCCTGACGTGCGCCGCTTCGCCGCCGCCGACGTGCAGGTCATCAATGCGCCGTGCACGTCGATCGACCAGCTCGCGGAGGGCAGCGTCGACGCAGTGTTCATGAGCAATTTCCTCGAGCACCTGCTCGACAAGGCGGCGGTGCTCGCCACGCTGCGCGAGTGCTGCCGGATCCTGCGCCCGGGTGGCCGGATCATCGTGCTGCAGCCGAACATACGGTTCCTGCCGGGTGAGTATTGGGACTTCTTCGATCACCACACGCCGCTGACCGATCGCAGCCTCGTCGAGGGCCTGCAGCTCGCCGGCCTGCAGCCGCTGGTCGTCCATCCGCGCTTCCTGCCGTACACGACCAAGAGCCGGTTGCCGAAGGCCGCGTTCCTCGTGCGCTGGTACCTGCGCGTGCCGCTCCTGTGGCGCTTCTTCGGCAAGCAGGCGCTGGTCGTGGCCACGAAGAACGCGTGATCGGCCATCGACCAAATGCGCAACAACGCAGCCGTATCGATTGCATGAGCCGCCGGGGGCCCAGACATTGGAAGTCTCGATAGACAGCACGCGCCGTGCACTCGCCCGGCGACCTCCGCTCATCGTCCTCGCCGCCTTCGGCGTACTGGCATTCCTGCTGATCCTCGCGCTCGGCGGGCCGACCATCGCGCGTGGACTCGACCCGGCCTGGACCGAAGTGCTGGCGTGGAGCTTTCTGCATCGCCTGCAGTGGGGGCGCGATCTGGTCTTCACCTACGGTCCGCTCGGTTTCCTGCAACCGTACTCGTCCTACGTGCGCGGCATCTGGCCGTGGTTCACGGCCGGACAGATCATCTTGCCAGCAGCGTTCGCGCTGGTCGCCGTGGTCCTGCTCCGGCGCTGCACGCTCGGCCAGTTCCTGCTCTTCGCCCTCGCCTACGTCTGCTGGTGCTCGAACCTCGCAGGAGACATCACGTGGGCGCTGACCCTGCTCTTCACGACGACCTGCCTGGTCGACCGCCGCGCGGATTCCGCGGCCGGCTTCTACGCCCTCGCCGCGCTGCTGGCGCCGGTGTTCGCGGTGATTGCCCTGGCCAAGTTCAGCCTGTTTCCGCTCTGGCTGGTCTGCGTCGGCGCCGTGGTCGTCAACTGCGTGCTGCAACGGCAATTGCTGCGCGCCGCCGCGACGTTCGCGATCTTCGCGATCGCGTTGCTCGCTGTCTGGTCGGCGTGCGGCCAGCAGCTGGGAAATCTGCCCTGGTTCCTGCTGCGCGGTTTCCAGCTTTCGGCTGGCTACGGCTCCGCAATGGGCAACGACGCGCCGCTGCTCTACGAGGCCTTGGCGCTGCTGCTGTGCGCTGTCCTGTTCGCGGTCTGCGCGCGCGGCCTGTGGCAGGCACGCAGCGACCGCGGCAATGCGATCGTCGCCATACTCGTGGCAATAACCGGCTTCCTGTTCTGGCTGGCCTGCTTCACCCGCGGCGACCACTGGCCCTGGTTCTTTCCGGCGTTTGCGCTGATCCCCTTCGCGCTGCTCGGCAGCAGCAAGCTGGCGCCGGATCCGATCGTCCGCCGCGGCGCAATGCTGGTCACGCTCGTGGCGACGCTGGTCGCGTTTCGCGCGGTCCCGCCCTCCGTGATCGTCGCGCAGCTGACCTACCGGCCACAGAGCGCATACGCCAATCTGGCGAACCTCAAGGCGATCGGCGAACAGCGTGACCAGACCTGGGCGAGCGTGGCGGTGCACTCGAACCTGCCGAAGATTCGCGCGATGATCGGCACCAACCGGGTCGACCTGCTGACCTGGGAGCAGGGCCTGATCCTGGTCAATGGTTTCAACTACGCCCCACGCCCGGTGTTCCAGAGCTATGCGGCCTTCACGCCGACGCTGGCGCGGCTCAACGAAAGTTATTTCCTCGGCGTCGGCGCGCCAGACTTCGTGATGCTGAGGCTCGACTTCATAGACCAGCGCGTGCCGATGAGCGAAGACGGCCTCGCGCTGATCGCGCTGCTCCGGCGCTACCGGCCGGTGTTGAGTGAGCGCGGCTTCCTGCTGCTGAAACGCGACGCGACGGCGCCGCCGGCGCAGCCGGTCAGTCCCGAGCCCGAGCGGCAGGTTTCGGCCAAGCTCGGCGCCGACATCGAATTCAAGCACGGCAATGCTGCCACGATCGGTTTCTTCCGGATCGAGCTCAGTCCGTTCGGAAAACTCTACACCGTGCTGTTTCGAGAGCCCGTGCTGACCCTGATCGCCAAGACGGCGCATGGAGAGATCCGTCACCGCCTCGTGCGCGCGACCGCGGCTTCGGGTTTCCTGGTCAATCCGCTGGTCGAGTCGAACAACGACTGGGTCAAACTGTATTTCTCCAAGCCGCTGCCGGAAGTCCAGGCGCTGCGCGTCGAGCCCGAGTCGAGATGGGACCGGCTGATCTTCCAGCAGGATCTCACGGTCGGCTTTCAACCGGTCGAATCCCTGCATGCCGATCCGGCGACGGTTTCGACCCAGATCGGTGCGTTGATCCTCTATCCGGGCTTCGACCTGATGCCGACCGATGGGATCGAGTTCAGGACGATCGTCGAGGACGAGCAGGAATCGGTGTTCCTGCACGCCCCGGCGAAGATGACGTTCAAGCCGACGCCGGGCCACTACAGCCTGACGGCGATCTACGGAATCCAGGGCATCGCCATCCGCGACGACGGGTGTCAGCGCTCGAAACCCGACGGGGTCGGCATCAGCGTCGTGCTGCGCCACGGCGAGACGGAAACCGAGCTCTCGCATGCGGACCTCGATCCATTCCATGTGCCGCGCGAGGCCGGACCGCAGAAGCTGGCGATCCCCGGCTTCGATGTCGCCGCCGGGGACATCGTCGAGTACCGCGTCGACGGCGGTCCCGCAGGCAACAACTTCGGCTGCGATTGGAGCTACGTTCGCGACATGGTGTTCGCCCGTCAGCTGCAGGCCGTGGGCAGGAAACCTGCCGCGCCGGCACCGGAAAAGGCCGGAACTGCAGGTCCGCTGCGGGCCGGTTTCAACATCGCGCCGACAACCGGCAACCTGCGATTCATCGACGACGAGGGCAAGGAATCGATGTTCCTGCATGCACCGTCGACGGTCGATTTCCAGCCGGCGCCTGGACGCTACGATATCGCCGCGACGTTCGGACTGCAGGGCATCGCCGTCACCGACCCCGGCTGCGTGAAGGCAAACGCCGACGGTGTCGGCGTCTCGGTCGTGCTGCGCCATGGCGGGCGGCAGTCGACCCTGCGCCACGTCGAGATCGATCCGTTCCACGTTCCGGGCGACCGGGGTCCGCGTCAGTTGGCGATCGCGTCGGTCGACATCTCGGCCGGCGATATCCTGTCGTACCGCGTCGATCCGGGCCACGGTGGCAGCAACACCAGTTGCGACTGGACGTACGTGCGCAACTTCCAGGCGAGTCCGGTCAAGGCGGCGTCCAACGCAGGTGCCGTACCGGCACGCAAGCCGTGAAATCCCACGGAGCCGTTGCATTCGTGCCTCGTCACCTCGGTCGAAATGGCGCCTGACCGGCGCAAGCTGTCTTCCGTGGTTGCAGCTCGCGCCGGCGGCGGGGTCGTTGAATTGGTCGCTCGTCCGCGCGACCGCTGGTCTCCAGGAGCAATCGATTTGAATCCGGAAAACCTCGAACACGGCCCGGATCGCGTGCAGGTCCCGCTGCCGACGCCATTGCGTTTCATTCTGGCCAGCGGCAGCGCAGCCGGCGTCAACTTCGGCGCGCGCCTGCTGCTCAACTTCTATCTGCCGTATACGGTCGCCATCGTCATCGCATTCGGTTGCGGATTGACCACGGCATTCGTGCTCAACCGCCGCTTCGTGTTCCAGGACGCCCGCAACAGCCTGCATCAGCAGATGGCATGGTTCGTCGCGATCAACGCCTTGGCGCTGGTACAAACGCTCGTAGTCAGCCTGCTCCTGGCCGACTACCTGTTGCCGCGGCTGGGCGTGACCTGGCATGCGCGCGAAATCGCGCACGCGGCCGGCATCCTCGTTCCGATCTTCACCAGCTACGTGGGGCACAAGAAGTGGACGTTTCGCTGAGGCGCCCGCAAGCCGAAACGACATCAGCGGCAAGATCGCCGCGCGGGGGCAACACCCGCAGCGTGCCTGCAAACGCGCACACTCGGCATTCCTGCGGATGACCCCGGCAATCCAGGCCGCCGCAGAACGCCGCGCTGTTTGGCCCGGCACGGGTGTCGCCGTAATGCTCGCGTCTTCCTTGATCCTGGCGGTGCGCCTGTGCCAGATCCATCTTTTCGGATATGCGCTGCCTTACTCCGACCAGTGGGACTCGGAAGGCGCGGATTTGCTGCGACCGTTCCGGCTTGGCCTCGGCGTCGACTGGCACATGATCTTCGCCCCGCACAACGAGCATCGGATCGCTTTCGCGCGCCTCGAGGCGCTCGCCTTGTTCACGCTCAACGACGAGCAGTGGGACAATCTGCTGGCGGCGATGTTGAACGCGTTCTTCGTCGCGCTCGCCGCGGCGTTCGCGTTGCGCGCAATGCTGCGGCAGCCGCTGCGCGACCGCTCGGCGCTGGCCGCGCTGACGTTTATCGCGTTCTGCATGCCATGCGGCTATGAAAATCTGCTGATCGGATTCCAGTTGCAGATCTTCCTGCTGGTCGCGTTGGCCGTGCTCGGTGCGTGGCTGATCGCGTCGCACCGTCCGGGGCTGCGGCTGGCAGCGTTGTGTGCCCTGGTCGCGGCAGGCAGCCTGTTTTCGGTGGCTTCGGGTCTGTTCACGGCCGTTGCGCTGCTGGTCGGCCTTCTGCTGCGGCGCTGGGCGGCGCGCGACCCCTGGCCGGCCTATGTCGCGCCGTTGCTGGTCTGTGCGGCAGCCGCCGCCACCGGCTACTTGCTGCTGATCCCGGTTCCGGGCCATGCGTCGCTGCACGCCCAGAACCTGCGCGAATGGTTCAACGCCGTCTGCATCCTCGGCAGCTGGCCGCTGCCCGGACACTGGCCGTTTTTTGCGTTGACCTGGTCGCCGACGCTGCTGGCGGGTGCGACTCTGCTGCGCCGGCGCGAACTGCGTCCAACCGACGTGGCGGGGCTGACGCTGGCGCTATGGACGGCGCTGCAGATCGCCGGAATCGCCTATGGGCGCGCCCGCGAACTCGCTCCGATTGCGTCGCGTTATACCGACGTGCTGGCCCTGACGGTATTGGTCAACGCCTATTTCTGCGCCTCGTTGTGGCGTGGAGCAGGCCCGGCCCGGACGCCGTCACTCGCCGCGGGCGTCGCCGTGTGGCTCGTCGTCGTCCTCGGTGCGTATGCAGTACGCGGCGCCGTGGGCACCTATGCGATGTACGAATTCGGCGCCTCGCGAGCGCATCAGACCGCCCATGTGCGTGACTACGTCGTGCGTCACGACACAGGCGTGCTGCGACGTGCCGAGCCGTGGAACGTGCCCTATCCCGACGTGAGCCGTCTGCAGCGCCTTCTGGATGACGCAACGCTGCGGGACATCCTGCCTGCGGATGTGCGCGAGCCGCTGTCGCTCGGAAATTTCCACGGCGGCTTCGAACGAGAGCGACCGATGGATGCGAGCGTGCGCGGGTCGACGTATGCCGTTTCGGCCGAGACGGCTGCACACCTGATCCGGGCGCCGCAGCGTATCGACGCGCTGCACAGCCGCATGAGCTACCTGAAGATCCCGGTCATGGGACGGCTGGGCGATTCCGGAATCGATCTTCGATTGCAATCGGTCACCGGCACCGAGAGCCGGCGAGTGATCCGATCGCGAGACTACCAGGCGCCGCGCGATGTCTATTTGCCGGTGCCGGGCCGCGAATTTGCGCTGCTCGTGCAGCATCCCGATACGCAAGCGGAATTCGCGGTCGGTGCGCCCGTCGAGGTCGGCCGACTGTCGCGCTTCGCCACATGGCTGCTCGAAATCTCCCCTTATATGATGCTGGCTTCGGTCATTCTGGCCGCGCTCGCGTACCGGCGGATCAGGATTCGCGATATCGTCGACACTCTGCTGAGCGGCGATGCGGTCGACCTGCGCGCGCAACCACGCGCATGAACCGAATGGCGTCGAGTTGCGGCGCTCGGCGGCGCTCCGCTGAGCAAGACTCGCTACGAATACCAAGGAACACGGCCGAACAGGAGACAAGGATGCCGGCAGATGGCTGACATGTTCGACTTCCGCCGCCTGGCGGCGATTCCGACGCCGGCGATCGTGCTGGTTCCCGCCTGCGCCGTCGCATTCCTGCTGATCGTCGGGTTCGGCATACCACCTCAGGCGCTCGGACTCGATCCGGCCTGGACCGAAGTTCTGGCATGGGGTTTCCTCAACGAGGCGCAATGGGGCCGCGACCTCGTCTTCACGTTCGGTCCGCTCGGTTTCCTGGAGCCGTACACGTCGTACGTCGACGGCATCTTTGTCTGGTACATGGCCGGCCAGATCATCCTGCCGGCCGGCTTTGCGCTGACTTTCGGCCTGCTGTTCCGGCGCAGGCCACTGCTGTTGTTCGGACTGTTCGCGCTGGCCTGCCTGTGCTCGGTGCCGATCCTGGGCGGCGATTTGTCGTGGGCATTCACGCTGCTGTACGGCACGGTCTGGCTGCTTCGCAACGGCGGCGACCGTACCAGCGTCGCCTGGATCGCCGCGGCGATTGCATTGGCTCCGCTGTTCGCCGCGATCGCGCTGGCCAAGTTCAGCTTGTTCCCGCTGTGGGTCGCCGGCGTGATCGTGCTGGCCGGCGCGGAAATCCTGGCCGGACGCCTTCGCCGCGGCCTCTTGCTGGTCGGTGGATACGCTCTGGCATACGTCGCGTTGTGGTGCGCCTGCGGACAGGACCTGCGGAATCTGCCGCTGTTTCTGTCGACGAGCCTCGAAGTCGCCTCCGGTTTCAGTCACGCGATGGGCAATCGTGCGCCACTGCCGATCGAGATCGCGGCCGTGACGATGCTCTTCAGCTTTCTGGTCGCTTGCGCTTCGATTGCCTGGACCAACCGCAGCGACCACTCGGCGGTCGCGACGCTCGCTCTGGTCGCGGCCACGGCCCTGCTGTTCTGGCTTGCGTTCTTCACGCGCGGCGACCACTGGCGGTTGTTTTGCCCGGCGTTCTCGCTGCTGCCGTTCGCACTGCTGGCCGACGCAAGATTGGCGATAGCGCGAGGCCTGCGTCGGGCACTCGTCGCACTGGTCCTGTTTGCGGCGTGCATCGGCCCGCAGGCTGGAACGGTCGTCGACGAGGCCGCGCTGCGCCTGGGCAATGCGGTCTACAACCTGAGCCACCTGCCGCAACTCGCGGCGCAGCGCCGCACCGAGTGGCGCGAGGTAGGTGCTGCGGCAGCGCTGCCGAAGATCAATGCGCGCATCGGCAAGGCGCGCGTCGACATGGTCACATCGGAACCGGGAATGGTGCTTCTCAATGGCCTGAACTACGCGCCGCGCCCGGTGTTCCAGAGCTACTCGGCGTACACGCCGCGGCTGGCACGCCTGAACGAGGCGCATTTCCTCGGTGCCGACGCGCCGGAATTCGTGCTGTTCCAGCTCGCCTACATCGACGGACGCGTGCCGACGATCGAAGACGCGCTGGCGCTGGTCGCATTGCTGCGCGGCTATCGGCCGCTGATCAGCGAGAAGGGATTCCTGCTGCTGCAGCGCGATGCGAACGTGCAAGTCACGGCCCTCGTCGAGCGCGATAAGCCGCAGGCGGCGCGGCTGCACCGGCTGATCCCGGTGCCTGGCGGTGGCGCGGCGCCGACGCTGGCGTTCCTGCACATCGAACTGACCACGTTCGGGCGGCTCTATACGCTACTGTTCCGCGAGCCGAACCTGTACCTGACGCGGCGCACCTCCGATGGCGAAGCGCTGCGCGAACGGCTGGTGCGCGCAACGGCAGCCTCCGGCTTTCTGATCAGTCCGGCCATCGGCTCGAACGACGACTGGGTCCAGTTGTATTTCGCCAAGCCGCTGCGGGAAGTCGTCAGCATCGCGATCGACACCGATTCGAAGTGGGAGCGGCTGATCTTCCGGCGCAAGATCCACATCTCCTTCCAGGGCCTGGAACCGTTGCACGCGGATCCCGCGACGGTGATCAGCGCACTCGGCGGGATGTCGCCGTACCCGGGTTTCAGCCACGCGCCGGACGGCGTTGCGAATCCGAGGATCGTCGTCGAGGAAGGCACCGCAGCGCTGTTTCTGCATGCGCCGGCGACGCTGGAGTTTCAACCGGCGCCGGGACGCTATCGCATCAGCGGCACGTTCGGCATTCAGCGCGCAGCGACTACCGACCCCGGCTGCATTCGCGCCAAGCCCGACGGTGTCGGGGTGTCTCTGCTGCTCGGCCACGACGGACGCGAGACGCTGCTGACGCGCACCGGAATCGATCCGTTCCATCGGCCGCAGGACGGCGGCCCGCAGCGCGTTGCTGTCGACGACGCGGCAATCGAGCGCGGCGATCGTGTGTTCTATCGCGTCGATACGGGCGTCGGCGGCAGGAACGACGCCTGCGACTGGACGTACGTCCGCGACCTCGTGCTGGAGCGCATCGAGGCCGGCGCTACGCCGGCCACGCGACCGTCGCCGGGCAGCCGGAACTCAGCGACCCCGCGCTGACCTACTGCTGGCCTGCGCGACCGCGGTATAGTGCGCGCCTTGCTGCGCTGGGGGCGCTCGAGCCGGAACTCGTCGCGAGGCAGACCCTGGAGCAGGCTGTCGCGCTCGCCCCAATTTCGACAGCTCGAACAAATCCGTCCGATTCCCGTCATGCCCTCGCCGACCCGCGCCAAATTCCGACCGACCAGCGACCGGCTCGCCTCGGCAACCGCGATCCTCGTGCTCGGCATGCATCGCAGCGGGACATCGGCCATTGCCCGCGTACTGAACCTGCGCGGCGCCGAACTCGGCCGCGACCTGCTGCCGGCGAAGGAAGACAACGAACGCGGCTTCTGGGAAAACCGGGCGATCCTCGAACTGCACGAAACGCTGCTGAACGCGCTCGGCCTGCGCTGGCTCGACCTGGCGGACTTGCCCGAAGGCTGGCAGCGCACGGCGCCGGCGCGCCGCTTCGTCGCCGATCTGCCGGATGTGCTGAAGCAGGAGTTCGAAGGCCATGGCCTGTTCACGGTCAAGGATCCGCGCCTGTCGCTGCTGGCGCCGCTGTGGATCGAGGCGCTGACCGCCGCGGGGGTGCGCCCGACGTTCGTCGTCACGATCCGCCATCCGCACGAAGTCGCCGCGTCGCTGGCCCGGCGCGACGGTCTGCCGGCGGCACAGTCGCAGCTGCTGTGGCTGCAGCACCTCGTCGACGCCGAGCGCGCGACGCGCGGCCAGGCGCGTGTGTTCGTCCACTACGAGCGCCTGCTTGCGGACTGGAGCGCCGAATTGGCGCGCGTCGGCGAGCAACTCGCGATCGAATGGCCGCCGGCACCGGCCGATTTCGATGCGGCCGTCACGCAGTTCCTGGCCCCGGCCCTGCGCCATCACCATGCCGGCAACGACGCCGACGCAGCATTGCTGCCGATCGTCGCGCAAGCCTACGCGCAAGCCAGCACGGCTGCGCTCGGACCCGAGCCGGCGGCGCTGTTCGACCATATCGATGGTGGAGTCGAGGTGCTGCTCCGCACGGTCGCTCCGCTGTATCGCGAACTGGCCGCGCGCCACGACGCCGAGCGCCACGCGCATGCCGGCGAGATCGAGCGAGCGCGCGCGTCGTTCGCCGCGAAGCAAGACGAGATCGAACGTGCTCGCGAGGCGTTTTCCGCAAAGGAGGACGAAATCGCCCGCGCCCGCGAGGCGTCCGCGATCCGCGAAGCCGAGATCGAAACGGCGCGGCGCAGCATCGAATCGCTGAGCGAGGAACTGGACCAGGCGCGCGGCGTCATCAAGGACAAGGATCAGGAGATCGCTGCGGCACGCGTCAATATCGACACGCTGACCACCGAGCTCGGCCTGGCCCGCGACAACATCCACGCGCTGGCCGGCGAAATCACCCTGGCTCGCGAAGCGTTCGCCGACAAGGAACGCGAGATCGACGCGGCCCGCAGCAACATCGAAGCGCTGGCCGCGGACCTCGAGCGCGCGCGCGACGCGCACGCCGCGAAGGAGCGCGAACTCGATGCGCAGCGCGGCGCATTCGCCGCGAAGGAGCGCGAGGTCGATGCGGCGCGTATCAACATCGATTCGCTCGCCGCCGATATCGAGCGCGCGCGCGCCGGGTTCGCCGCGAAGGATGCCGAGATCGACGCCGCGCGCCGCAACATCGACGCTCTGGTCGCCGAAATCGACGGCGCGCGCCAGGCCCATGCCGTGCGCGACGCAACGGAAACTGCGCTGCGCGGCGAATTGCAGGCACTGCGCCAGTCGCGCTGGTTCCGGCTCGGCCGTTCGCTGCGCCTGATCGACGGGCGCGACGCATGACTGCGACGCTTGCACAGCCGGCGGCTCTCCATTTCATGGTCGAGTCGCCACCCGAAGGTGCGGTCGTCGACGACGAAGTCCGCGTCGCCGGCTGGTGCGTGTCCGATGCCGACGCCCCGGTCGCGATCCGCGTGCGCGCCGGCGAGCACGTCGTCGATGCACACAACGGCCACCGCCGCGGCGACGTGGCCGCGTCATACCCGCATCTGGCCACGGCCGCGAACAGCGGTTTCGACGCCACGCTGGCGCTGCCGGCCGGAACGTATGAGGTTGCCGTCGACGCGCAAACCGGGGACGGCGTCTGGCTGCCGCTCGGCGCGCGTTCGGTCACGGTGCGCGCAACACCGCTGCGCGCGAGTCTCGACACGCCGCCGGCACTGACCGCCCAGGCCGGCGCGATCCGCTTTTCCGGCTGGTGCGTGCATCCGAAACTGCGCATCGCCGACCTGCGCATCGCGGTCGGCAATACGAGTGTCGCGTGCCGGTTCGGTTCGGAACGCGGTGACGTCGCTGCGGCGTTGCCGGGAATACCCGGCGCCGATCGCTCCGGCTTCGAGGTGACCGTCGATGTTGCACCGGGCCGCTGGCCGGTGCGGCTGCTGGCCGTGCTCGAGAACGGCAGCGAGGCGCTGCTCGACTGGCCGCAACCGCTGCACGCGCGCGCGCAGCCCGTCGGCGTGCGGCTGCGGCGCGCGCTCGGCTTCGTATTCGGCCTGCTGCTCTACGGCTGGCGCCTGGCCCGAGCCTGGGTGCGCGACAACCGCCGCCTGCCCTGGCCGCACGAGCTGCCGGCCCTGATCCGCTTCGGCCTCGAGCGCTATCGGCAAAGCGGCGCGCCGGTGACGGCGCCACCGGGCTTCATGGTTCCTCAAGCCGCCGACCCGTATGCGGCCTGGCAATCGTTCAACGTTTTCACGACGGCAGCGCGTGCCGACCTCGAGCGGCGCCTGGGCGCTGCCACGAGCCTGCCGCAGCTCTCGGTCGTCATGCCGGTCTACAACCCGCCGCTCGATCTGCTGGCCGCCGCGGTCGACAGCGTGCGCGAACAGGTTTACGCGGACTGGGAACTGTGCATCGCCGACGATGCCAGCACCGACTCCGGGGTGCGCGACTACCTTGCGCAGCTTGCCGCGCTGGAGCCGCGCGTGCGCGTGCATCTGCGCGAGCGCAACGGCAACATCAGCGCGGCGACAAACTCGGCCGCGGGCATCGCGACCGGCGAATTTCTCGTGCTGCTCGACCAGGACGACCTGCTCACGCCGGACGCGCTGGCCGAGATCGCGCTGTGCGCGGCCGCCCGGCCGGACGCCGACATCGTCTACTCCGACGACGACAAGATCGAGGCGACCGGACGGCGCTTCGCGCCGCAGTTCAAGCCGGACTGGTCGCCGGAACTGCTGCTCGGCTACATGTACTTCAGCCATGTGTTCGCGGTGCGGCGCGAATTGTATACGCGCGTCGGCGGCATGCGCCTCGGATTCGAAGGCTCGCAGGACTACGACTTCGCGTTGCGCGCAACGGAACAGGCGCGCGCGATCGTGCACGTACCGCAGATGCTCTATCACTGGCGCGTGCTGCCAGGCTCGACTGCCGCATCAGGCGCGGCGAAGCCGCACAGCTTCGAAGCCGGGCGCCGCGCCGTGCAGGAAGCGCTCGACCGCCGTGCCATCGCCGGCACAGCGCGCCAGCCCGAATGGGCACGCAAGGCCGCGGTCGGCATCTTCGGCATCGAGTTTCCCGACGACGGCCCGAAAGTAAGTATCGTCATTCCGACGCGCAACGGCCTGTCGATCCTGCGCCGCTGCATCGACTCGCTGCGGGCGACGACCTACCGCAATTACGACGTCGTCATCATCGACAACGAGAGCGACGATGCGGCGACGCTGGACTATCTCCAGTCCCTGCCGCATCGCGTCGAACGCATCGCCAATCCGCACGGCCGTTTCAATTTCGCGTTCATCAACAACCGTGCGGCCGAACGCGTCGACGGCGAATTCGTGCTGTTCCTCAACAACGACACCGAGGTCATCGAACCCCGCTGGCTGAGTCAGATGGTCGGCTACGCGCGGTTCGCCGGGGTCGGCGCGGTCGGCGCGCGCCTGCTGTTTCCGGACAACCGCATCCAGCATGCCGGCATCGTCCACGGTTATTACCGCGGCCTGGCCGGACCTGCGTTCAAGCTCGCCCCGGCCTGGGACAACGGCTACCTGTCGTACGCACGCGTCGCCCGCGACTATTGTGCGGTCACGGCGGCGTGCCTGCTGACGCCGCGCCGGCTGTTTCTCGATCTCGGCGGGTTCGACGAAGTGCAGTTCGAGGTCGCCTACAACGACGTCGACTACTGTTACCGCCTCGGCGCACGCGGCCTGCGCAGCGTGTATTGCGCCGATGCGGAGCTGTACCACCACGAAGGCCACTCCCGCGGCTTCTTCGACCGGCCGCAGGAGATCGCGACGTTCCGGCGCAAGTACTCGGGCAAGCACGACCCGTACTACAGTCCGCATCTGTCGCTCGACGACGAGCGCTTCGCGATCAAGCCGCGCCGCTTCCGGCCGGGACCGCACCCGCCGGTGCGCGCGCTGATGTGTGCGTTCAACCTGAACTGGGAAGGCGCGCCGTACAGCCAGCTCGAACTGACCCTCGGCCTGCGCCGCGCCGGCTACATCGAGCCGGTCGTCTATGCGCCGAAGGACGGACCGCTGCGCAAGGCCTACGAGGAGGCCGGAATCGCCGTCCACGTTTTCGACCATCCGCTGGCCGGCGTGTTCGACGAAGCGAACTACGATCGTGCGCTCGACCGCTTCGGCGCGTTTATCCGCAGCCTCGACGTCGACGTTGTCTACGGCAATACGCTGCAGACGTTCTACGCGATCGACGCGGCGCGGCGCGCAGGTCTGCCGGCGCTGTGGAATCCGCGCGAAAGCGAACCGTGGCAGACTTATTTCAATTTCCTGCCGGCGCCGCTCGCGCTGCGCGCGCTGCGCTGCTTCGAGCATCCTTATCGCGTCATCTTCGTCGCTGAAGCCACGCGCCAGGTCTGGGCGCCGCTCGACAGCCGCGGCACGTTCTGCGTGATCCACAACGGGCTCGATCTGCGCCGGCTGCACGGCGAAGCGGCGCGCTTTCCGCGCGCCCAGGCGCGGCGCGAGCTCGGCATCGGCGCGGACGATGTCGCCGTGCTGCTGCCCGGCACGGTCTGCGAGCGCAAGGGCCAGCATGACCTGCTGCAGGCGCTCGCGACGCTGCCGGCCACGACCGCAGCGCGGATCCAATGCTTCGTGGTCGGCGATCGCGCCAGCAGCTACAGCGTCGAGCTGCACAAGCTCGCCGCCGCGTTGCCGCCGCCGCAGCGCGAGCGCACCCACATCGTGGCGGAGACCCACGACATCGCGCGCTATTACCAGGCCGCCGACGTGTTCGCCTGCACCTCGCGCGTCGAGAGTTTTCCGCGCGTCGTGCTCGAGGCGATGGCCTACGGCCTGCCGATCGTCAGCACGCGCGTGTTCGGCATTGCCGAACAGGTCGGCGAAAACGTCAACGCGCTGCTGTACGAGCCGGGCGACGTCGCGCGGCTCGCCGAGCATCTGCGCCAGCTGGTCGACGATGCGGCGCTGCGCAGCCGGCTGGCGGAGAATTCGCAACACGTGCTGGCCACGCTGAACACGTTCGACGAAATGATCGCCGCGTACGGCACGATCTTCCGTGAGGCGCCCGGCACGTTCGCACCACCGCCACCAGACTCGGATCGATAGATGTCGAAACTCCGCTTCGCTCTCGACACGCCGGCCACCCGCGACATTGCGCGCGTCGAGCGCTTTTCCGGCTGGTGCCTCGATGCGAACGGGCGCGCCGCCGATCACCTGCTGCTGCGCGTCGACGGCGTCGACGCCGCGGCGCTCGAGCGCACGCCGCGCTGGGATCTGGCCGACGCGTTTGCGGATTTTCCGGAGGCCGTGCTGGGCGGCTTCAACGGCGACTTCGCCGTGCCCGACGGCGCAGCGAAAGGCGACAAGCTGAACATCGAACTGGTCGCGCGCTTCGGAACCCGCGAAACCGTGTTGTCCAGCGAGCGCTACCGGATCGGTGCAGACCTCGTCCCGGCGCCGCCGCGCCCGCGCTCGTACGCGCTAGCCGACGTGCTCGAGTCGATGCCGCCGCCCGCCGGCAGGCTGCCGCCGTCGAACTGGCCGGCGATGATCCTCGGCACACCGCATTTCCACGATGCCGGCAGCGCGCCGTCGATCCGCGCGCTCGAGCCGGGCCCGACGCCGCCGTATTCGGACGGCGCGAGCGCAGTCATCGACGCGCTGCCCGCCGGCGGCCTGTACCTCGACCTCGGCTGCGGCATCCGCCGCCAGGAAGAAATCCGCCCTGACGGTATCTACCTCGACGCGGTGCATTTTCGCGGCGTCGACGTCGTCAACAGCCGCGCGCGCCTGCCGCTGCGCGACGCCAGCGTCGACGCGGTGGTCAGCCTGGCCGTGTTCGAGCACCTGCCCGATCCGTTCGCGATGGCTGCCGAGCTGCATCGCGTGCTCAAGCCCGGCGGCGCGATCTGGATCGAAACGGCGTTTCTGCAGCCGATGCATGCCGACCCGGGCCACTACTTCAACATGACGCTGGAAGGATTGCGCCGCGTGTTCGCGCGCTTCGAACTCGATGCCGGCGGCGTTCTGCCGCATCAGTTTCCGTCGTTCGCGCTGCGCATGCAGATCGGCCATGCCCTGCCGTTCATGCGCGACGGCGCATGGAAGCGCGAGCTGCAGCAGTTCATGGACCGTGTGCGCGAAGGCGGCGCCGAGCTCGACGCGGCGCTCGGCCCGATCGGCCGGCGCACGCTGTCGGCGGGCGTCTACATCCGCGGGCGCAAGGCGCCGGCCGCTTGATGCAGCCGACCCCGAACCTGTAGGGTAGTCCGATGTGCGGAATCGCCGGGATCATCGACCTCCATGCCGACATGCCGCCGCGCGCGCAGCTGTCCGCAATGCTCGGCTGGATGCTCAAGCGCGGACCGGACGGCCAAGGCGAGTTCGTCGACGGCGCGCTGGCCATGGGCATGCGTCGCCTCGCCGTCATCGACCTCGAGGGCGGCTGGCAGCCGCTGTACGGCGCCGACGGCCAGGTCGTCGTGTTCCAGAATGGAGAAATATACAATTACCGCGAGTTGCGGGCGCAGCTGCAGGGGCTGGGTTTCGTCTTTCGCACCGACAGTGACACCGAGGTCCACGCCCACGGCTACGTTGCCTGGGGCATCGACGGCCTGCTGCAGCGCCTCGACGGCATGTATGCGCTGGCGATCTTCGACAAGCGCAGCGGCGAGCTGCACCTGGCCCGCGACCGGTTCGGGGAAAAGCCGCTGTTCTATGCCGCCGCCGGCGGGCGCTTTGCCTGGGCCTCGAACCTGCTCGCGGTCGC
>Ga0068860_100001867_pt1 | contig 22387 bp, 22 predicted proteins | sample KBSSwiS32_FD_66597 | JGI IMG/M metagenome (GOLD analysis project Ga0068860, IMG submission 66597) | Switchgrass rhizosphere microbial communities from Kellogg Biological Station, Michigan, USA - KBS Switchgrass S3-2 | ecosystem: Host-associated > Plants > Roots > Rhizosphere > Soil ...
GAACGGGTCGGTTTCCGCCTCGCCGGAGAGCGCAAGGCGTACTATCGCGACGGCTCGAACGCTTTCGTCTATGCCCGGGCGATTTGACCCCTTCCGCTTCTCTTGAAGCCCCCGAAATCGGGTGCTATCCTGCTCCTATCATCCATTCCGCAATGCAAGGCCCAAAGATCTCCCCGCCCCGGTTCCCCACCCGGATCCGCGGCGACGAGACTCTCACCGGCGAACCTTTCGCCTGCAACTTCGCCCGATCTTTTGCCCCCGGCCCTCCCGGCCGCGCGGGCGTCATCCCACCCACCTTTAGGAGGAACACCGCCATGCCCCAGACCGACGCCTTGAGAGAGGAGCTGCTGCGCACGGACGACGAGTTCCGCCGCCTCCACGACGAGCACCAGGCGGCCGAGAAGAGGCTCGAGGAGCTGTACCACCTCTCCCTCCCCTCCCAAGACGACGAGATCGAAGAGAAAAAGATCAAGCTCCATAAGCTGGTGCTCAAGGACCGAATGGAACAGGTGGTCCGCGAGCATCGCGAAAGCCTGGTCGCGGTCTAGAGAACGCCCCCGGGAGACCCGGACGGCGTAGCCCGAGGTCGAGCGAGACCTCCGAGCCGGCCTGTCGCGAAATGCCCGGTTCGTTTAGAGTTGCGCCTCCCCCGGGTCTCCTGTGGAACTTTTCTAGGGCTCCTGCGGCCCTCTCACTTCTCAAGAATCGGACCGAGATCGAACTTACATGAGCTTTGCGCGAGAAGGCTGGCCCTTCGTCCTCCCGTTTCTGTTCCTCGGCGGAGTCTTGCTCCTGCTGGGTAATCCCCGAACCGCCACGGGCTTCCTCGTGCTGGCCGTTCTCGTCCTGCTGTTCTTTCGCGACCCGGCGCGCCATTTCGCAGGTCCTGGCGACGTGATCCTCGCCGCCGCCGACGGCAAAGTCCTGAAAGTCGACGTGATCGAGGCGCCGGAGATCGGCCCAGGGCGCTTCCACCGCGTCGCGACGTTTCTCTCGGTGTTCGACGTCCACGTCCAGAAGGTGCCAACGGCCGGCGAGGTGGTCAAATCGAGCCTCACCCGCGGCAAGATGGTTCCCGCCTACCGGAGCGATGCGGATCTGAAGAACGAAAATCACCTCTCGGTGCTCAAGCGCCCGAACGGCGACCTCGTGGGGGTGCGCCAGATCACCGGCCTGGTCGCCCGCAGGATCGTCTGCTACCTGAAGCCGGGCGAGCGCGTCCATCGCGGCCAGGCGCTCGGGCTGATCAAGTTCGGTTCGCGCGTCGATCTGCTGGTGCCCGAAAGCTACGAGGTGAAGGTTCGCGTAGGCGATCGGATGAAGAACGGCGAAACCGCCGTCGCGGTACCTCGGGAGAGCGCGGGGGCGAACCCGTGAGCGCTCCATCGGGTTCGCCGATCCGCGAAGACGTACCGCTCGCGGCGACCGCGCCGGTTTCGCGCCGGGGCGCCCAATTGCGCCGGGGCGCCTATCTGCTGCCCAGTCTGTTTACGATCGGCAACATCGTGATGGGGTTCTACGCGGTGATCTCCGGCCTGCGCGGCGAATTCGGCAAAGCGGCGTCGCTCGTCTTCATCGCCGGCGTGCTCGACGCGTTCGACGGCCGAATCGCCCGGGCGTTCGGCACGGAGAGCGACTTCGGCAAGGAGTACGACTCGCTCGCCGACGTGCTCACGTTCGGCGCCGCGCCCGCCCTGCTCACCTATCTCTGGGGCATTGAGGCGCTCTCGCCGCGCGATGCCTGGCTGCTGCCGATGTTCTATCTGGTTTGCACGGCGACCCGCCTCGCGCGCTTCAACGTCCAGCACAAGATCGTCGACGTTCGCTACTTCGTCGGTCTGCCGGCGCCGGCCGCCGCGGGCGCGATCTGCTCGATCCTCTTCTTCGTGCCGGATTTGAATCCGGATTATCAGCGCCCCCTCCAGTGGATCACGGCGGTCGCCCTGGTCGTGATCGGCCTGCTGATGGTCTCGACGTTTCGTTACCGCAGCTTCAAGGCGGTCGGCAAAGCCAAACGGTGGAGCTATCGCGCGTTCGTGCCGATCGCCGCGATCGTGTTGACCATTTTTTATCTGCCACGCGCGACGTTCTTGGCGATCGCGATCCTCTACACCAGCTCGGGGCCGCTCGCTGGGGTCGCCGGACGCCTCTGGCCGAAACGAGAGTCGCCCCCGGACGAACCGGCGCCCCCGCCGCCTTCGAGCGTTTCGAGCGAGGGCGCCTCGGCGTGAGCAAGTACGCGATCCTCCATCCCGCGACCCTATTGGGCAAAGAGCTGCGCGAGCGTCTCGGCGCACGACCGGCTTTCGCGGAGCGCGACCCGCTGCTGCTCACCACCGACGAGGAAGAGGTCGGCAACCTGACCGACGTAGCGGGCGCCGCCGCGTTCGTCGGCCGCTGGCAGGAAGGGGAGCTGGACACCTCGGAGCTGGCGTTTTTCTGCGGTACCGCCAAAGAGACGAGAGAGGTCCTCAAGCACCGGCCGAGTGCAACCACCGCGGTCGTGCTGGCGCCCGACGCGGAGGCCGGCTCGGGGCGCACCGTCGTCGCGGGCGTCAATTCCGTGGCGCTCAAGCCGGGATCGGTCTTCCTCTCTCCCCACCCCGCGGTAATCCTCCTGGCCCACCTGCTCCAACCTCTGCGCGCCTTCGGCGTCGAAGAGGCCGTGGCGACGGTGATCCAACCCGCCTCGATGCACGGCGAGCCGGGCCTCCAGGAGCTTTTCGAGGATACGCGGCGGATCTACACGATGGGCGGCCGGAAAAAGACCCCCGTCTTCGGCCAACAGTTGGCGTTCAACCTCCTCCCCGCGCGGCACGAGCCCGACCTGCTCGCGGCCCAGCTCGGCGAGGTGCTCGCGGGCGAGCCGCCGGTGGCGCTCGAAATCATCCAAGGCGGCATCCTCCACAGCGTATCGGCGAGCCTCTGGGTGCGCATGGCGAACGATCCGGGCGGCCCCGCGCTGCGCAAAGCGCTCGGCCGGCATCCCCACCTCATGCTCTCCGACAACCCCAAGCTGCTCGGGCCGATCGACGCTTCCGGCGAGACCGAAATCCTGGTCGGCAACGTCCGCCGCGACGCCGGACCGGCGGGCGGGACCTGGATCTGGGCGGTGATGGACAATCTCACCCGCGGCGGCGTGATCAACGCACTGGAAATCGCCGAGGCCGTGCTGGAACCGCCAGCCCCACCCAATTAAAGCCATTCGTGGATGGAATGATGCTCCCACTCCGATTTCGCAGAAATCTCGGCTTCCTTCTGTTCATGGCGGCGCTCGCCGCCCTCCCCGTTGCCGCGCAAGACGACGATCGCACGGCCTGCACCCAAATCGCGCGGTGGAAGCCCGGCCCTGAAGCCGTCGCCTCCCCGGCGGACGCGAACCTGTTCAAATCCGAGACGTTGGCCTGCACCGACTACCTCTACGGAATCAACGGCCAGTCGAAGAATTTCGATCTGGCCCGGCGCTGCTGCCTGACCCGGGCGGACAGCAGCCAAGTTCTCGCGATGATCTTCGCGAACGGCTGGGGCGTCCGAAGAGATTACGACGCGGCGACCTATTTTCTCTGCAAGGCGGAGGAGGAGGGGATCGCTCAGGCGGAAGTGACCGGCATGCTCGAACACATCGCCGGCATGCGGGCTGCGAAAGCGCCGGAGGACCTCGACTACTGTAAGGAATTGACGAGCGGCTACGGCATGAGCGTCTGCCAGCAGCTCGAAAACGATCGCGCCGCCCCGCTCATCGAAGCCCGGATCGCCGCCATCGAAAAATCGCTCGATCCAGCCGGTAAAAAAGCGCTCGCCGCTCTGCGCAAGGCAGCTGACGCCTTCGCCGAAGCGGACGCTTTGCGCATTGCCGAGGTCAACCGAGGCGGCACGATCTACCCTTCGGTCGTCTCCGGCGCCACGCAGGAAATCTCGACGGCGTTCGTCGCCACGCTCGAAAGCTACGCCAAGACGCGGGCGAAAGCGGCGGACGCCGCCGCCGCGAAGGCCGCCGACGACCGGCTCAACCAGGCGTTCGGCAAAGCGCGCCAGGCGTTCGAAAAGTGCGACTACTGCCAAGAGACCGAGAAGATCCGTCACGAAGAACTGCGCGACGCCCAACGCGCCTGGATTGCCTACCGCGATGCGTGGAAGACCCTGTACCAAGCCCGCTGGAAAGGCGCCGCCCCACCCGCCACGCTCGATCGCGAGATCATCACGGCGCTATCGGCCGCACGGACCGAAGAGCTGCTCGCTATCGGGAAAGAGGATGGGTAGGGCGGGGCAGCCAGGCTACAGCCCCTTGACCTTCACGGCCACCAATAGCAGGCCGAAGCCGAGGATCCACGACCAGACCGCGATCTGGGAATCGACGTGGACAATCCCGAAGTGGGCCACCAGGGCCACGACGTACAGGACGAGGCAAATGATCCAGGTGATGTTCTTCGGGGCGTTGCCAGTCGTTGCGGCCATGATGGGGTCCCTCCTCGGGTGAGATTCGAATGGAGCACGGCTCCCTCTCCACCACCACCACCGGAGAGACGGGTGCCATGCGGGCTGATGCAGGAAAAAGGCTGGCGGAGCCTAGAAGGCGTGAGCGCCGCTGTCAACGACGCAGAGCGGCAAAGATTTTCGCTTCACGCCGCCTTGCGGCAATCCACTACGGCTTTTCGGCGGCCACCGGGCCGAAACCGAGCAACTCCTTCAAATCGTCGAGCGTGAGCGGACCGCCAAGGTCGGGGGCCAGGACCACCTCTTTCAGCTCACTGCTCGCGAGCAGAGCGGCGACCTCGGCGCTCGGCTCGGAGTCGTCGCCTCCGGCCTTCTCCCGCAGGAAGTCTTCGAGCGCGGGCCAACGGAGCGCGAGAATCGTCCAGAGCGCGAGCTTCCTCCGACGTCCCTCATGAGCAAGGACGTCGAGACCCGACAGAATCGCGAGATCGCGCCGGATCGCGTAGGCGTTCAGCAGCCGTTTCATCGAACGGGGATTCGGTTCGAGCAGCGGCGCGAACGGCAGGAGGAAGGCGGACACCTTCTTTTCTATCTCGGCGCTCGCGAGCCGCTCGACCGCGACCTGGCGCCGCGCCTGGGCACGGACAGGGTCGGCGGCCTCGGCTTCACCCTGGCTTTCTTCCAGCCGCGCGACCACCTGCTGCTCGCTCCGGTCATGGCGAAACTCGGCCCGCGCCTCCTGTTCGAGCGCCGCCAGGCGCTCATCGGTCTGGGCCGGATCGCCGCTGAGCAGAAAACGCCAATACCCGGCCCGCACGCCGGGCGACAGCTCCGGCAACGCGACCGAGATCTCGAACGCTTTTTCCAAAAACAGCGAGCCGAGCCGCCGCCCCGGCTCATGCACGCTTTCGGCGAACGCCTCGTAGGTCTTCTCGAAACAGGCGTGCAGCCAACGCTGGTCGGCCGCGATCACGTAGACCACGCGCGGATCGCGAAAGAGCGTCTGAATCCCTTCGAGCAACTGCACGACGTAGCTCGCCTGGCACCGATCGAGATCGTCGACGAACACCGCGATTGGATGATCGATCGTGCGCACCATCCTTTGGAAATGGCGTTGAATGCGATCCATCGGATCGGCCGCCGAATCGAGGAAGCTTTGTGCAGCGCGAGCCGAACCGGAAATCAGCGAGCGGCTGCCGAACCACAACCAGCCGCCCACCAGGGTGAGAAGCCCCAAGATGTCGGTGACTTTTTCCGCTACCTCGCCCGTCTCGCCCAACGGCTTTTCCAACTGCGCGACGATCGCGGGCCGCAGGAAGAGGTAGCCCAGCACGCCAACGGTCAAGGCAACGAAAGTGAAGATCAGCAGGTCTCGTCGCTTGGTGGTGAACCGCCAAAGCCCCTCACGCAGTTTGAGCCAGATGCGCCGCCCCCAAGAGACCTGTCGCGCCGACTGACGAATGATCCCGTCGAGCAAAGGCCACCAGGGAGGATCGAGCCGTTGGTTCTGCCAGGCGTTGAAATCGACCACCACCCAGGGCGAGGCCACCGTTGGGGCCGGCGCCCGTCCTTTTGGCCGCAGCTCGTCTCTCAGCATCTCCAGAACCGAGCTCTTCCCTGATCCCCAAGGCCCATGCAGATGGAGCACAAAGCTTCCCTGCGGCACCGGTCGGTCGGCCGGGCGATTCTCAGGATTCATCTCGCGCCAAATCCGCTCCAACCGGATCGCGAGTGCGCGGGCGAATCCGCGACGGCCAAGGCGATCGTCGAGTGCGGGGCTGTCGAGGTGGAGGGGAGTCGGGTCGTTGATCGGGGGCGGGCCAGAAGGAACTTCGACAGGCTTTGGAGCCTCGACTTGCCGTAGGAGGAGAGACTCGAACGGCTCTTTGAGCTCGGAGCGGAGCGCGGAGAGAAAACCGTCCTGTGCTTCGAGGTACTCCGCAAGCTGGGGCTCCAGATGCGCGAGGCCGAGAATCAGCAGGCGGCCATGGAGCTGGAGCACTCTTCTTGGATCGAACAGCTTCTGGACCTCGGACACCCAAACAAGCGCGGGCTTCGAGGTACCGTCCGTCGGCCCCGAGAGTCGTCCGATCTCGCCCCCTCTGTTCTCTCCATACTCCCGATGGTCTACCAAGAGCTCCCGCACGAGCACAAACGGCAGAATGTCGCCGAGCGGCGCAGCACGGGAAAGAGCACCGGAGACGGAAGGCGTGTTCAGGCGCGGAAAGGCAGGGGGCTGCTCTCCCATTTGCGATTGGGAAATGTTGATTCCCCCACTGTCCTGCCGGGGCGCATTGGCCATGCCAAAAGTATATGCCGTGGGTGGTGAGGTGGCCGGCTCATCGAGACCCGGGGTGGTGGTACCGTTCTCCTGCCACGAACTCCGGAGATTTAAGATGCCCACGGCCCCCCACACCCAAACCGAAACCGCCAACGCCGAGGTTCTCCGCCTCGGCGACCGTTCGTTCATTCAGCTCGAAGCGCCGAGCTTCGCGGCTCTCTCCCGGGACGAGAAGCTCGTCGCCTGGCATCTGGTGCGTGCGGCGGTACAGCTCGATCCCATCTATTACGACCAGATGGCGGACTATGGGCTTTCCGCCAAGCGCCTGCTCGGCGCGCTGGTCGAGGTGCCGGAACGGCTGCCGCAGGCGTTCAAGAGGCCGATCCTGGACTACGCGAGGCTGTTCTTCGCCAACGGCGGCAACCGGAACGACTCGACGGGGCGGAAGTTTCTGCCCGACCTGACCGCCGCCGATCTCGCTTATGCGGCGAACCATGCGCGGGCGATGGGGGCGGCGCTCGGAACCGGCGAAGAGCTCGACCGGTGGCTCGCCGAGCTGGAGGCTCCCCTTTTCGACCCGAGTTACGCCGCGATGCTGACGGAAAAGAATCCGCCCGACGGGCTCGACCGCTTGGAGGCCTCGGCCACCAATCTCTATTCCGGCGTGCGGCTCGCGGATCTCGAGGGCTTCGCCGAACGTTTTCCGCTCAACTCTCGGCTCGTGAAGCGCGACGGCGTTTTGATCGAAGAGGTCTACCGCGCGGGAACCGCCGACGGGAAGATTCCTCCCGGGCTCTACGCCGAGGAACTGGCCGCCGCGAACCGCGAGCTGCGCGCCGCGGCGGAGCATGCGCCTAGGGCTCAAGCCGCCGCCCTTCGCGCGCTCGCCCACTTTTTCGAGACCGGGGCGCCCGAGGACTGGCTCGCCTACAACACGCTCTGGCTGGAAAGCGACGGCGAGATCGATTTCGCCGCCGGATTCATCGAGGTCTATCGCGACGCCCGGGGCGCAAAAGGGTCGGCGCAGATGGTGGTCACCGTGCGCGACCGGCATCTCGATCCACTGATGCGGGGGATCGCCGCGAACGCGCTCTACTTCGAGCACCGGATGCCTTGGGACGACCGGTGGAAGAAGCTCGAAGTGATCGCGCCGGTCGGCAAGGCGGCGGAAACGATCGTCGCGACCGGTGATTTTCACGCCTCGGCAATCGGCGTCAACCTGCCGAACGAAGAGGAGCTGCGCGCCACGCGCGGCTCGAAGAGCATGCTGTTTTCCTCCTCGATGGCGGCGATCGGCAGCGTCCGAGGGAGCGCGGTCGCCGAAGAGTTCTCGCCCGATCCGGAGCAGGTGGAGGCGTTTGCCCGCTGGGGCAGGATCGCTCACGAGCTGCACGTGGCGCTCCACGAGATCCTCGGCCATGGCTCCGGCCGCTGCGAAGTCGAGGGCGACCCGAGCGTCCACCTTGCCGAGGTCTATTCCACCCTCGAAGAGACGCGCGCCGACCTGGTCGCTTATTGGCACTGCTTCGACCCGAAGCTCGGCGAGCTGGGCGTGGACGACGTCGAAGAGGTCGGCCGCGAGTCGTATCGCCAGCTTGCCCGGCTGGGTTTGAGCACGCTCAACCGCTATCCGGAGGGCGAAACGATCGAAGAGGACCACGACCGAAATCGCCAGCTGATCGTGACCTATCTGATCGAGCAGGGAGCGTTCGTCCGGTTCGAGAGGAACGGCCATTGGTACATCGACATCCGAGATTTCGGCGCCGCACGCGCCGCGGTCGGCCGGCTGCTTTCGGAAGTTATGCGGATCAAGGCGACGGGCGACGTCGAAGCGGGCCGTCGCCTGGTCGAGCGCTATGCGATCCACTTCGACCCGGCGGTGCGCGACGACGTGATCGCCCGCTATCGCCGGTTGGAGATCCCGACCTATTTTTCCGGCGTCTACGCCGAGTTGAACCCCGTTCGCGACGACTCGGGCGAGATCGTGGACGTCGCGATCTCTTATCCGCGCGATCCGCTCGGACAGCAACTCGCTTTTGCCCGGGAGAACGGGACATTGGGATTCTGATCGGGTTGCCTGCGGTAGACGCCCCTCACACCGGCAGGCTGTGCTCGTACGGGCAGCTGCCCGGCGCGCAATGGGTGAGGCCGCGGGATTGGTATTTCGTGTAGCCGTCCGGAAAGATCGTCGCGACCGTCGGAAAACGCTCCGCGAGCCGCCGGGCCGCGAGATAGTTGGCGCCCGAGGAGACGCCGACGCAGAAACCGTGACGAGAACGAATGTCCTGGGCGGCGGCCAGCGCGTCGGCGGTCGAAATGCAGATCACCTCGTCGATCAGCGGATTAACCCCTCCGCGGCCGTCGCTCGCGAGCGCCGGGATGAACCCGTCGCCAATCCCCGAAATGCCGTGCGTACCGGGAGCTCCACCGCTCATCACGGGGGATTCCGCGGGCTCCACCGCAACGATCCAGACCCGAGGAAAATCTCGCCGCAGCCGCCGGCCGACGCCGATCACCGTCCCTCCAGTTCCTACTCCAGCGACGAAAGCGTCGATCCGCCGGCCCGCCGCTTGGCGAACCAGCTCCTCCCCCGTCGTCCTTTCGTGGCATTCGGCGTTCAACGGGTTCGAGAACTGATCCGGATTGAACCAGCCATGGTCCGCCGCAAGCCGGTCGCGGATGGCGGCGGCTTCCGCGAAGCTCCCTTCCGCCGAACAGAGGATCAAATCGGCGCCTAGCGCGCGGATCATCTCCTTACGTTCCTCCGTCATGTCCTCGGGCATGACGATCGTCACGGGATACCCCTTCTCGCGCGCGAAGTAAGAGAACGCGATGCCGGTGTTGCCGCTCGTCGCCTCGACGATCCGCATCCCGGGCCGCAACAGGCCGCGCCGCTCGCTCTCTTCCAGGATGTAGCGGCCGATTCGGTCTTTGATCGAGCCGCACGGGTTCGCGCATTCGAGCTTCGCGAGAATTCCGTCAACTTCCACAAGAGGGGTCTCGCCGACCGACGAGGGAGAGAGAGGAAAGGGCGGCGCGACGGAGGCGGTTTCGGAAAGGTCCATGCCCGGATGGTAGGGAATGCCGGCGGAAAATCCGCCACCCTTTCGGGGAGGAACCAGCGCCGGACCTGATATCCTGCGGCCCTCAAAACACCGGACCTTTAGGTGGCATGTGATGAACCCTCTCGAACCTTTGATCGCCTGCGCCGGCGACTGGCATGGCACGAGTGTTTTGTCGGACCCGCACGCCGGCCTCAAAGAGGAATGCGCCTCGACCGCGCGGGTCGTACCGCTCCTCGGCGGCCGGTTCGTTCGTTTCGACTACACCTGGAGCTACAAAGGCGTTCCGCAGGAGGGTTCAATCCTCTTCGGTTTCGAAAAGAAGCCTGAGATCCTCACCGCGCACTGGATCGACGGCTGGCACATGAGCAACAAGGTCATGGCCTGCCGCGGACCACGCCCAAGCGACGCGGCTTTCTCAGTTCTCGGCAGCTACGAAGCCCCTCCTGGGCCGGACTGGGGTTGGCGCATCGACCTCGCTCCCGAAGAGGACGGTACGCTTCGGCTCACCATGTTCAACCGCTGGCCGGACGGCTCCCAGGAAGATCGGGCGGTCGAGGCGATCTACACGCGCGGCTGATCCCAACCAGGAGATCCGGATGAAGACATCCCTCGCACTTCTCACCCTCGCCGCATTGATTTTCGCCACGCCTCCCGCCCAGGGCGATCAAGCATCGGCGCGCGCCCAGCTCGAAAAAGCAGGCATTGCGTTCACCGCCGAGTCTTTCTTCCAGACGATCGCCAAGGGGGACGCGGAGCATGCGGCGCTGTTCGTGGAAGCCGGGATCGACCCCGCGACTCAGAACCGGTCGAAGCGGACCGCCCTCTGGGTGGCCACCGAGACGCGGCAGTTGGAAGTCCTAAAGGCGCTGCTCGCGGCGGGTGTCGCTCCGACGGGAAAGAACGCGCCGCCGGTCGAATCCGGCAAGTCGATCGTTTTCCAGGCCGTCGATACCGGCGAGGCGGCTTACGTCCGCGCGCTGGTCGAAGCAGGAGCCGACGCCAAGCTCGCCAACGAATACGGGGTGCCGCCGCTCGCCGAGGCGGCCCGCACCGGCCAGTTGGAGATGTGCGAGATCCTGCTCAAGGGAGGAGCCGACCCAAACGAAGCACCGGGCGGCTATCCGCTCCTGTACGGCCCGATCAACGAGAAGCACCTCGACGTCGTCAAGCTCCTCCTCGCGTCCGGAGCGAAGCTCGGCGAGCACAAGGCCGAGTTGCTCGATGCCGCGACCGATCCGGAGATCCGCGCCGTGCTGGAGACGGCCGAGTAGGGTCCTGCGAGCCTGACTGGGCCTTAGACGGCCGCAAACTGAAGTTTGCACCGCTCAACCGAGATTTCGCTAAGATCTCCTTCGCTTGAGATCTTCGAATCCTCCTTCCGACCCGGATCAGATCGTCGCCGAGATCGCGCGCGATCCGGCGGGGGTGTTCACCCGATTTCTGCCGCTGATCGGGCGGATCACCGCTTGGGTGGGCCGGCGCCAGGGGCTTCTCCCTCAGGAAGTCGAGGACCTGGAAGCTCAAGTCCACCTGAGGCTGATCGAAAACGACTATGCCCGGTTGCGCGCCTACGGGGGGCGGTCGAGCTTCGAAACCTACCTGTCGGTCTGCATTCAACACCTGGCCCGCGATCTGCGGGACAAAGCGCTGGGCAACTGGGAGCCTTCCGCCGAGGCGCGACGGATCGGGCCGCACGCCGTGCGGCTTGAAACGCTGTGGGTCCGCGACGGCCTGACCCTCGATGAGTGCGAACAAACGATCGCGCCGCTCTTTCCCCCCCTTACACGCGAGCAGATCGAGGAAATCGCCGTCCGACTCCCCGTTCGAGCGCGACGACGGCTGGAAGGGGAGGATGGGCTGGACCGCCACCCGGCTCCCACCCCTGCGCCGGACCAGCGGCTGGAAGAGCGCGAAGGGTTCGCGGCCCGGCGGGAGGTCTTTGCCGCGCTCCGAGAGGAGTTAGACGAGCTGTCGGCCGAGGACCGGCTCCTCATTCGCCTGCGCATCGAAAGCGGCTTCAAAATCTCGGAGATCGCCCGCCACTGCGTGCAAAGCCTCGGGATTGAGCAGAAGGCGCTCTATTCTCGTTTCGAGAAGATTTTCGCGACTTTGAAGCGGAGGCTTGGCGAGCGCGGCATCCGCCCCGAAGACATCCTCTCCGCCTTGCGCCTCAGTGGCCGGGACGAGGAGGAGCTGTCATGAATTGTCACAAAGTTTCCCGCCGACAAGGGAACTTCCCCGATTACGTCCGTCCAATTCCAGCGAGCCCGATGCACTCCAAGATGCAGGAGCCACTCGTTCGCCCTCGGGGGATCCATCGTTGAACAGCCTGCCACCTTTCGCCGCCAACACCAACGAGAGCGAGCATCCGGCGCTCGAATCGATCGCCGCCTATCTCGACGGCCGCCTGCCTGAGGCCGAGCGTTCGGCCCTCACCGCCCACCTCGACTCCTGCGCCGCCTGCTACGAGATCTACACGGAGTCGTTACGGTTCCAGAAAGCAGAAAACGAAGAGACCCAGCGCGGGGTCCTGCCGTTTGAGCCGCGCAAGACTTGGCTTCCACCCAACCTTCTGCGCAACATCGCCCTTCCCTTCGCCGCGTTGCTCTTGGTGGGCGTGGGAGCCTCGGTCTGGTACCAACTCAACCGGCCGCTCGAACCGAGAAGTATTGACAGTTATACGGCGTCTCTCGAAAATCCAGGCGCGATCACCGAGAAACTGGATCCATTCGACCGTCAGCGCGGCGTCGAGGAATCCACCGGAAATCCTCCAATCGTTGCGTTCCACTCCGGTGCGACCCTGGTCGATCTTCGAGTCGCGATTGCAGCCAACGACACGGAAAAGATCAGCGACCTCGCGGGAAACCTCCGTGTGCTCCTAAACTACATCTCCTTTGTCTCGGAACAGGACAAGAGCACGCTCGAAACCGCCGTAGAGCACCTCGGAAGCGAAAAGGCGCCGCCCGGAGATCGCAAGCTCACCGATTTCGGATCTCTCGAAACAATTCTGCGGAACAACAACGCCGACGAGATGGCGCCCCATTTCGAGCTGGGCGCGTGGACCGAGGCCGGCCGCCTCGCGAGCTACGGCAACCGAGCCGGATTCTTCGCCGACTCGGGCAATCGCAAGTCCCTCCGTTGGTTCCGCCGCCACCTGCCGCAGCCGGAGCTGCCGAACGTGCAAGAGGCGCTCGAAAAGATCGACGGCGCGTGGCCGGAGGGACCACTTGACCGAGTCAGCCGAACAACTCTGGCCGCTGGCTTCGGTCAGGTGATCGATTCTTACGACGTTCCGCTCGTCACAGGGATTGACCCTCACCCGCGCCGGCCCGCGCAGCCAAATCTTCCAAGCCGCGCACCATTTCTCCTCGGTGCGCGCGAAGCTCCCGCTTCAAGTCGCGTCGGGTCCGTAACACGAGAAACGCCCGCGCTTCGCTGAGGAAGCGGGAGCCTCCCTCCAGAAAGCGCAGTGCGCTCCAGCCGGCGACCGGTGCGGCAACTCCCACCGCGAGCGCGGCCACCGCGCCCCAGCGCCACCCCGCAAGCGCCGCTTCCAGCCCCCAGACAACGGGATAGAGAACGATCGAACCAAGCAGCTTGTAGGTCGCCTCCTGATCCTCGGCCTTCCGGCCTTCCCGGTGGGCGATCCAGCCGACCACCTGGTAGGGCACGACGTTCAACAGGATTCCGACCGCAGCGAGCGGCAGGTGGACCAGCAACCGCCCGATCGATCCGAGGACGAAGCGGAAGGCGGGCGAGGCCGGATAGTCGGTCGCCACTTGCGCGTCGGAAACGCGGCAGACGGCAAGAAGCCGGTCGTAGCGCCGAACCGCCTCGGCCACCGCGGCCACGCGCTCGGGCTCGCGGGCCGACAGTTCGCGATATCCCGCGGCGAACGCGCGGCGGAGCGGGATCTCCTCGTCGAGCTGTCGACCCCGAGGCGGTTCGTCGGCCGAGGGGCGCGCCCAGACTTCGGCGGCGCGGGCGATCAGCCGAGCTTCTTCCCAGGAGGGCAGGCTGAGCGTCACCGAGCGGAGCGCCTCGTCGATCCGTTCGGTCAGGGCATAGACGACGTCGCGATTCTCGTCGCCGGCCGCAACGTAGGCGGCAACCTCCCGCGCGGGATCGACGGGCTCCCCCACCATCACGAACGCGCGCGAGCGGAACTTGTGCTTGCGGTCGAAATGGAGGCCGACCGGCACGATCCTCACGCCCAAGCCCGGCCTCCGCCGCTCCGCTTCGAGCAGAATGCGCGCGGCCCCCGTCTTGAGCGGCTGCAAGTCGGGCTCGTTGTGGCTTTTCCCTTCGGGAAACAGCGCGAGCGCCCCGCCTTCGGCCAACAGCTCGTAGGCTTTCGCAAACGCCTCTTCGTTCGCGCTCTTCCGGCTGCCAGAATCGGCTTCGCCTCCCGCCACGTCCTGTTGGCGGACCACGGGGATCACCCCCGCGAGGGCGAGAAACGGCCGGAGCAGTGGGATCTTCCAGAGCGTGTTCTTGCCCAGGAAACGTGGATAGACCGGCAGCGGCCCGAGGATCAGCGCCGGATCGATCAGACCGTTGACGTGGTTCGCGACCAAGAGCAGCGGCCGGTCGCGCGGAATCTTCTCCGCGCCGGCCACGTCTACGCTGCGAAAGAAGACCCCGAGCAGCCACCGCGAGAACGCGGCGACCCGGTCAGGCCTGGGCCGCATTCTCGATTTCTTTCTCGGCATGCCACGCGGCGACCGCGGCGCGGCCGCGCTTTTCGGAGACAAAGGGCATCGCGAACAGACCGACGAGGAAGAACCCCGCGGTCGACAACATCGCGATTCGCTGGGAGCCCGCAGAAGTCGAGATCAAGCCGAATACGAACGGCCCAACCATGTAGGCCGCCTTGCCCGCGAGTCCCCAAAAACCGAAGAACTCGCCGCTCTTCTCGGGCGGGGAAAACAAGCCGACCAGCCCGCGCGAGGCGGATTGGAGAGAGCCGATCGCTATGCCTGAGAACATGCTGACGCCCCAGAACATCTGCTTGCCGGTCCACCTGCCGAAGAACAGACTCCCGCCGTTGCCGCAAAGATAGACCCCGATGCAGACCAAGACCCAAAGAACCAGGGTGATTCGGATCGTGTTGACCGCGCCCAAACGGTCCTGGATGAAGCCGAAAGTGAACGCTCCGCCCGCCGCCGACAGCTGGAGCAGGATGAAGAGCACGATCATCTCGTCCGACGTAAATCCGATCGTCCGCTCGGCGTAGATGCCGGCGAAGGCAAACACCGAAGACAAACCGCAGGAATAGACGAAAAACACGGTCAGAAAACGGCCCAGCTCGGAGAATCGTCGAATCGAGTGCGCGGTTTCGGCCAGCCGGCCAAACCCGGCGCGAACATAGGAAGCGAGCGAAGCCGAACCGCGTGGCGCCCTCTCCTTCAAGAAGACGAAGGTCGGCACGGCGGCGACCAAAAAAAACGCGGCGGTGGCGACCCCCACGAGGCGAAGGTTGTCCAAGTTGGGAAGAACGAAGCCGCCCTTGAGCAACGGCCTCACGAGCACAAGAGAGCCGAGACCGCCGAAGTAGCCAAGACCCCAGCCCAGGCCGGAGATCTTGCCGATGTTGTCCGGGCGCGAGATCTCGGGCAGGAACGCCGCGGTCAGATTCTCGCCGAACGAAAAGCCGACGAACGAGAGCACGAAAAGCACCAGGCCGAGCATCGCGTGCCCCGGGGTCACGAACCAGAGCAGCGCCGTGCCCACGACGCAAGTCGCGTAGGTCACGAACAGGAACGGCTTCTTCCGCCCCGAATCATCGGCGACCGCGCCGATGATCGGCGACAACAGCAGGACGAACAGATTGCCCAAGGCGATCGCGGTTCCCCAGAGGGCATCGCCCCGGCCCGCCGGCGCGATCAGCTTTGAAAAGATGACGCCGTAGGCGACCGTGACGATGATCGTCGTGTAGCTCGAATTGGCGAAATCGAACATCGCCCAGCTGATGATCTCGCGCGGGCGGACCGGAGGAACCACTCGGGGGGTTGGCATCGGCGGATACTATCCTCGGCGGCGGCGACCTGCTCCGCCCGGCGGTCGATCAGGGTAAGGCTTCGAGCGCGGCGCGCACTTTGCCCGGATCGGCCGCGACTTCGGCGCCGTGTACTAGCCAGCGGCGCGCCGCGCTCTGGTCTCCCCGGGCGAGGGAGCTCTCGGCGAGCGCCAGATAGCCTCTCGTGAAGCGGGGATCGATCTCCAAGGCCCGTTGAAACGCGGACTCGGCTTCGGTCGTTCGGTAGAGCCGTTTGAGCGCGATGCCGCGATAGAACCAGGCGGCGACCTGGTTGCCGCGCAGCGCAAGCGCCCGATCGAGATCGGCGAGTGCCCGCTCCGGAGCGCGATCGACGCGCAGGAGCCCCAGGTTGAAAAGGCTCTCCGGCCGGGCCGGGCTGCCGTTCTTCTCGCCGGCCGCGAGAACCGCGCGGAGCGTCGCGATCGCCTCGTCGTTCTTTCCCTGACCCGCGAGAGCGATCCCGAGCCATTCGAGCGCAAGCGGTCGACCGGGCGAGCGGGACAGTACCGCGCGCAGGGTTTTCTCCGCCGCGGCGAATCGCCGGGCGCCGAGCTGGCCTTCGGCGAGATCGAGATAAGGCTCGATCTCCGACGGCTTACCCGTCGCGAGCAGCGTTTCCAGCCGGTCGAGCGCCGCGGTGCTGCGGACCGCGCGCACGGCGGTTCCAGCCCGATAGATTTCGGCCAGCGCGCCGGGTAGCGTCTCCGGCTCGAGCAGACGCAGCCCGGTGATTACCGGGTCGGTCTCCGCCCGCTCAGTGACGAGATTGACTCCCGCTTTCGGGATCTGGATCTTGTGATCGGTCATCACTACATGGACCACGTCGCTCGGGCGGCGTTGCGGCATGTGGCAGCTCACGCAGTCCTTCCAATCCGTCGTCGGCTCGATCTTCGAATCCGTCCGACCGAGCCCGCAGGACTCAGGCTTGTGCCCCTCGTGGCAGCCGAGGCACGCGGAGGCGTAGTGCGCAGCGCGCTCCGGGGCCGGGATTTTGACGTGGGGATCGTGGCAGGTGAGGCAGGAGAGGTCGGCGCTCTTCAGATAACAACGGCTCTGGCGCAACCGGTAGGCCTGATGGTTGATCTCGAATCGATCGCCCGCGGCAACGCCTTCTTCGTCGACGTCGACCGCCACCTGGTAGGCCGCGAGGTCCTGACCGGGGCGGAACGACCAATCCCCCACCCCATAGCGGCGCAAACCTTGGATGGCGACCGAAGGCTGCAGGTGGCACTCGAAGCAGACGTCTTCCATCCGTAGCTTAGATAGAGCCCCCGGATCGACGATCGCGGCGCGGATCGCCGCGCCGACCTTCGGGGCCGTCAACGCCCGCCGCACGTGCTCCGCTCCCGGGCCGTGGCAGCGCTGGCAGCCGATCCCTTCCGGCAGCTTCTCGGGGTAGGTCTGCGGCGCGTCGTGGAGGTCGCTTCCCCGGGGCGCGTCTGGATAGGCGTTATGGCAGAACATGCATTCGCGGCGGACGCGGCGCAGGACCCCGTCGTGGTCGGAGCGATCGAAACCGGGAGCCATCCCCCACTTGCCCTCCTGGGTATACCAGGCGATCGGCAGCTGGTAGAGCTCGCCTCCCTCGGTGCGATAGAGATAGGTGCGCGCGTGGTTGCCCGAGCCGAGAATCCAATCGACCTCGTGCTCCCAAACGTTGATCGGCCGGCCCGCCGCATCCCGCTGCTCGCGGCGAAAAACCAGACGATCGCCGCGCCAAGACATCTCGAAGTTCTGCTTCGATGCGGCGTGAGCGAACGCGCTCCGCGCGAAATCCTCGATCCGCCCCGCCGAGCCCGGCCGCGCGAATGAGCGGGCCATGCCGACCTGTTGGTAAGTGGTCCAGATCTCTCGGTGGCATTCGGCGCAGACCCGGTCCTCGACGTAACCGGGCGCCGCGCCGACGGTTGGCGCGATTCCCCGGGAAGCGAGGGGGTCGGGGATCTGAGCCGACGCGCCGAGAGCCAGCAAAGCAAGCCCCAGACCGAACAGTCGCGGGTGGAGAGCTCGCTGATGGCCGTCCGGCCGGATTTCGTGGTTCATGGGCCTCGGAGGGTTCCGCGCTTATCGTACCGCCGTTGACGGCCACGGCCTCCGCCCCCTACGCTCTCGCCCGACCTTTTGGGAGAGCATCGCATGGGCAAGGGGCGTCTCGAAGCGTTCAGCGATGGCGTTATCGCCATCATCATCACGATCATGGTGCTGGAGCTAAAGGTGCCGCACGGCGCGAATTGGACGGCGCTCGCGACGCTCTCTCCGGTCTTCTTGAGCTACGTGCTGAGCTTCATCTACGTCGGAATCTATTGGAACAACCATCACCATCTGTTCCAGGCCGTCCACAAGATCAATGGCCGCATCCTTTGGGCGAATCTGCATCTGCTTTTCTGGCTATCGCTCACCCCGTTCGTCACCGGCTGGATGGGCGAGAACCACTTTGCTCCGCTGCCGGTCGCCCTCTACGGCGTCAACCTGTTCATGGCCGCGATCGCCTACACGATCCTGGTGCGCGCCTTGCTCGCCCACCATGGCAAGGATTCGACTCTCGCGCTCGCGATCGGCAAGGACTTCAAGGGCTACATCTCCCTGGCCATCTATTTCACCGCAATCCTGCTCTCGTTCGTCTATTCCTGGATCGGCTTTTCGCTCTACGTTCTGGTCGCGATCATCTGGTTCGTCCCGGACCGGCGCATCGAAAAGCGGATCGCGGAGTGAGACCGGCGGCCCCAAGCGGTCCCGCTTCTCGAAGGCGGTGCACATCCTTACATTAGGGCCCGACCCGATCCGGTTCGGTGGCGATGTCGGGTCCCTAGGAGACGGCGATGAAAAAGAGGAAGCTCCACCTGCATCGAGAGACCTTGAAGCCATGTACGGCGCCCGGAGCCCTTTACGGCGGGCGGCCGCCTGAGGAGACCAGCCCCACGCTCTGCTTTACCTGTCCCTGTCCTCCATCGATCTTTACCGATTGCGGCTTCTGAGAAGATCTACCGGAGGCTCCCCCGCATGACGAAGAAGCGCCTGCTCACGGCTTTCGGGGGAGCGTTCGGGCTCCTGCCCCTGCTCGGCTTCCTCGCGATCGGCTGCGCATCGGCCCCGCACGCCAACGCCGATTCGGTGCGAGCCACCTTGGACGGCTTCATGTCGGAGCTCAACGCGCTTGACGTCGACCGGATCGCCTCCTACTTCGCCGACGACGTCACGGCGTTCGTCCCCTTGGCCCAAGCCGCCCGCGTGGAGGGAAAACCGGCCCTGGTCGAGATCTTCCGCGCCTACTGCGAGACGACGCGGAAGACCACGCCCCGCACGAACATCGTCCCTGAAAAGCTGACCGTGGACCTGAACGGTTCGATTGCCATCGTCACTTTCGAATTCACCAGCCCGGCGAGCGTCGCCCGCAGGACTTTCGTATTCCGATACCGGCAGGGGCGCTGGCTGATCTCCCACTTCCACGCTTCGAACTTCACGCTGGCCAAGTAGAACGGACGAGATCCCGCTTCAAAGTTGGGGCTTGGCCGGTCTCGAGGTCGCCCCCAGGCCGGTGGCAGCCGTCGCGTAGTCGAGAATCACGAAGACGGTTCGCCGCAGTTCGTTTCGGCAGGGCCCGGCGGCCTCAGGATTGAGAGCCAGCCGATCGACTCGATTGTTCGAGCCAAAAGTATGGAGCGTGTACTGGTCACGAGTGGTCTCGTTCACGATGGAATCCGGCCGCGGCGGCGGCAGGCTCCTGGCGAAGCTGACGAAACAGTCGCCGTTCTGGGATGGCAGCGGGGTCGCGGCGAGCACCCTCAGCAGCTCGTCGAAAGCGGCCTGCGTGCCGACGCCGGTCGCAACCGTCGTCGTCGCATTGCCGGGATCGTCGAGGTTGTTGCGGGTCAGCTCGAAGACGACCGAGCGATCGGAAAACACCGTGATGTGGCGAAGCTGAAAGATCCGGTCGGTCCGGTCGCAAACGTCGCAGAAAAAGATGTCGAAGTGGCGCTCGGCGATTCCCTCGCCGGTCAGCTCGACGATCGGCGAAAGGTTGTCGACCCTCCCGGCGCGAGCGGCGGGCGGTCCCCAAAGGGTAGCGAAAGGGAAGCAAGAGAGCGGCAGAGACGGTCCAACGGCGTCCGCGGCGGTCAGGCATGGCAATCCTCCTTGTCTTGCGATTCGTTGCTTCTGCACCGTTTACGGATTCGCCGCGCGGAACATCCAGGCTGTTTCAATTCTGCTGCCGAACGCGTTTCAAGTGAGGTATCCTTCCCTCATGAAGAGTCTCGAGATCCTCATCGAAGACGAACTGGACACCGCTCTCGAGCGCCAGGCAGGAACCGAAGGTACCTCGAAGGCGGAGCTCGTCCGCCGCTATGTGGGGGAGCGCCTACGAATCCTTCCGTCGGTTTCGACGGATTCGCTCCGACGGATGGCCGGTGCGGATGATTTTGAGCCAGAATCTGTCGACTCCGTGGTCTATCGGTGATCTTCGTCGACACCTCTTTCTGGGTCGCCTTGCGCAACCGCCGCGACTCCAACCACTCTCTGGCCTTACAGTTGTTCGACGATCATGCCTCTCGCGGCTTGGTCACCTCAAACCACATCCTCGGCGAGACCTGGACCTGCTTACGCAGAAAAGCCGGCCACGCAGCATCGGTGAGCTTCCTGGATGCCGTAGATCACTCCCGCGCCTTGCGGGTCCTACGCGTCGAATCCAACTTGGAAGAAGAGGCGATTGCTTGGCTCCGGCGCCACGACGAACGGGAGTACTCCTTCGTGGATGCCACGAGCTTCGCTCTGATGCGAGCCTTTAAGATTCGGGAAGCGTTGGCGTTCGATGGCGATTTCTCGGCAGCTGGGTTCATCGAGCTTCGCGCCTGACCTCGCAGTCCTATTCTCTGGGATTCACCTCTTCCCCCGTTGCCTTTCCGCCGCACTCGCGGTAGAACGCTCGGCCATGCCTTTCCCCGCAACGCGACTCCGCCGCTTCCGCCGGACTCCGACCCTTCGCAGGCTGTTCCGAGAGACCCGGCTTTCGCCCGATGATTTCGTGCTTCCGCTGTTCGTTTGCCCGGGCGAAGGGGTCCGCCACCCGGTGGGTTCGATGCCCGGAGTGTTTCGCGAGTCGGTCGACGCCCTAGTCGAGACCTGCCGCGCCGCTTGGGCCGAGGGGATCGCCGCGATCATCCTGTTCGGCATTCCCGAGGAGAAAGATCCGATCGGCAGCAGCTCATGGAGCGACGACGGCATCGTTCAGCAGGCGTTCCGGGCGCTGCGCGCGGCGCTGCCCGATCTGGTGCTGATCGCCGACGTCTGTTTCTGCGAGTACACCGACCATGGCCACTGCGGCGTGCTCGACGGCGACCAGGTGGCGAACGACGTGACGGTGGCCAATCTGGCGCTTCAGGCAGTGTCGCTCGCCAAGGCCGGGGCCGACGTGATCGCCCCTTCCGACATGATGGACGGCCGGGTCGGCGCGATCCGGCACGCGCTCGACGAGGCGGGATTCAGCGACGTGGCGATCCTCGCCTATGCGGTCAAGTTCGCGAGCGGCTTCTATGGTCCTTTCCGCGAGGCGGCCGGCTCCACCCCGTCGTTCGGCGACCGGCGCGGCTATCAGATGAACCCGGCGAACGGCCGCGAGGCGATGCGCGAGGCGGCGCTCGACGTCGAGGAAGGGGCCGACGCGCTGATGGTCAAACCCGCGCTCCCCTACCTTGACATCCTCGCCGAGCTGCGCCGCCGTTTCGATCTGCCGCTCGCGGCGTACCACGTGAGCGGCGAGTACGCGATGATCAAGGCGGCGGCCGAAAAAGGTTGGATCGATGGCGACCGGGTGATGATGGAGAGTCTGGTCGCGATCAAGCGCGCGGGTGCCGACCTGATCCTCACCTACTGCGCCCGCGACGCAGCGCGGCTGTTGCGGGAAGGGTGGGTGGAATGATGGCGAGCCTGCTCGAACGCGCCTCCCGCGTGCTGCCCGGCGGCGTCAACTCTCCCGTCCGGGCGTTCCGCGGGGTCGGTGGCGAGCCGGTCTTCGTCAAGTCCGCCGAAGGGGCCTGGCTCGAAGGCGAAGACGGCCGGCGCTACCTCGATTTCATCGGCGGGTACGGCCCGCACATCCTCGGCCACCGGCACCCGGCGATCCTCGAAGCGGTGACCGCGGCGCTCGGGCGCGGAACGACGTTCGGCGCTCCGACCCTCGGAGAGGTCGAGTTGGCGGAGCGGATCGTCGCGGCGATGCCCGCGGTGGAGATGGTCCGCATGGTCAGCTCCGGCACCGAGGCGACGATGTCGGCCTTGCGCCTCGCACGCGCCGCGACCGGCCGGTCGAGCTTCGTCAAGTTCATCGGCTGCTACCACGGCCACGCCGACCCGTTCCTGGTCGCCGCGGGCTCGGGCGCAGCGACGATTGGAGTGCCGTCTTCTCCTGGAGTGCCGGACGCCGTCACCGCCGACACCCTGCTCGCCCCCTACAACGACCTCTCCGCGGTCGAGGAACTGTTCGCGAAGCGCGGCGGCGAGATCGCCGCGGTGATCGTCGAGCCGATCGCCGGCAACATGAACCTGGTGCCGCCGCTGCCCGGTTTCCTCGCC
>Ga0068860_100001871_pt1 | contig 22357 bp, 17 predicted proteins | sample KBSSwiS32_FD_66597 | JGI IMG/M metagenome (GOLD analysis project Ga0068860, IMG submission 66597) | Switchgrass rhizosphere microbial communities from Kellogg Biological Station, Michigan, USA - KBS Switchgrass S3-2 | ecosystem: Host-associated > Plants > Roots > Rhizosphere > Soil ...
CCACCGCGGCGAAGAGGACGACGAAGGCGACCATCGCCAGCGAGCGCATCGCTTCGCGGTTCTCCCGGAGCAGGCCGGCGTGCATCACCGTCGCCGCGCCGGCGGCGATCAGGAACCAGCCCGCGTAGTGGCGGGTGCCGACCGCGACCAGGCAACCGAGGACGATCGGGACCAGGTAGCGCGTCTGGGCCCGCCGCCAGATTCGCGCGCCGCCGAAGGCGACGAGGCCGATCGCCAGCATCATGTTCGCCTCCTTGTGCAGGAGGCTGGAGAAGAAGATGCCGGCGGGCTCGAAGGCAAGCAGCCACATCGCGACCACCGACGCCCTCGCCCCGGCCAGCTCGTAGACGGCCGCGGCCAGGAGAACGAGGCCGATCACGGCGATCCCCGCCTGAGTCACGCGCAGCGCCAGTTCCGGCGAGTCGAAGAAGTAGCGCTGGACCGCGATCACGTAGACGTGCAGTTCGGTCAGCAGCGCGTTGGTCCACTCGGATGAGCCGAACGGCGTGCGCGCGACCCGCGTCGCGTGGTCGAGGAAGGTGAACTCGTCGCCGCCGCGCAGCGTCTGCGCCACCGAGGTGAGCGAGATCAGCATCGCGGCGAGCACCCGCACGCCGAGAGCGACCAGCGCCGGCGTGGCGATCTCGAAGCCGGGCATCGAGCGGCGCAGGCGGCGCACCAGCAAGTAGACGAGCTCGCCCATCAGGGCGAACATCGCCAGCGCCGTCAGCGTCGAGTGGATGCTCTGGTCTGTGACGGGCAGCACTTGCCGGCTGGACGATAGCCGGGTGCGCTCGTGCCGGCGCAGGGAAAGTCGCAGGTCCACAGCGAACCGGTCCATATAATCCGTCACCCGTGTCCGAGTCACGCCAGGAAGGGCTCGATATTCGTCAGTGGTGGGGCCTGATTTGGCGCCGCAAGTGGCTGCTGCTTGCGGTCGTCATCGTCCTGCCGGTCGGCGTGTACTTCGTTTCCTCGCAGCTGCCCAAGACGTATGAGGCGAAGACGACGATCAAAGTGCTGCCCACCGGCGCCACCTCGAGCGTGATCTCGGGGGTCAGCCCGAAAGCGGAAATCACCGAAGTCCCGACGCTGGTCAGGACGAAACAGGTGACCCGCCGCGCGGCCCGCCTGCTGAAAAGGCCGCCATATGCAGCCAAAGGGCTGCTCGGACAAATCACGATCGGTCCGGCCAACCCCAACGAAAGCGGCGGCAACTACTTCGCGATAACCGCTACCGCCAGGGACGCCGACGAAGCCGCGGAAATCGCCAACGCCTTCGCCCTCGCCCTCAAGCAGGTCCGCACAGCCACCGCCGTCGCCGAAATCAACCACATCATCCGCACGCTGGAAATACAGACGGAAGCTTCCGAAGCGGGCGAAGGAGCGCTCGCCAAAGAATTCCAGCAGCTGCGCCTGTTGAGGGCGAGCCAGTCGAACACCACGCAGATCGTCGAAGAAGCAACCCCGCCGGCCGCCCCGATCTCGCCCAAGCCGAGACGCAACGCGATCATGGCGTTCTTCCTCGCCCTGCTCCTCTCTGCGGCGCTGATCCCGATGCTCGACCGGCTCGATCGCCGCATTCGCAATGCCAGCGAACTCGAGGACCTGCTCGAGGCGCCGGTGCTGGCCGTCGTCTCCGACGACGCCTTCCCCGGGCACCCGCCCAGCTTTCACGTGCGCGAGTCCTTCGAGACGCTGCGCTCCAGCCTCACCTACTTCAACGTCGACCGCACGCTCTCCAGCCTCGTGGTGGCCAGCCCGATCCCCCAGGACGGCAAGACGACGGTCGCGATCAACCTGGCGATCGCCTACGCCCTCGACGAACGCGACGTGATCCTGGTCGACGGCGACCTGCGGCGTCCCCAGGTGGCGGCGCGCCTCGGCAAGGAGGTGAGCGTCGGGCTCGACTCGGTGCTGGTCGGCGAGCGGACGCTGGACGAAGCGCTCTCCTACGTCGACGTCGGGGCCGGCCGGCTGCGCATCCTCCCGGGCGCCATTCCGCCGCCGAACCCCGCCGTGCTGCTCGGCTCGCAGCGGATGCGCATGCTGATCTCCGAACTGAGCGAACAGGTCGACGTCGTCCTCATCGACACCCCGGGGCTGCTCGCCTGCAGCGACGCGATCCCGCTCTTCAGCCAGGTCTCGGGCACCGTCATCGTCGCCCGCCTCAACCGCACGCCGCGCGACGTCGTGCGGCGCACCAGGCAGGTGATCACCTCCGCCGGCGGCAGCGTGCTGGGCAGCGTCGCCACCGGCGCGCACACGGGCGGGATCTACGGCTACTACGGCTATTACGGCGGCTATTACGGTTACGGCGGGGACGGCGGCAACGGGTCCGGGGGGACGGCACCCGAAGCGCCGATCAACGGCAAGGGGCGGCTGCGCAACCTGACGCCCGGTCCGCTCCGGCGCTCTCGCGACTGACCCTTCCGGTGCGCTTTATCCGTCCTATAACCGGATAAAGCGCACCGGAAGCTATCGCGCCGTCAGCTCGCGGTAGAGCGCGTCGACGTCGCCGATCAGGCGCGCAGCGCCGTAGCGCTCGGTGACGCGGCTGCGGGCGGCGCGGCCATAGGCACGCCGCCGCTCGGGATCGTCCGCCATCTGCCGCAGGGCGCCGGCCAGCGCCGCGGAGTCGCCGGGCGGGACGAGGATCCCGGTCTGCTCGCCGACGACCTCCCCCACCCCGCCGACGTCGGCGGCGACCGCGGGCAGTCCCGCGGCGCCGGCCTCGATCAGCGACACCGGCGTGCCCTCGTTGTCCGAAGAGAGGACGGCGACGTCGGCGGCGGCGAAGAGCGGGCGCAGCTCGCGGCGGTAGCCGAGGAAGAGCACGTCGCGTTCGATCCCCAGCTCGCCCGCCAGCGCTTCCAGCCCCGGACGCTCCTCGCCGTCGCCGACCAGCGCCAGCCTCAGCCGCGGCCCGGACTCGGCTGCCTGCGCCAGCGCCCCCAGGAGCACGTCGAGGCGCTTGATCGGCACGACGCGGCCGACGAAGACCAGCAGGACCTCCTCGGGAGCGACGCCAAGCTCGCCGCGGGTCCGCTCCCCGAGGTCGCCGTCGTCGGGCTCGATGAGCGGCGCGAGGTCGAGCCCGAGGGGCAGCACCGTGAAGCGCTCGCGCGGGGCGACGCCGAGCCGCACGAGGTCGTCGACCGTCGCCTCGCTGACCCCGACCAGGCGGTCGCTGACCCGCGCCAGGGCGCGCTCCAACTCCAGGTAGAGGCGCGACTTCGCCGCCCCGAAGTACCCCTCGAGCACGTGGCCGTGGTAGGTGTGGACGATTGCCGGCCGCGGCCGCACCGCCAGCGCCGCCTGGCGGCCGAGGAAGCCCGCCTTCGCCGTATGGGTGTGGACGACGTCGGGCTTGAACGCCCGCGCGATGCGGATCAGCTTCAGCAGCGCGCGCGAGTCGTGCAGCGGATCGATCGGAGTCCGCAGGTCGCCGAGGAAGCGCATCGTCGCGCCCTCCTCGCGCGAGAGGTCGGCCAACGACTCCTCGCCCGCCGGCAGGCTGCCGTGGACGAGCAGGGTCTCGTAATGCTCGGGGAAGAAGCGCCTGCCGCTGAGCAGCGCCGCCTGGTGGGCCGGCCCGCCCATGTTGAGGCGGCCGATGACTCTGAGGACCCGTACGCGCTCAGTGGACGCGGTCAAGCGCTTCCCGCTGCCGCTGCTCCTCGTACTGCGCGTAGGCCCGGCGCAGCCCCTCGTCGAAGTTGATCGCCGGCTCGTAGCCGAGGATCTCGCGCGCCTTCGAGATGTCCGCCTGCGAGTGGCGCACGTCGCCCGGCCGTGGGTCGGTGTGCACCGCCTCGATCTCGCGGCCGGCGAGGGCGCCGATTCGCCTGACGATCTCGTTGAGGCTGATCCGCTCGCCACAGGCGACGTTGAAGGCCTCGCCCGCCGCCCCCTCGGCCTCCGCTGCCAGCAGGTTTGCGTCGACGGCGTTGTCGACGTAGGTGAAGTCGCGCGACTGCTCGCCGTCGCCGTGGACGATCGGCTGCTCGCCGGCGAGCGCCGCGGTGATGAAGTTGGGAATCACCGCCGCGTACTGCGACTGCGGGTCCTGGCCCGGCCCGAAGACGTTGAAGTAGCGCAGGGCGACGGTCTCCAGGTCGTAGACGCGGTGGAAGGCCCGGCAGTAGCCCTCCGCCGCCAGCTTCGAGACCGCGTAGGGCGCGATCGGCAGCGCCGGCATCTCCTCGCGCTTGGGCAGCTCGGTGCTGGCGCCGTAGATCGACGAGGAGGAGGCGTAGACGACGCGGCGCACGCCCTCGTCGCGGGCCGCGAGCAGCACGTTGAGCGTGCCGACGACGTTGGTCGCGTTGCTGGTCAGCGGGTCCTGGATCGAGCGCGGGACCGAGGGCAGGGCGCCGAGGTGAAAGGCGACGTCGCAGCCGCGCACCGCGTTGTGGACGCGCTCGTAGCTCTGCAGGTCGCCCTCGATCAGCTCGACGTCGTCGAGCACCTCCTCGAGGTTCTCGCGCCGCCCGGTGGCGAAGTTGTCGAGCACGCGCACGCCCTGTCCCTCGCGCAGCAGCCGACGGACAAGGTGCGAGCCGATGAAGCCTCCCCCGCCGGTGACGAGCGCAACTGTCCCGGTCCTCATAGCGCACGCATTCTACTTCCGGTGCGCCTTATGGACCTATGAGGTCCATAAGGCGCACCGGAGCGTCGACCTTGCGGTAGAAAAGCGCCTCGCTCTCGCGCAGCGCCTCTCGAAGGGCCGGGGCGTCCTCCGCGGTGAGCAGGCGGGGATGGCTCTCGCCCTCGGGCCAGCGCATGAAGCGCAGGCTGTCGTCGACCGTCTCGAGCTCCGCGGCAAGCGGGGTGCCGAGCAGGATGCTCTGGAAGAAGAGCTCGTCCGGCGCCAGCGTGTGCTCGTGGTAGCGGCGGTAGTCGGGGTGCGCGTCGAGGAAGCCGAGCACGGCGTCGGCCGCCGCCCGGCTCAGGTTCCACCACTGCGAGCCGCCGTAGGGGCGCGCGTAGGCCGGGAAGCGGCGCTGCCCCTTGAAGGCGCCGCGAATCCTCAGCGCATCGTTCAGCAGCCGCCCCTTCCAGTTGAGGAAGCTCGTGTCCTCGCCGCGCGGGATGCAGGTCTCGCGCCGCCCGCGGAGGGTGTAGGTGTAGAAGTCGGTGCGTTCGCGCCCTTCGAAGCGCCAGCGCGGATCGGGCAGCGGGAAGTGCTCGACGTAGCTGCGCGGTCCCGCCGCCTCGGCGAAGCCGACGATCTCCTCGACTGGGCGCAGCGGGAAGTCGCGGCCGCTGATCAGCAGGAAGTAGCCGCAGCCGTCCTCGACTCCCCGCACGAGCCCCTCCAGCCCGGCGTCGACCAGCTCCATGCTCGCCCAGGCAGTCGCGTGGCGCGGCAGCAGCGTCACGTCGTCGACGCCCGCGTCGGCCAGCGCCCTCGTGAACGGCGCCAGCTCGGAGCGTCGGTCGACGTGCAGGTAGACCCGCACGCGCGGGTGCCGCAGGGTCGAGAGCAGGAGCGCCAGCTGGTCGGGCGCGTCGTGCGCGAGGACGACGATCGCCAGCGTCATCGGCCGTAGGCTAGCCGCGATATCGTCGCCGCGTGTGCGGAATCGCAGGGAGGGTCGACCGCGACGGCGCGGTACCCGCGGGGCTGGTCGAGCGGATGTGCGAGCGCCAGGAACATCGCGGCCCCGACTCGCGCGGCGTCTTCGCCGCCGACGGGGTCGGCCTCGGCATCCAGCGCCTGCGCGTGATCGACCTCGAGACCGGCGACCAGCCCGTCTACAACGAGGACCGCTCGGTCGCCGTCGTCCTCAATGGCGAGATCTACAACTACCGCGAGCTGCGCGAGGAGTTGCGCGGACGCGGACACACGCTCGCCACGCACGGCGACACCGAGGTGATCGCCCACCTCTACGAGGAGGAAGGGCCGGCGCTCGTCCAGCGGCTGAACGGGATGTTCGCCTTCGCCCTCTGGGACGCGCGGCGACGGCGCCTGCTGATCGCCCGCGACCGGGTCGGCAAGAAGCCGCTCTTCTACTCGGCCCGCGGCGGCACGCTCTCCTTCGCCTCCGAGCTGGCGGCACTGATGGCCGACGAGGAGATCCCGCGCCAGATCGACCTCGCCGCCGTCGACTGCTACCTCGCCTACGGCTACATCCAGGCGCCGCGCTCGATCTGGCGGGCGGTCAAGAAGCTTCCCCCCGCCCACACGCTGACCTGGGAGGACGGCGAGGTCGAGATCGAGAGGTACTGGCAGCTCGACTACTCGCGCAAGGCCGACGCTCCGCTGCCGGAGCTGGAAGAGGAGCTGCGCGAGCGCGTCGGGGCCGCGGTGCGGCGGCGGATGATCGCCGACGTGCCGCTCGGCGCCCTGCTCTCCGGCGGGATCGACTCCTCGATCGTCGTCTCCGAGATGGCCGCCGCCTCCTCGCGGCCGGTGAAGACCTTCTCGATCGGCTTCCAGCAGGAGGAGTACAACGAGCTGCCGCTGGCGCGGCTCACCGCCGAGCGCTTCGGCACCGAGCACGAGGAGTTCGTCGTCGAGCCGCACGCGGTCGAGATCGTCCCCAAGCTGGTCCGCCACTACGGCGAGCCCTACGCCGACTCCTCGGCGATCCCGAGCTTCTACCTGGCCGAGCTGACCCGCCGCCAGGTGACGGTCGCGCTCAACGGCGACGGCGGCGACGAGAGCTTCGCCGGCTACCTGCGCTACGTCGCCAACAGCCTCAGCGCCGGCCTCGACCTCGTGCCGCGGCCGCTGCGACGCGGCGCCGCGTCGGCAGCCGGACGGCTGCTGCAGGCGGGCGACGCGCGCGGACTGCGCAGCTACGGGCGGCGCTTCCTCACCTCGATCGGCGAGGACGCGCCGGGCCGCTACGCCGACCACGTCTGCATCTTCAACCGCGCCGAGCGTCGTGAGCTGCTCGGCGCGGCGGCGACGCCGGAGATCGAGGCCGAGACCGCCGGGGTGATCGCCGGCCCCTGGCGCGCCGCCTCGGGGGCCCGCCGGCTCGACGTCCTGCTCGAGACCGACGTGCAGACCTACCTGCCGGGCGACCTGCTGGTCAAGATGGACATCGCCTCGATGGCCTACTCGCTGGAGGCGCGCTCTCCCCTGCTCGACCCCGAGCTGATGCAGTTCGCCGCCTCGCTGCCGGCGAAGCTGAAGGCGCGGCGGACGAGCAAGAAGTGGATCCTGCGCCGCGCCTACCGCGGCCGCATCCCCGACGAGGTTCTCGACGGGAAGAAGCGCGGCTTCGGCGTGCCGCTCGGCGCCTGGTTCCGCGGCGAGCTGCGCGACTTCGCCCACGATGTCCTGCTCGACCCCTCGACCCTCGAGATCGGCCTCTTCGGCGAGTCCCAGGCCCGCTCCCTGCTCGACCTGCACGACGCCGGCGCCGACCGCTCTGCGCAGATCTGGGCCCTGCTGATGCTTGCCCTATGGCACCGCGAGCTCGCCCAGCGCGGTCTGCGGGCCTAGGTCGACCACTCGGTCGCCGGGGCGGGCGCCCAGGCGGGCGACTCGAGCAGGGCGACGATGATGATGCCGCCGACGATGAGGACGACGGCGCCGAAGAGGGCGAGCGGCTCGTTGCCGCTCGCCAGGAGCGCCCCGCCGATCCCGACGAGAGCGCCCTGCGCCGCGACCAGTACAGCCGCCACGCGGCGCTCCGTGCCGAGCTTGCAGCGCAGCCTGTGCGTCAGGTGGTCGCGACCGCCCTCGAAGACGCCTGCGCCGCGGCGCAGGCGCGAGACGATCACCAGGGTCGTGTCGAGCGCGGGCAGGCCGACGAGCACCACGGCGACGAGGACGAACGTCCAGCCGAGCTGGTGGCTGCCTGGCATCGCCATGATCAGCGCGGCGACGACGAACCCGATCGGCATGCTGCCGCCGTCACCGAGGAAGATCCGCGCCGGCGCGGCCAGGTTGTAGCGAAGGAAGCCGAGGCAGGAGCCGGCCAGGGCGAAGGCGATCGCAGCCAGCTCGGGGCTGCCCTGCACCAGGGCGAGGATGCCGAGCACGGCGCCCGAGGCGGCGGCGACGCTGCCGCAGGCGCCGTCCATGTTGTCCATCAGGTTGAAGGCGTTGACGACGCCGGCGACGAAGACGACAGTAATCGCCAGGTTGACCGCGTCATAACCGAAGAGAGTCCAGCCGATCCCCCCCGCGTAGAGGACGCCGCCCGCCGCGATCTCGATTGCCAGCCGGGTCAGGGGCGTCAACGCATAGCGGTCGTCGATCGTCCCGACGCCGAGCAGGACCGTGGCGCCGATCGCAATCGGGACGAGCTCGTCCAGGTCGTGGCCGAACGATGCGCTCGCGACCAGCAGCCCGCCGATCACGGCGGCGCCGCCCAGGTAGGGAGTCGCTCCGGCGTGGCCCTTGTAGCCGACCGGGTGGTCGTAGAAGCCCGTCGCGCAGGCAACGCGGATCGCGAGCGGGGTCAGCCCCAGCGTCGCGACCAGGGCGACGAGAAAGGCGAGCGCCGGTCCCATGGCTCAGGCCTGCGCGTCGATCAGCGGGTCGGCCAGGCGCACCCGCTCGTAGGCGGCGAGGTCGTCGATCGCGTCCTCGACCCCTCGCGTCGAGCGCCAGCCGGTCATCTGCTCCAGCGCCGTCGTGTCCGGGCGGCGCCGGCCGAGCTCCTCGAAGCCCTCCCCGTAGGCCTCGTCGTAGGGGACGGTCTGAATCCCCGATGCCGATCCGGTCCGCTCGATCACCATTTCGGCCAATTCGAGGATCGTGATCTCCGCCGAACGGCCGACGTTGAACGCCCTGCCCCGCGCGCCCTCCTCGTCCATCAGCATGACCAGGGCGCGCGTCGTGTCGAAGACGTGGGCGAAGCAGCGCGACTGACTGCCGTCGCCGTAGACGGTCAGGTCCTCGCCGGCGATCGCCTGGCCGACGAAGCGCGGCAGCACCATGCCGTAGGCGCCGGACTGCCGCGGGCCGACCGTGTTGAAGAGGCGGGCGACGACGTTGTCCGCTTCGCGCTCGCGGTGGTAGCCGAGCGCGACCGCCTCGCCGAAGGCCTTCGCCGTCGAGTAGGACCAGCGGGCGATCGAGGGCGGGCCGAGGACCCGGTCAGAGCTCTCGGTCAGCCCGCCGACGCTGTTCTTGCCGTAGATCTCCGAGGTCGAGGCGTAGAGCAGGCGCCTCCCCAGGCGGTGCGCTCCCTCGACCACGACCTGCGAGCCTCGCACGCTGCGGCTGAGCGATTCGACCGAGCGGTCGACGATCAGCTTGACGCCCACCGCCGAGGCGAGGTGGAAGCAGGCATCTGCCCATTCGAGGCACTCGTCGACGACCCGCTCGCCGCAGACCGAGTCCTCGACGAACTCGACCCTCCCCGTGGCGACGGCGTCGGCGATGTTCTCCGCCCGCCCGGTGCTCAGGTCGTCGAGGACCAGGACCTCGTCCCCGCGCGAAACCAGAGCGTCCGTCAGGTGCGAGCCGATGAAGCCCGCACCCCCAGTGATCAGATACCGCAACTGGCCATCTCCCTCTCCTTGCGCCTACCGGTCGCTCAGGCCGAAGCCTTTTGCAAGCGGCTCCCTATGGCGCTATTCCCCGTCTTCCCAGTGGTCCTATCGCGAGTAACCCAACGCGCGAAGCAACCTGTCATGAGTAGATCAGAAAGGGCACCTTGTGTCAAGGAATACGAACGTTTACCAAACCCCCGCGAGGGCCCTCGCGCCTGCCTACTGCCCCTGCGCCGTAAAGCTCAGCACCCCGGCGACTTCCCCCGCTTTGAAGTCTTCTTTGCCTTCGGCGAAGGCTTCGTCGAAGGTTTGCGCCGTCTGGGCCGTGAGGGCGAGCTGGACGTTCGAAGCAGAGATCGCCCTCAGGCTCGGGTTCGAGGAGACCTGGAAGGGAGCGGCCTGCAGGACGCCCAGACGTCCCAACTTGCCCGGGAAGGCCGGAGTCGGCTCGACGTCGACTTCCGCGCCATCGACCCCCTCGGCGATCTCGAGCCACTGTTCGTGCCAGAAGACCTGGCCTGCCCCGAGCTGCAGGAATTCGATCTCGCCTCCCGTGCGGAGCTCTCCTTCGGAGCCGTCGGGGGCGAGCGCCCCGCCGCCGACGATCGGCAGCGAGAAGACCGCTTTCTGGTGTTCGGCGGGAAAGATCGGGTTGATCGAGACGAAGTGTTTGTCCATCTTGGTGACGAAGGCTTCGTCGAAGACGAGGGTCGCCTTGCCCTGGGGAAGGATCGTGGTCAGGCGAGGTTGCGCCTTGGCGGAAACCGCGCCCAGGAGCTGTCCCTCCTGGAAAGGGATCCTGGGACGCAGCTTCTTGTTGAGGCGGGTGGCGACCTTCGAGGTCAGCTTCAGCTGCCTGGCGGAGAAGTCGGTTCCGAAGCCCTCCCGCTTGGAAGAGAGCTTGCGGGAGGTGGCTATCTTCAGCTGCGAACCGCCCACCTTGGCGATCAGGGGAGTTGGCTTGGTCCTGATGACGATCTTCTTCAAGGGGACCTTCTTGCGGGCGCCCTGGAAGACGAGCGTGCCCCCCTGGTCGATCTCACCTTTGCCGATCGTCGTGTCGAGGTTGCCTTCGATGACCGGGAGGAGGAAGGAGGGCCCCCTCCTGACGGCTCCCGCGGCCGGGAGGAGCTTGATCTCGTCCTTCTTCAGGAAGGAGACGAAGCTCCGGTCGAGGGTGAGCCTGGCGGTTCCCGAACCAACCGGGTCATAGACGGCATGGGCAGTCGAGGTAAGCGCCAGCAGCGTCAGCGCGGCCAGACCCGCAGCGATCGTCTTCCTCATCCTCGTCCTTCCTTTCGTCCTCATTCCTTCACCCCACAGGTCTTCGGCACCGTCGTCCCCATCGGCTCGCGCCCGGCGAAGAAGAATTCGGCGTAGGCGAGGGGGAAGGAGACGCGCTTGGAGCGCCCCGGGGCCGGGCAGCCGGCGTTGAAGTAGGAGAGTTCGCGCCCTCCGTAGCGGTATTTGCGCTTCAGCGTGAGCTTGATCCGGTCCAGGTAGCCCCAATCGCCGAGCGCCTGCGGGAGGGAGGCTCTCAGCTCCGTTCCGTAGCGCCCCTTCGATACGTGCTCGATCGAGAAGGGGATGACGAACGAGGAGTTGAACGGATGGTCGGTGAAGATGTGGGCGAGGATCTCCGGCCTGCCCCCTTCCCTCCCGTTGAAGATCAGGATCCGTCCCTGGGTCGGGTAGGCGCCCTGTTCTTTGAGGACGATGTTGCCCCAGAAGCGCCCGGAGCCGATCAGGGCCCTCTGGCAGTTGGCAAGCGCCCTTTCGGTCGAGGCGGGCTGCACTTCGGGGACGTGGCAGATGGGAAGGCCCCTGGACTGCAGAAGGCCGTGCCTGTTGACCAGGATCCGCATCCGCTGCAGCTGCGGGGGAATGGTGCCGTCGGCGTTCTGCAGGTGTCCGGCGACGAAGACGGCGATCGGATCGGTGCCGTGCCGGGAGAGCTTGTAGGGCTTCATCTGGGCCAGGACGGTGATCCGCAGGCCGCCCTGCTGGATCGTCGCGGCGGTTGCGAGGGCGACGGCGCAGGCCAGCGCGACGAGCGCGCCCACGGCGATCCATGCGCCTCGATTGCGCCTATCGCTTGTCCTCACCCCTCCGCTCCCTCCTGCTCCCCGACGATCTGGTCCCTGACTACTCGCCCCTCTATAACCCCACTGAGGAACGAAGTTGTCTTAGATTAAACCCGAAGAGTACGCCGGACCGTAAAGGCGACGACCTCGACGCCCCCTCAGGCTATGGCCGGGCGAGCTTGAGCTTGAGCGCACGCGCAGCGACGCCGGTTCCGGCGGCTTTGGCGCGCAGGGCGCCGCTCTTTTGCACCCGTCGCTTGGCGGCGGCTGAAAGCTTCACCGGAAGGACCGTCGATTCTCCGGATGCGAGAGTGAACGGGGTCCGGCCGATCAGAACGGGGCCGGCCCCTCGACGGAGCTTGGCGGTGAGCCTCACCGCGCCCTTGCAGAGGCCTCCCGCGCAGCTCAGCCTGACGCGGGCCTTGCCGCCCTTGACCTTGGCGACGGCGCCCGCCGTCGCCGTCCCTGCTTTGGGTTCTTCGGGACCGGACGGTTTGGAGTTGGCCGTGAAGGTTGCGGTTACCGCGGCGTCGGCTTTTCCGACTTTCACGACGCATGTGCTGGCGCCGGCGCATCCTTCGCCCGACCAGCCGGCGAAGGTCGAACCGGAGGCCGGAGTCGCTTTCAGGGTGACTTCGGTGCCTTCGGCGAATTTTGCCGAGCAGGTGGAGCCGCAGCCGATGCCCGCCGGTTCGCTGGCGACCGTGCCCGAGCCGCTCTTCGTGACCGTCAGCGAGCGCATGACCACGGAGTTGGAGGTGAAGGTCGCCGTGACGGTGGCGTTGGCTTCTTCGAGGGTCACGACGCAGGTACCGGTGCCGGTGCATCCTTCGCCCGACCAGCCGGCGAAGGTCGAACCGGAAGCCGGAGTCGCTTTCAGGGTGACTTTGCTGCCCTGGGCGAATTTCGCCGAGCAGGTGAAGCCGCAGTTGATGCCGGCCGGTTCGCTGACGAACGTGCCCGAGCCGGTGCCGCTCTTTTTGACCGTCAGCGAGCGCATGATCGGGACGAAGGTCGCTTCGACCGTCGAGTCTTGTTCGAGGAGGAAGGCGCAGGGTTTGACCAGGCCGTTGCATTGCGACGCCGAGCCGGTGCCGTTTTTGAAGCCGGCGAATTCCCAGCCTTCTTCGGGTTCTGGGACGAGCGTGACTTCGGTTTCGAATTCGTATTCGTCTTCGCAGACTTCGGGGAGCGAGCCTTCCACGATGCAGGAGACCTCCCCTTCGCCGCTCGTTTTGACCACGAGCGAGGGGGTGATTTCGTCGAATTCCGCCTCGACGTAGGAATCGGTTTCGAGCGTGAAGCTGCATGCTTTCGTCATCCCGTTGCAGATCGCCGCCGAGCCGATGCCATTCTTGAATTCGACGAATTCCGATCCCAGTTCGGGAACCGGGATCAACTTGATCAGCTTTTTGGTTTCGAATTCGAGTTCTTCGCAGGGCTGTTCGACTTCGGTGAAGCCTTCGACTTTGAATTCGCAGGCGACTTCGCCAAAACCGGTGCCGTCGATCGCCCCGCTGACTTCGAGCACGTAGGGCCCGGCGGCGGGGGCGGACGGCGCGAGGGACAGGATGGCCACGAGGGCGACGAGGAGCGGCAGCGCCAACCGGCCGCCCCGTCGGACCGCGGTCATCTTCGCTGCAGGCTGAGCTTCACGTTATGCGGCAGCGTGCCGCCGCCGGCGACGCGCACCCTGAGGCGCCCTGCCTTCCGCAGCAGCGATATCCCTGTCCGGCTCAACCTCATCCCCCGCGACGATGATACGCCTGCTTCCAGGTTTACGGAAGTGCTGCCGATCGAGACGTTCCTGGCGCGGCCGCTCGAGCTCCTGACCCTCGCCAGCAGCCGCAGGGTCCCCCCGCACGGACCGCCCTGACAGGAGAGCTGCAGCAGCGCCCTATGACCCTTGACCTTGATCGGGCTGCGGACCGAGAGCACGCCCTGCGGTTTCGGCCCCGACCCGTGGGCGAAGGTCGCGGTGACGTTGCGCGCTTCGTTCATCAGCACCTTGCAGGAGCCGGTGCCCGCGCAGCCCTCGCCAGACCAGCCGGTGAAGGTCGAGCCGACCGCGGGGATCGCGTGCAGGGCGATTTTGGTCGAGGCGTCGAGTTCGGACGAACAGGTCTGCCCGCATTCGATCGCCGCCGGTTTGCTCGTCACCACGCCCGAGCCGCTGCCCGCCTTGCTGACCGTGAGCGGACGATTGCCGACGGCTTTGAAGACGGCGTTGACCGTGCGGTTGGAGTTGATCTTCCGTTCGCAGGGGCCGGTGCCGGAGCAGGTGCCGCCCGACCAGTGGGCGAATTCCGAGCCCGGGGCCGGGGTGGCGATCAGCTTCACCGGGGTTTTGAAGACGTAGGTTTGGGAGCAGTCTCCGGGGCAGTTGATGCCCGAGGGGACGCTGGCCACCGAGCCGGTGCCGGTGCCCTTGATCCGCACCGTGACGGTGAATTCGACGTACTGCGGTTCGAGGTTGAAGGTGGCGCTGACTTCCCGCGCCGCTTCGATCGAGACCTGGCACTTTTTTTCTTCGACGATTTTGTCGCAGCCCGCCCATTTGACCGCTTCTGAGTGCAGACCGGGCGCGCCGGAGAGGGTCACCGAAGCGCCATGGCTGTAGGAGGCCTGGCAGGTGGCGCCGCAGGAGATGCCAGGCTGGGAGCTGGTCACGGTGCCCGTGCCGCTGCCCGGCTTCAGAACGGTGAGCTGGTGTTTGACGAGGTTGAAGGTCGCGGTCACGGTCCTGGCGGCGCTCATCGTCACCAGGCATTTGCCTTCGACGTCGACCGAGTTGCAGCCCGTCCACTGAACCGTGGGGTCGGTGTTCGCGCCCGGCGTGCCGGTCAATTCGACCAGCGAGCCGTGTTCGAATTCGGCGCTGCAGGTCCCGCCGCATTCGATCCCCGCCGGCGAGCTGGTCACTTTGCCCGTGCCGAGGCCGGCCAGTTTGACTTCGAGCGCGAATTCGAACGGGTCGAAGGTCACGGTGACCGACTTGGCGACGCTCATCGTGACGACGCACTTGTTTTCGGCGGTGACGCTGTCGCAGCCCGACCAGGCCGGCGGCAGCGTTTTCGCGCCGGGCGCGCCGGTCAGGGTGACGACCGTTTCCTTGACGAAGCTGGCCGAGCAGGTCGCGCCGCATTCGATCCCCGCCGGCGAGCTGGTCACGGTGCCGGTGCCGAGTCCTGTCTTGGTCACTTTCAGCGGCCGTTCCAGCAGGTTGAAGGTCGCGGTGACTTCTTTGGCTGCCGACATCGTGACTTTGCATTCGTTTTCCAGTGTTTCCGAGGTGCAGCCCGTCCATTTGACCGCCGCGGTGTTCGCGCCCGGGACGCCTTTGAGGACGACGGTCGAGCCTTCGGTGAAGGGCGCGGCGCAGGTCCCGCCGCATTCGATCCCCGCCGGCGAGCTGACCACTTTGCCCGTGCCGGTCCCGGCCAGTTTCACGGTCAGCGTCTGTGTCGCCGCCGATGCCGTCGCGGGCAGCGCGAGCGCCAGCCCAAGCGCGACGAGCGCCGGCAATACCGTGCCGAAACGGCCGCGCGAGAAACCAGCCGGCCGAGCCGAATCGTCGATGAGTCGGTGCATCTCCCCTCTCAAGCCTCTGCCGGGCAGCCTCCCTGCTGGCCCCCGAGCCCCTTTTCCTGACCCGAGAACGTTAGGACAGATGCGTACCGAATGTCAACTCATCTGTTTCCTTTGGCTCCTCCCGATCGATTCCGAGGCGAGAAACGAGCCGCTTATTGAGTAGTGCTCGCATGCTCAAATCTTGAGCTGACATCTGATTTAGTCTTTTCAAGTCGAGAATCCGCATTGTCGGAGGAGGCCGATGAGCGATCGCCCGAGCGGAAGTCGAAAGGGCCCGGCGGACGACCGCCGACCCTCCAACGGGATCCAGGCGCCGATGCGGCGCCGCGAGATGGCGGCACTGTCGGCGGGGGCGCTGGCGAGCGTTGTCCTTTACGCCTGCGGCGTTGACGAGGACAAGGCGACCAGATCTACGGCGAAAGGGATCGGGACCAGACCCGACTGCGTCTTGACGCCCGAACAGGAAGAAGGCCCCTTCTACATCGACCTGGCAAAGGTTCGGCAGGACATCGTCGAGAACCGTCCCGGCGTGCCGCTCGCGCTCGTGCTGACCGTCGTCGACTCGAACACATGCGAGCCGATCCGCGACGCCGCCGTCGACGTCTGGCACTGCGACGCGCTTGGCGTCTACTCGGGCGAGCCATCGGAGGGGAGCGAGGGCGAGACCTACCTGCGTGGAATCCAGCTGACCGGCAAGGACGGCCTGGCAGAGTTCGCGACCATCTACCCGGGCCAGTACCCGGGGCGGACGACGCACATCCACGTCAAGGTCCATATCGGCGGGCGACAGAGCGACGGCGCCTACTCCGGTGGTCACGTCTCGCACACCGGCCAGCTGTTCACCTCCGGCCGGCGCGACGCGGAGGTCTTCGAGCTCGCCCCCTACAACCGCAATGCGGCCGAGCTCACCCCGCGCAACGCGGATGGCGTCTTTCGGACTCAGGGCGGCTCGAGCTCGGTCCTCGCCCTCACACGGGCCGGCAACAGCCTCGCCCGGGATGGCTTCACGGCAAGAGCGACGCTGGGCGTGGACCCCAACGCGACGCCCAACCTCCTCTAGGTCGTCCGGGGCTGATGCCGGGAACCTCAGCGAGACGCAACGAGCCTGCCGCCACCCCCCGACCTTCGGGTTATGAGATTGATCCGCTAGATCGGCTGGGCTACGTGGAGCTAGGTTTCAAGCGGTTTCCGCGAGATCGAGCTACGTGGGGATCGGCTGGAATACGTGGGGCATGTTGCCCCATTTGTTGCCCCAGTAGCGGATCGGCGCCGCCACCTTTGACCCGAGGCATAATGGCCTGTATGAAGAGAGTTGTTGTCTACATGCCTGACGATCTCCTTGCTGAGATCGATGCCGAAGCCGACCGCACCGGCGCAAGTCGCAGCGCCTTCATGCGGGACCTCACGTACGCCGCCTTGCGCCGCCGACCCGACCGTGCGACGGGGATACAGGGCCTGCTACGCCACACCGCTCCCCATGGAGGCAATGCCGCCGAACGGGTGAAGCAGATGCGGCCTCGCGACCCCTGGGTCCCGTCTGTGAACCTTCGCCGAATACGACGCGAGGCACCGGCCGATTCAAACCTCTACGCCGAGCTCGATGTCGTCCGGCGCGCCGAGCTCGAGACTTAGCCAGATTTACACGGAAGCCGCCACGACAGAAACATCGGCGTGGGCAATCGCCCCGCGCCTCTGGGCGCGCGCCGTCACGAGCGCCGGTTTGCGGCTCGTAGGCGCCACATCGAGCACAAACTCGATCCCCAGCCGCCTGACGGCATTGATGATCGTGTCGACCTCCGGGTTGTGCTCCCCGGACTCAAGCTTGACGACGCGGGGCTGGGAAACGCCCAGCTTCTTCGCCAGATCCCTTTGGCTCAGTTTGTGCTTGGAGCGATAACGCAGCAGCGTTGCTGCAAACTCTCGCGCAGGAGCAAGCCTCTGCCACTCAGCTCGAAAGCTTGGATCGGCAAGCTGCTCCTCTGCCACAAGGGCATTGCAGGTCTTATCTAAGCTCTTCATTGTTTCCTCCTGATAATAAATTTATTATCAGATTCAACTGCGGCTTCAGACGATCACCCGCTGCACGACCGCTCGATCGAAGTCTTTCTTCTTGGCAGCTACCGCTAGGACTTGTGAATCGATCGCCAAACCGCGCATAGATCGGCCGGGCCTCGCAAGTCCCCCGCTTCGGCCGCAGCTCGAACAAATTCCCCCCCTCAACGACTTCATATGCGGCGACGGCAAGATCCGGCCCGAGATCCTTCAGCTTCTGCCTCACGATCGCGTCAAGCCAGCCACTGCCGTGTCTCACACTCCCCAGACGTGGCGGTAGGGACGCTCGTTGCAGCGTGAGTAGTTGATTCCGACGCAGCTCGAACGCCCCGTCCGGGAGCAGCGGTCCCAGCCGATGGTGCCTCGGGCCCCTCCTTGACCCGAGGGCCTGCGCGTGGCGCGGGGCGAATGGAAGGGACGGGAACGAGGCCGCCGAGCTAGCCGCCGAGCCGGACGAACTTGCCGAGGCCTTTCACCTTGCGAAGGCCCTCGGCGGCTATCTCTTTACTGCGCTTCACAGCTCCTTTGCTGAGATGCTTGCTCGCCACCTCGACGCCCACGGCGCCGATCGCCTCAAGCTCGGCAGGCGTGTAGCGATGGTCGTGTTTGCGGGCGTAGTACTCGAAGGCGCGCTTCAGCTTGGTGTCGCGCTGGTGATCGGGGCCGATACCTTCGCAGAGCACAAGCGCAACGGACAGATTGGCCTTCGGCTTCGATTTGAGCAGGGCAACGACGAGGTCGGCAACCTCGATGCGGGCGCTTTGTGTACGCAGCGACAACCCCTTGACAATCGCGGCCATCCGGCGGCGCTCAGAGGCCTTCGTACCGTCTCTGAGCAGCTGGCCCGCGAGATGTTGCACCACGGGCTTCTCAACGTACTCCTCGCGGCTAAGCACCGCCGCCCACTCGCTCGCGTCGAAGGCCGGCCGGATCAGCCTCGAAAGGGCATCTGAGCGATCTTTGCGGCTGGCCTCGATTGCCCAACGTCCCAGCGCCTCGAGCGCGTCCGGGCTTGGACTTGAGCCGATGTAGGCACTGAGCGTGCCGAGCTGCGCAGCGGTCGGCCTAAGGCTGAGACAGCCCACCGCAGCGGCCCGCCACTGGCGGAAGTAATCGCTGCCCATCGAGACGAGCCGGCGGATCTGACGCAGGTGTCCGGCGACGAGCTGCCCGCCGCCACCGCGCATCGGGTCGCGCACGTGGATCAGGACTCGGGCGAGAACGGTCTCTGCGTAGAGAGCTGGGCGCTCTCCTGGGTCGGGATCGGGGAGCGCCTCTTCGATTTCGTCATAGACATCAGGGTGGAGTTCGTGAGCAAGCAACAGCATCGCCTTGACCGCGCTCGGCTCATCCAACGGACAGCGGCGCACATCGTCGGCGCGAACACCTCGTAGCTCGGTGGCGGCGGCTGGCGCCGCGGCCTCGACGGCGCGAATCAGCTCGTGCAGCGCGCACTGGAGCTCGCCCTCCCCCTCCTCGCCCCACCAGACGCGATCGCCGAGGGCCGAGTGGGCAGTTCCCTCGATGCGCTCCACGTCCTGCGGCTCGTCCAGGGCGCCAAGGGCGGAACCAAGTGGCGGCAGGTGGGCGACCACCGAGCGGGCCGCATCTGGTTCGAGCGTTGCTGCGATCTCCAGCATGTGAGCGACCACGGCGGCAGCTGCGCTCGCAAGCCCTTCTCCCCTGCCCTTATATGAGCGGGGCATCGCTGCAGCCCACTCCTCCCAGTGCTCGGGTGGCGCACTCTGCCACAGAGCGAGGACGAAGTCGGCCTTCTGCCCCGCCTTGGGCAAGCAGTCGAGAAATGCCAGGTCGCGCTCATACATATAGTCGTAGACCGGGGCCCGCTCCAATTCGAGCAGTCGACGCGTGTAAGCCTGGATAAGAGACGTTTCTTGGTTGCGCCTGCTGAGGCTCGTCTCGAGCAGCGCGTCGAGAACCATCTCGGCGCTCATTCGGACCCCTCCTCGACCGATTCGGACGCGGCTTCATCGGCGACGTCGATCGCGTCGCCGATGGCAGCGAAGATCGCGTCGTTGTCCATCAGCCGCAGGCGGTTTGCCGCAGACAGCTTGGCGACGGCGGCCAGCAGCCGTTGCCAAGCGTTGGGCATGTGCACCACGATCGCAGTGCGCAGGCGTTCGAGCTCTTCACCATCACGAAGCTTGGAGCACATAGGGATGACTGCGGCGACGCGATCGGGGTCATCCCAGAGACGCTCATCGGCGATTAGCCTCCGCACGAGCGAGGGGTCGGAGGAGCGCACGGTCAGGGCGGTGCGCAGCGCGCCGACGAGGTGGCGCTCTTCGAGCTCGCCGCGGCCGGTCCAGTAGGTGCGCAGGGCGCCCGCGACCTCCCGCGAGGCCCCGGCCGCACCGTCGCCAAGGAGGGCAACCGTCTCCATCAGCGCAGTCATCACTCGTCTCTGCTCAGGGCCGAGCACGTCCTCAACCATCGAGGCGAGAAGGCGAGCGGCGCCGATGAGATCGGCCGGATCGCGGTCCTGGAGGGCATCGACCACGGTGTCGGGCGAGTCGGTGGCCTCGACTTCGATCAGTTCGGCCAGCTCGGGAGCATCTTGGAGGCCGACGTCGACGCCGGCCGGCTGGAGGTAGAAGAGATCGCGGCGCAGGTCATCGACGTCGGCGGTTCGCTCCAGGTAGCGCCGCAGTTCGTCACGCCGGCGCTGCTCCAGGCGGCGACGCTTCGCCTCGAGATGGCGGGCGCCGTCGTGGCTCTCGTCTTCGGGATCGCCTTCGCCAAGGGGAAGATGCGGATCGGGGTTTTCGGCTTCCTCGTACTCGTCATCGGATTTTGGACTTAGGTTCCAGCGCGCGAGAGTCGTCCGGACCGCCTCCGATGTCGGGACATCGGTGGTATCGAGGAGGAATCGGGGCAGGCGGGGCTCAACCTCGAGGTCGGCGGCGAAGTCGGGGAACTCGGTCTGGAAGGTGGTGAGACGGGCGATCTCGCGAGCCCTCTGCGGCCAGACGTCCGGTAGGCGAGAGCGGACCATGCGCACGGTTGTCGCGTAGTTGTTGAGCAGCACCTTGACTCGCCGTGGGCTCTGCACGTGGCTGGGTACGAGGGTGAAGAGGACGAGGTCAAGTAAAGGGGTCGCCTCGCCCTCCCCGGGACCAGCGTCGATCAGCTCCTGCCAGATACCACCGGCGTCGACGGTCAGGCTGCGGGCGAACTTGGCGAGACTGCGGCTGCGCAGCGGCGGCAGCGTGATCTGGTGCTGGAAGATCTTGTCGAGGTAAGTGCTAGCGGCCGAGTAGGACGGCCGCTCGGGGTCCACCGGCGTCGACTGCTCGACCTCCGAGAGAGCCTGCTCGATCGCGTGGCGGTCGGCGGCGACGATGAAGACGCAGCGTTTGGCGTCGAGAAAGGTCCGCAGCGCCTTGAGCGTGAGCACAACGTCTTTGGCGTCGCAGCGGTCGAGCTCATCGATGAAGAAGACGAGGCGCTCGACCACGGGAGCTTTGAGCGGCTCGGCGTCAATGTGGCCCGACCACCAGAGCCGCAAGCGGTGCAGGCCGAGCACGTCGCCGATTTCCGTCCGCGCCAGGGCACGCGAGCGCGCGAACCTCTCTCGCGCCCCGGGGTTCTCTCGGCCGCGATCGGTCGCCCACCCCACCAGTCGCTCGAAGCGGCGCGAGAACTCCTCGTCCTCGGAGGGCTTGGACTGCTCTACGTGCACCTTGCCCGCCTCGATCAGGGCAGTGACGACGAGCAGGAGCGCGGAGAACAGCCCGCCGACGACGACGGAGGGCGCGCCGAGGAGAATCCCGGCGCCGCCAAGAGCAAGAGCGAGGAGGATGAAGAGCAGGAAGCGGACTTTTCGGATCGCCGCCCAGAAGCGTGGCGGGCTGAGGCTGACGCGTCGCTGGTTCTCATATAGGCCGCGGTGGAATTCGGAGTAGCGAGAATCGTCAAGCGGCAGGTGAAGCTCTCGCGCCGCGTGGGCGATGAAGTTGCGGGGTAGGGCTTCGCCGCCATAGCGCCAGGCGTCATAGCGGATCAACCTCACCCTCTCTTTGTGGCTGGCGAGCCTTGACTCGATCAGGGTGAAGAGCGAAGACTTGCCCGAGCCCCAGGGCGAGAAGAGCGCGATGTTGACTGGCGCCTCCGCTGCACAGCACAGGTCGGCGATGCGGCCGGCGATTGGCTCGTAGTCGAACTCGTCTCTGTCCCCTTCGGTGAGCGCCCGGTCGGGGATCAGGTCGCCGACCTCAATCGGCGATTGAGGCAGCTCCGGCGGGGACTCAGCTGCGTACAAGCCGGCTTACTTCTTCTCAGCCCGCTTGACGTGACCGAATAGCTCGGGCCGTATCTCCGCCGCTTCGGACAACAATTTGCCGTCGGCCAGACCGAGCACCGTCTGTGCCTTTTCCTCGGCCTCGACGCGCTGGCTGTGCGCCTTGCTCGCGGAGACCGCGAAGAAGTAGGACGGCACCGCACCGGTGATCACTCCAACCAGCGTGCCGAGCACAGCCCACACCTTGAGGAAGTCATCTATTTCATAGACATTGAGGGCGGTGATGGTGACAGCGCCAACGAGAGTGATGAAACAGATCGCAACTACAGTCGACTGCCTGGGACTTGGGGTCATTGAACCTCCCTGCTCGATGGATGCACACAGTATGTCTACTCCGATCGGCTCGAGGCAACGTGAACTCTATATGCGAAGCACCCCGCGCATCTGCCGGGCCAATATGGGTGGGGGTGAGGCGAGCGATCGTGTCGCGAAGGTGGGCGGCGAGGGGTTGGCGGTCTGGGCGATGCGGCGGACGATGCGCTCGGCGGGGCGAGCGGACGCGTTCGTAGCCTCAGGGCCTCGGCCCAGCTCACGGGCGGAGAGCTCGCACCCCGGGGCGTTCCACCGCCGTCAAAGCCACTTATTTCGCGTTTCTGATCACGAACGTCGGTGGACCGGGAGCCTCGCTCAAGACCTAATCGACCTCTTTCAAAGATCATGTTGCCCCAAGCGTTGCCCAGGGTCCCGATTTTGCACCCTTCTGTCTACATCCCAAAAAGACGAAAGCCCCGCAAATGAGGGGCTTTCGTCCTATAGCGGGGGAACGACTCGATCTTAGAAGCGCGCCTCCTGTGCCTCTTGAATCGGTCGTAAAAACCACTGCTGAAGCCAAAAAACCGCGTCG
>Ga0068860_100001874_pt1 | contig 22346 bp, 23 predicted proteins | sample KBSSwiS32_FD_66597 | JGI IMG/M metagenome (GOLD analysis project Ga0068860, IMG submission 66597) | Switchgrass rhizosphere microbial communities from Kellogg Biological Station, Michigan, USA - KBS Switchgrass S3-2 | ecosystem: Host-associated > Plants > Roots > Rhizosphere > Soil ...
TCGGTGGCGGCCGCGTGGTGTAATTTTTAAAAACAACCTATGAAACCTGCATTCTTTGTCGGGATAGCGCTGATCATTCTCGGGATCGTGGCATTGGCTTACGGTGGCATTCCCTTCACGAAACAGGAAAAAATCGATTTCGGTCCGATCCATGCAACCGCGGAGCACGAAAAAACCTTCCCGCTGCCTCCGGTGGTTGGCGTTATTTCCCTGGTCGGCGGCGTGATCCTTGTGGCCGTGGGATCGAGGAAGTAAGCGCCTGTCTTACAGCCGGATCTCTTTCTGGACTCCGACGGCAGGCATGTTACGGATCACCGCCGTGAATTCGATCAGGTAGCCTGCGATCACTACGATGATGCCGGCATTGAGAAAGCGGAGGTTGCTCGAGAGAAGGTAAAGGAGGATGATGAGTCCGCCACTCAAGGCGAGGAGCTCGACAGCTCTGTTTATTTGCATCTCAAAATTGCTGCCGATGAACGGCAGGATGGCAACGCCAACACTGAGCGCCAGCACGAGCCAGCCCAAGCCATGCGGAACATCGCCCCCTGCGATATCGACCGTCGGAATTTTGAATGGAAAGCCGGAGTTTCCCCCGTTCTGGCTGAAGGGAATATTTCCTCCTGACGATGTGGCGAACTGCTGTGCAATATTGTTAAAATTGCCCATCTGACCGGTCATGCGTTCCAGTTCCTTCGCGGGGTTGACGCTGAACCAGGGGAGGAAGAAGCCGATCAGCACAAGCGCCGCACCGATAAGGGCCAGTTTTTGGCCCGGCGTAACCCTGCTGATGCGGGAGTTGCCAGCGGCTGGTTCCGGTTGTTGCACGGTGGCCGCCAATGCATTTAGCAGCTCGGCGCTTTCCTCCGCAGTGATCTTTCCGGCATCGAGCAGGGAGAGGACGCGTTCCCGCTCCGAGGTGAGGGTTTCCTGTTTGGCAAACGATTGGGGTGGATTGGTATTTTGTGACATGGAATTTGCGATTGGGTAGGCGAGTAGAATCAGGAGTGTGAGGGTGAAGATTGCAAAAAACTGGTAGTAGAACCCGTAGGCAGCGCAGAAGGAAACAAGCAGTGACAGTATGATGTTTGCAGGCGAGAGCCACGCGCGGATGCCGGCGGTGCCCGGCGCTTTTTCGGACTGCGTGACGTAAACGCCGATCCACGCACGGTAAATTTTAATGACGAGCGGTGCGCCGAAGAGCACGAGACAGCCCGCAGCGAGCACATGGAGAGGTTCCTCCCCCGGCATCTTCACGTTGCGGTAAATAAATGTCCCGATCGCCGCCCCCACCACAACGATGCCCAGCAGCCAGCCATTCGCGCGGCTGAGACCGAGGTAGTTCCTTCCCATGGTGACAAGAAGACAAAACATGGCGACGACCAGGGTGACGCCCCCGATTATGAAAATGAGGCGCATGTAATGTTCGGTGCTGGATTCGTTGATCATAACGGTTTTTCTTTCAAGAGTTGGGTCGCCTCGGACGCGGTGATTTCACCCCGCTCGAGCCGGTCGAGAATGTCCCGTTGTGCGAGCGGCTTCCCTGTGTTGCCGAGCAACTGGTTCACCAAGTCGAGCCGCTTGCAGACGGTTGGATACGAGATGCCGAGTTCCTTTTCCACCTCACGGATTGTCCCGTTGCAGCGCAGGAAAATCATCACAAACTCCTGGAGATCCGCAGGCAGCCGGAAAAAAGGCGGTATCGGCAGCACCGAATCGATCTGGGTATCGCATCCGCCGCAAGTAAGCCGGCAGATCGAGAGATGTCCTCCGCAAAATGGGCAGCGGGTTACAAGATTTTTTGTATTATTCGCGGCCTTTTTCATTCACTTTCAACGATGAAACATTAAGAAAATTGATTTGTAAATTAAAAAAATCAATTTTTGAGTATCTGCCCACGGCGATGCGAAGAAAATGGGATTGCCATGTTTTGCCACCCGACCTCAGTGGACGTGCTCCCGCGGAGACGCGCTGATGGGTATATCGTCCTGAAAATCAATCTGCACGGGCGTGTTCACTTTTTGTCCCTTGATCGCGTTTTCCATCTCGCGATGGAACTTCAACTTCGCCTCCGCCAGCAGTCCCGATTGCGCCGCTTTGGTTCTTGCCTCTGCCTGCATTGCATTGATGGCGTTCTCGCGGTCGGCGGCTGTGATGTTGTTCCACCACCCGTTGTCATCGCGCAGCACCTTGTAACCGGTCATTTCCAGCGAAAGCAATTTTGGCTTGGGCAGGTGGGCAGTGATGCGGGTTGCATCCACGGAAATTTGAAAGGGGTCGCGCAGATCGAAGCCCGCTTTCGCTTTGTAGATCCCTTGGAGCTCCATGCCCTTGGTGCTCCCCACCCAGGTCTGCGACCACTGGTAATGCACCACCAGGTCCTGCTGCACCGTCGCCAGTTCGATCAGGGAGGTGGCCTGCTCGACCACCGTGGTGCCGTTTACCGTGATGCGCGGCGTGAAATCGAACATGCTCTTGAACCCGGTCGCCACGCGGTTCGCCGCATCGATCGTCTCCTCCTTTGCATGATGCACCAGGTCGGACGGCGCCTTCACGGTCACGAAATAAAATGCGGCCGTGCCCGTGGCAATGATCAGCGCTATACCCGCCGCCAGCGCGAGAATCGTCTTGGGTGCCGAGAAGGCATGTGTTCCCATTTTGGACATTGGAAAAGTTGCGGTTGGCTGCGACATCGGGATTGCGTTACCTTCTTGGTAGCGATTAACTCGCATTTTATTCATTTTTACGGAACTACAAACCATGCCCCGTCCCACCGAAATATTCACCCTCGGCCATTCGCCCGATCCCGACGACGCCTTCATGTTCTATGCACTGGCTGAAAACAAGATCGATACACACGGTTACCGTTTCGAGCACATTTTGCAAGACATCGAGACGCTGAACCAGCGCGCGACCCGCGGCGAACTGCACATTTCGGCCATCTCCATCCACGCTTATTCGTATGTGCTCGATAAATACGCGCTTCTGCCCTGCGGCGCGAGCATGGGCGACGGCTACGGCCCGCTCCTCGTCTCCAAGTCAAACGAGGGGCTCGGTGCCAACCCCCGTTTCAGCGAGGTCCGCGACTGGATTCGCGGAAAAAAAATCGCAATCCCCGGCACGATGACAAGCGCGTATCTCGCGCTGCGTCTCGCAATCGGCGAATGCAACACGATCGTTGTCCCCTTCGACAGGATTTTCGACGCCGTGAAAAAAGGCGACGCCGACCTCGGCCTCATCATCCACGAGGGCCAGCTCACCTACGAGCGCGAGAATCTCGTCCCGATCCTTGATCTCGGCGAATGGTGGAAAATCAAGACCGGCCTCCCGCTCCCGCTCGGTGGCAACGTAATCCGCAAGGACATCGCCCCTGCCGTGCGAAGTGAACTCAACGTCATTCTTCGCGAAAGCATCCGCTACGGCCTGGAGCACCGCGCCGCCGGTGTCGCCCATGCGATGCCGCTCGCCCGCGATATGGACACCACGCTCGCCGACAAATTCATCGGCATGTATGTGAACGACTTGACCCTCGACTACGGCGAGACAGGCCGCCGCGCTATCCACGAGTTCCTGGCCGCCGCAAGCGAAGCAGGCATCATCCCCGCGCCCGTGGAACTGGAGTTTGTTCAGTAGACGAAGTGAGTCTTTTCTTCGCGGCCTTCGCGCGCTTCGCGGTTAAGTTCAGCGCCCTTCTGTCTTCGACGGCAGTGGTGATGGCGCGGAAGTGACCTTCTGCTTCGCGCCCTCGATTTTTTCCGCGATCTGCTTGTTGTCCGGGTCGAGCGCCACGGCTTTCTGCCAGTAGACCAGGGCCTGCGCGGCATTGCCGAGCTTCTGGTAGGTGTCGCCGATGTGATCGTACACTGTGGCGTCCTCCGGCTTGATGTTGACTGCTGCCTTGAGCAACGCGGCAAGCGCCTTCTCGGGCTCGCCCTTTTTGTAATAATACCAGCCGAGGCTGTCGATGTATGCGCCGTTATCCGGCTCCATGTCCACGGCGCGTTTGATCAGGCTTCCCGCCTCATCCAGGTTCTGCCCGCGGTCCACCCACATGAAACCGAGGTAGTTGTAGGCCTTCGCTGCGTTTGACGGGTCCAGGTCGATCGATTTTTTGAAAAGGTCGGCCGCTTTCTGGATCATCCCCGCCTGCTCCGCCGCCGCGCCGTAGTCGAAATAGAAATTGCCATCCAGCATTTCGCTCTCGGAATTCTGCGCCTCGCCTTTCGCCTCCTCGAAAACCGTGATTGCCTCCTGGTGTTTCTTGGCAAGACTCAGGGCCTGGGCCAGCGCGTAGGTGACCCGGGGGAGATCGGGGAATTTTTTGCGGGTGTCCTGCAGCAGCTCGACCGCCTTGTCGAACTTCTTGAGCTGGAACATCATGTCCGACACGCGCAGGTAATTCAGCGGCTGGTTCGGTTTGAGCAAAAGCGTCTGCTGGTAGCTCGCCAGCGCTTTTTCGAGGTCGCCCTTTTGTGCATAGAGCTGGCCCAGCGTTTCGTAGGAGCCTGCGCGCAGCGGATCGTGCTTGATCAATTCCTCCAGCACCTTGATCGCCTCGTCGTTCCGGTTGGTTGCAATGTAGCTGCTGGCGAGCTTCTCGCGCACCGCCGTCAATTGCGGGTCATTCGGGTTCTTTTTCAGGTCCAGCGTCTTTGCATACAGCGGGATCGCGTCCTTGATCTGTTTTGTGAGCACGTAGAAATCCGCCACCCTCCCGATAATTGCCGGATCATCCTTTGCGAGGGAGAGTGTCTTTTGAAACAGGACGTTCATCTTTTTCAAGTCGTCGGGCGCGCTAGTGCCATCGTCCTTGACCATCGCATGCACGTACAGTTCGCTCAGCTTCAGGCAGAACTGCGCATCGTTGCTTTGCAGTTTTGAGGCGCGGTCCAGGGTTTCCACCGCCTTCTTGCCCTGGCCGAGATTGAGTTGCAACTCGTAGTTCGTGACGTAAAAAAGAAAATTGGTCGGGTCGAGATTCAGCGCCTGGTCGGCGTATTTCAGCGCAACGTCGTATTTCCTCAGGAACTTTGCATAGATCTGCGAGAGGAAATAGCAGGCCATCGGGTCGTTCGGGGCGGCCTTCGCCGTGTCCTTCAGCACATCGATGCCGGCAGCCGGGTCGCCGCGCCGCGCAAGTTCAAACGCCACTTTCGCGGCAAGCAGCATCTCCGTGCCGGAATCATCATCGGTGCGGATCTTTGCAGCCGGATCGACTGCGAGCACTTTCTTGTAATCCTCCAGCGCACGATCCACCTCGGCATTATCCTCGGCGATGTTACCGTCGATAAAACTCGCGAGCGCATCTGCCTTCTTCTCGTCTTCCGGCTTGAGCAGGAGATCCTTCGCGGGTGCCTGGTGCTGGTCGGGCGCTGGAACCACGTCGGATTGCACCGCATGGTCCTTGCGCACGACCTTGTGGGTCGCTGCGGACAGCGGGGAGCAACCGAGCAGAATGAGGACGTACAGCAGGGGTGGCCGCCAATTCCATTTTACTGGCAAGGCTCCCGGCCGAAGTGAGTTCATCTGCCTAATTTAGCGACTAAGACTTATAGCGCAAACGCTTCTTGTGGCGGTTTTCCTTCATCCTTTTCCGCCTCTTGTGCTTTGCGATTTTAGCTTTACGTCTTTTCTTGAGTGAACCCATATTGAATGCCTGCCAACTGACTGACTAATACACCACCTTGTTTAGTGGGTATTCGATAATGCCCTCTGCCCCCAATGATTTCAACTGCGGAATGATCTCCCGCACAATCTTCTCATCGATCACCGTTTCCACTGCAACCCACCCGGGTTGAGCAAGATGCGCAACCGTGGGGTTGCGCAGCGCGGGAAGAGCGTCCAGCAAATTCTTTAATTGATCCTCGGCGATGTTCATTTTCAGGCCCACTTTGTCGCGGGCCGCGAGAGCGCCTCTTAGAAGCAGGACCATCCGGTCCATCTTCTCTTTTTTCCAGGGATCCGTGAGAGCTTTTTTGTTCGCGATCAACTGTGGGGAGGAAACCATGAGCGTTTCCACGATGCGAAGTTTGTTCGCGCGCAGGGAGGAGCCGGTCTCCGTCACGTCCACGATCGCGTCCACCAAGTCGGGCACCTTCACCTCGGTTGCACCCCAGCTGAACTCGACCTCGGCCTGCACGCCGTTGCGTTCCAGAAATTTCCGCGTCATGCCCACAGCCTCGGTCGCGATCCGTTTCCCCTGCAAATCCTTGAGCGTGCGGATCGGTGAATTCTCCGGCACCACCAGCACCCAGCGTGTCGGGTTGCTGCTGATCTTGCTGAAGGTCAGCTCGCAGAGCGATTCCACGTCCGACTCGTTCTCAGCGACCCAGTCAGCACCCGTAAGGCCGCAATCCAGGTAGCCATGCTCCACGTAGCGGCTGATCTCCTGCGCGCGGAGCAGGCGGATTTGCAGGTCGGGATCGTCCACACCCGGCTTGTACGAGCGGCTGAGCCCGCTGATCTTGTACCCGGCCTTCGCAAACAGCGCAAAAGTCGCCTCCTGCAGGCTGCCCGAGGGCAGGCCCACGCGTAGGACGCGGCTTTCTTCTTTCACTGGATTCGACGTGGTCGGCATAAAATGGGAGTGCGTTTGTAGGTACTCCCCGCATCGCTGGCGAGAAAAATTTTCAGGGTTTGTTTCCCATCCGGGCTTTCCGGATTCCCGCTTTGTATCTGTCAATAATGCCCCAGATGTTCGAACTGTCGCCTGTCCGTCGTGGGCGGCCTGCCGAAATGCTTGTGATAGTCGCGCGAAAACTCGTGGACGCGCGGGTAGCCGGTGCGACCCGCGATCTCTTTCATGGAAAGCGACGAGCGCATCACGAGCCCGCGCGCCAGGCTCAACCGCACCTGCTTGATGCGTTTGAGCGGCGGCATCCCCACCGCATGTTTGCAGGCGCGGGCGATGGTGGCGGGGCTTGCCCCGGTGTGCCGCGTCATCCACTGCATGTTGAGGGCGCGCGCCAGATCCTTCCGGCATTCCGTTTCCAGTTCCCACCAGAGTCGCGCCCGCGGATCGAGCCGGTAGGGTTGCCGTACCGGGTTTGCTAGCGAGGAGAGGATGTGGAGCAGCGCAGCGTGCGCGCTGAAGCTCCGTTGCATCGGCGCCATCTTGGTGTCGCGCCAGAGTCGCAGCAGTTCCTCGAAATCCGTCTCCAGTTTGCCGCAGCCCGTAAAAAGCCGGTGTTCAAATGCGGGTGGAGGCAGCTCCGGCGCGATGAAATTCACGCTGTAAAACACCCACGGAACCCGTAGCGCTTTGCCACGCACGAGTTCATCTTCGTGGTACCAGATCAGGCTCCCGGGGCGCAGCAGGTATTCGCGCCCATCACATTCCTGCCTTATCTCGCCGGAAACGACCAGATGCAGCAAATGGCCGGGCAGGGAGGTGGCCTGGTAGCGGAATCCAGTCCTGTGTCGCACGAATTTTGCCACAAATGGAATCTCATGGACAAGCGGGCCTCCTATGGGACGGAGTGACGAAATTTGCGACATATCATTGAATTCCTACTAACGCCACAATACGAAAACTCTGCTCAATTCCACGCATGTATTCCAGAAAAATTGCGAAAAACTATGAGCGCGACGGCTATTTCATCGCGCGGGGGCTGCTGCGTGACGAAGAATGCGAAATGCTCAAGACAGAGGCTTTGCGCTTGATGAGTGAGCATGCCCGCCAGGGTGCGACCGTTTATGTTGGCGCGGCGGCTCAAAGCGCCGGTTTTCGCGCACTGGCCGATGATCCCCGCATTGTGAAAATCCTCCGTGAAATCATGCCCTGCGGCATCGCGTTCATGAGCGACAAGATCGTTTTCAAGTCCGGCATGCAGCGTTTCGCCACGCCGTGGCACATCGACGCATTCTACTGGAAAAACACACGGCTCAAGCTCTCGGTCTGGATTCCCCTCGACGACGCCACTGTCGACAATGGCACGCTCATGGTCGTGCGGGGCAGTCACCATCGCACCTGGCAGCCGGTCAAAAAGAGAGGAGCCAATCAGAACGGCCCCGGCGACGAATTTGAGCAGCAGATCGAGCAGCGGGTTGGCTGGCTCTCTGTCGACGAAGTGGTATGTGAGATACCCCGCGGCAGCGCCGTTTTCTTCAGCGACCACCTGGTGCATGCCTCGTGCCCGAGCACCTCGGGCCGGGACCGCTACGCAATCATCAGCACCTACCACGCACCGGGCCATGAGCCCTTCGACGAACAATTCCCCGCCCGGCACGACATCGTCCCGGCAGGCGAGGCACCCGACATGGCTGCAGTCTGAAGACCGTATCCGCCTGCCGGAAAAGCTTGACGGAAAAAGACGTCATTTCAGTCGCGTGGCCGTGAAATAAGGTTTTCCCGCCCCTTTCATGGTTGACCTCTCTATTTTCAGCCGTTTAACATGAACCCTCACTATTACTTAAAGGAGGCACATTGGACTTAAAAGAAATAAAGCTTCTTATCGATTTGATGAAGAAAAACGACCTTTCGGTCTTCAAAATGGAGAACGAGGGGTTTAAGATCACCCTGAAGAAGAACACTGGATATCAACCCGTGGTAGCCCACGCGCCACAGCCTGTGTTGCAGGCAGCCCCGGCAGCGGCTCCAGCTGCAGCCGCTCCTGCGGCGGCGGTTGCCCCGGCGGAAAAAGGCAAGGAAATCGTCTCCCCGATGGTCGGCACATTTTACGCCGCCGCATCGCCGGAATCCGGGCCTTATGTCACCGTGGGCCAGGAAGTTACCGAGGACACGGTGGTCTGTATCATCGAGGCCATGAAGGTGATGAACGAGATCAAGTCCGAAATCCGCGGCACAATCACCGAAATCGTCGCCGAAAATGGCAAACCCGTTCAGTTCGGCCAGGCGCTTTTCAAGGTAAAGTAAGGAAACTGACGAATGTCGGATCGCTCGTTTTCACTTCTTCGGATTTCGTCATTCGTCATTCGTCATTACCGCCACCCCGGAATTCTTTAAATCCAAAATGTTCAACAAGGTCCTCATCGCCAACCGTGGCGAAATCGCCCTCCGCGTCATCCGCGCCTGCAAGGAGCTCGGTGTGCGCACACTGGCCGTCTATTCCGAGGCCGATTCCGATTCGCTCCACGTGCAACTTGCCGACCAGGCCATCTGCATCGGGCCGGCCGCGAGCCACAGCAGCTACCTGAAAATAGACCGCATCATCAGCGCAGCCGAGATCGGCGACGTCGATGCCATCCACCCCGGCTACGGATTTCTCGCGGAAAACGCCCATTTCGCCGAGGTGTGCGAGAGCTGCAACATCAAATTTATCGGTCCCACGCCCGCATCCATCCGCGCGATGGGCGATAAAAACACCGCCCGCGACACTGCGCGCAGAGCTGGCGTCCCCATCACTCCCGGCAGCGACGGACTCGTCGAGACAGAGGCCGAGGCGCTCAAGATCGCGAAGAAAATAGGCTACCCTGTCATGATCAAGGCCGTGGCTGGCGGCGGCGGCAAGGGCATGCGTCCCGCGCACAACGAAATGAGCCTCATTCAGGCCTACCACGGTGCGCGAATGGAGGCGGAGAAGGCGTTCGGCAACGCTGGCGTTTACATCGAGAAGCTCATCGTAAACCCTCACCACATCGAATTTCAGGTCATGGCCGACGAGCATGGCGAAGTCGTCCACATCGGCGAGCGCGACTGCTCCATGCAGCGACGCAACCAGAAGATCATCGAGGAAACCCCGTCGCCCCTGATGACCGAGGACCTCCGCCAGCGCATGGGCGACGCCTCCGTAAAGCTGGCCCGCGAAGTCGGCTACCACGGTGCGGGCACCATGGAGTACCTCGTGGACGACCACGGGAATTTCTATTTCATGGAGATGAACACACGCATCCAGGTGGAGCACACCATCACCGAGGAAGCCTACGGCATCGACCTCGTGAAAGAGCAGATCAAGGTCGCCGCCGGCGAACCACTCTCCAGCTTCGTGCGCGACGCCAAGCTCAAGTATCACGCCATCGAGTGCCGCGTGAACGCCGAGGACCCGTTCAACAACTTCCAGCCAAGCCCCGGTCGCATCGACCTCTACTACGCCCCCGGCGGGCGCGGAGTCCGCATCGATTCACACGCCTACTCCGGCTACACCGTGCCGCCACATTACGATTCCATGATCGCCAAGGTCATCGCCATGGGCACCACCCGTGACCACGCCATTGAGCGCATGCGCCGGGCACTTGGCGAATACCTCATCCGTGGCATCAAGACTACGATCCCGTTCCAGGAAGCGATCATGCGCGACCCCGATTTCGTTCGCGGCAATTACAACACCGGCTTTGTCGAGAAAATCATCACCTCCCGCATCGCCGAGTTCAACGCCCCGAAGAAATAGGGAAGCAATCCCGCCTAAAGCACCCGCTGATAAAGCAGCCGGCAGTCGTGTGAAACGTCGTCGAGCTGATAGACGGAAACCGTGTTAATCACGAATTCCTCCTCGGGAAAAGGGAGGGCAAGAAGCGCCGTTTCCGCCTCTGCATCCAACGGTTTTCCTCCACGCAAAGTGCAGTGGGGATTGTAAGGCCACTGAATCTCCGAAAATAGAATGCCTGAAGTTCGCAATATTTGATGAATGCCATCAAAAGGCATGCGGTCGAATGGCTCCAAGTAAAAGAGCGCAGTATTCGGAAATTTGCGAATAGCTGAAAAACGGACGTGGAACGGAGCAATTATCGGAAGTATGCGGTCCAGTTGACTTGTAACGTCTGCCAAATCAGTGCCCGCGGGAATCGGCCCCACGCCTGATGATCCTGCCAGCGTGATCTCCACGGGAAGACTGACCGGATGAGGGTTAAGTTCGGCGCGCAATGCCTGGATCTGCGAACGCACAGGCTCGGGAATCTCGGCGACAATATAAGAACGGTGTTCGATCATGCTGTCTGTTCCGGACGCGACCATATCATATTCTGAAATTCTCCGGTCCGGCTTTCATTTACAAACCCCATCCGTTCGTAAAATTGCTGCGCTTCTGGATTGGTGACGAACACAGACAACCGGATCGGCAGATGAAGCGCCGCCGCTTCCGTTTGCAAGCTTTTGACCAAAGAGCACCCGATCCCTTTGCCCTGATGCGTTGGGAGCAAGCCGATGTTTTTCAAAAGGATATGACCGGGGTTTCGGAGCGACTGAACATAGCCGATGATTTTCCCGCCGCACTCAATCACACAAGTGTTACATGACTTCCAGTTGCTCCGGAAATTCTGCCGCTGCCAATCTTCATGCCAGCCCCAGATTTGCTCGATATGCGCGCGGAAAAGCTGCTCATGAAGCGCAAACACCGCATCGTAATCATCGTCGCCTGCCGCTGCAGTTGTGAACTCCGGAACCGCCAACCGGTCGAGGAGTCGCCTTATCTGCACTTTGCCGTCATCCGTTCCACGGATGATCAGGTCGGCCTCCTTTGAGTAATTTTCAATGGTCCTCCAGTTCATGGAGAGATGCTCGTCCAAAGTGACGTTTGCCGGTCCACCCTGTGATGCATTGCCTGCAAGACGGGCGACAATAATTTCATAAGGCGTTTCCATGAAAACCCTGACAATCCTCGCATCCAGCGTTGGAAACCGGAACGCATGGCATCCCGGAATCACGCAGGCGATTTTCGCCGGTCGCATATATCTTCCCCCGGATTCGAGACCGCCGTCGCTGGTGCGCCGGCCCCGCGCATTCCAATCCGGTTGCGGGGTGAAACACGCTTTTCCATGCTTGAGGAATTTGATATGCGCGTTCAAAAGCTCCCAGTCAATGCACGCAGGCGTATCGACCCAATCCAGAAAACTCACACCTTCCGGAATCTCCTTGATGTATTTGTCCAGCGGAACGTGGGTAAATCCATCAACGCTGGATTCGAGTGCATCCGCAAATGTCGATTTTCCGGAGCGCGGCAGGCCTGAAATCAATACCAGCATTTTTGAAATTATAGCTGGGCGATTTTCTTCATGCCACGATCTTTTGATTGATGACCGCTTCAATACGATACCCATCCGGATCGAAGACAAATGCCGCGAAATAATTCTCGCCATATTCGGGGTGCAGGCCCGATCCGCCATTGTCTTTGCCGCCGTGTTCCATGGCTGCTTTATAAAAAGCTGTCACCGCCTCACGCGACGATGCGGAAAATGCGACATGGAAACCATCGCCCGGCACGGTTACCCCACCCTGCCTGAGTCTGATCGCAAACTTGTCCCCGCCGCCCGTGGAGCCATAGCCGACGGCAGTCTCATCTTCCCAGACGCGGACATAATCAAGCGGGGTAAGCGCGGCATCGTAAAATGTGGCGGAGCGGGCGAGGTCACGGACCGCAAAGGAGAGGTGGTGCAACATGGCCGTGTTTATCGTTTCATTCCTGCTTTCTGTTGAGCGTGCATGACCGCCCATGCATGGCCTTGCTGGCGGAATACCTTGGTTACACTATCAAGCGCAAGCCACTCCAGATCCTTTGAAGCCGGAGGCGCGGTAAACTGGGCGAGGTAAAATATGCCCTGCTTTTCAAAGTGAGTGTCTTCATTTGCAGAATAAATAAAATCCGTTGCGCGGCCTATCATGTCTGAAATCTCGATCGTCGTCGCACATTCCTCGAGGATTTCGCGGTGGAGAGCGGCTTCGGGTGTCTCCCCATCTGCAAGTCCTCCACCCGGCAAAAAATATCCGGTCTCACCCCGGACTGCGGCGACGCTGCTCCCATTGTCAAAAATCACGGCATAGGCTCCCGGGCGAACCGCATAAGTTATGCTTGATATCTTTTCGCCAAAAATCGACATGGTGGAAAGGTTCATCTAGGGCTGTGCTGAAACCCTTCTTTGAATTGCATCCGTCAGCTTTATTTTGAGCGCGCCATGTTCTGTCTCGTCAAACTTCGGAGCACTCTTCCAGTCGTAAAACCACACGGGTATCCGGCGTTTTTCCTCCGGCTCATCCGGGTAGCGCGGAAAAATATGCGCATGGAGTTCCGGCTCGGTATTGCCGAGGATTTCATAATTGATTCTCGCGGCGCCGGTAACCTCAAGGATCGCGTCGCCGATCAAACCCATATCGTGGAGAAAGTCGGTTCTTTCCTGTCCGGTCAGATCGTTTAGGCTTGGCACGACAGGATCGGGAAGCAGCAGGCAATAGCCTTGGAGGAACTGCACATCGCCCATTACGGCCCAGCCGGATTTCATGCGGCGTAGGACTTTGGAATTGTTTCCCGTCCTTGCTTGTTCAACTCGCTCTGCAATCAGCCCCATATTTTTCACTTCGCGATGTTATCCATGACTGCGGCGAGGAATTTTTTGTGATACTCGGTGAAATTCTTTCCGGCCGTGTTGCGTGTCATCACAATCACCATGTCGTCCTCCTGGTCGATCCGCAGTGTGGCGGATGCCGCCGAGCCGTGGCCGTATGTTCCTTTGCCAAGTCCTTCCTCCTTGTACCACACGACGCCGATGCCCCACTCGATACTGGTGTCGGGCCCGAGCAGGCTGGTCAGTTTTATTGGAAGCATTTGCTTGAGCGTCTCGGGGCGCATGAACCGCTTGTCGCCATAGCTACCGCCGTTCAGCAGCATCTGCGCGAACTTCGCGATGTCCATCGGTGTGCTCTTCGCGTCCCACGAACTCGTCGTGACATCCGTATGCGTGCAATCGAGCGGCCCGAGCAGATGGTGCTCGTAAAACTGAGGCAACGCCTCGCCGGTGATTGTCTCGAGAATCTTACTCCCAAGCGCGATCCCTGCACCGTTGTATTCATGGCGTTTGCCGATCGGCATGTTGGGATAGTAACCCGCGATGATGTCCTCCAAGTCGTGCATCTCGTCGCCCCAGTGTCCCTGCAATCCGTTCGTGTGCGTGTAAAGATGGCGGATCGTCAGTGGCTTTGGAACAACCACACCTTGGAAGGCCGGCAGGTATTTCGACACGGGATCGTCGAGGTTTACAAGGCCCTGGTCCACGAGCATCATCATCGATGCGCCGGACATCGCCTTCGTGATCGACGCCATCCAGCTTTGTGTGTCCACCGTCATCGGCTTGCCGTCGCGCGTCCCGTACGCCTTGTGCAAAATGATCACGCCATGCCGCGCGATGCACGTGGCGAATGCCTCATCGCTGTTCGCCGCCCAATCTTTCAGCGCCGCATCAATTTTGTCCGCTGCCCCCTCTTTCATTCCGGCCTCCTGCAGCGTGCCTTCGTGGAGCACCGGTGCCGGTTTGCCTGATTCGGTTTTCGGGCAGACGAATGGTTCCGGATAAAGCTTGTCGGCGCCGGAGAGTTTGCGTTTCAGCCCGACCCACCACTGGCGGTCGCGCGCCGCGAAATCATCCCACACGTGCGCGTCCGGCGAGCCGGGCTTTGTTTCCTTGAGCGCGGCCATCAATGCGGGAGTATCCCCGCCGTGGGAAAAGCCGTCTGTCATCAGGAAACCCAGATATTTGTTGATCGAGTGTTGCTGCGTCTGCGCGACCGCCGGATCGATCCCTTCCTCCTTGCGGAAGTTGATAGTGCCGCCATCTACATACGCTCCCCATGGCAGTCTTTGCTCCGTACGGAACAATGTGCGAAGCCGCCGGTATGTCCTCCCATCCTTCGTCTTGATTTCGACTACGGCGCCGTAGCGTCCCGGCTTCTTCGCCGCCGTCACCGGATTGTAATCGGTATCATAAAATGTGCTTGTGATCGTATAGAGCCCGATCAAGTCCTCGACGTACGACGGTTGCGCGAAGTCGCATTTCGGGAAGCCGGGCCCGGGAAATACGCTCGGCTTGAAGTCGAAGTCCTCGTTCATGAATGCCTTCGCGCGGGCCTCCTGAAGGTCGGGAAGATTGCATGGCACTGGTGGTAGCCCCTCCACGGTTACCGTCAGTGCATTGTACCGTTTGTCCGAGATGGGCATCGGCAATTCGACATCCGCGCCGCTTCGGCCATTTTTTTGTTCAAGTTTCCCCCCGCTTGCAAACACAGTATCGCCCGAATTAACCTTGAAGCTTTTTCCAACGAGATTCTGTGCGCCTGCTACATGGATTTGCACCCTGCGAAACAGTTCATACTCGGCCCTCGTAGCGACCTTCACCTCCGGGCCGGGCTTCGCCGAGAGCCGCAGCCGCTGCATGCTTGAGGAGTCATGCCCGGAACCGGTCGGATACCAGCGAGCCTGGAAACGGCCGCCGCCATCCGAGTCCGTGACATAGATTTGAAATGCAACCTCGCGTCCCGCCTCCGGCTTGATCGCAAAATTTTCCCACGGCAGCAATGCCTCTAGCATGTAACCGTTCGCCGTCTTTGTGCGCACGGCGGTGGCAGTCACCTTGGTTTTCTTCAGCGATTCCGTCGTCCGCTCATCGTTGAGGTTCGACCGCAGTTCCGGCACCTTCGGGTCCACGCCCGGGCTGATCACCATCTGTACCACATCGGCCGCGCCGCGCTTTGGGGCATAAAAAAGCTCCACGGAGTCGCCGTACCAGAGATCATTGTTTGTCGCCTCGTCTGCCACGTCGTCCACGACATTCAACAGCACCAGCAACCCGCGCTCATCCCAGCCGAGCCGGAACGACGCGTCGAGATCGGCGGCTGGCTTGAGAGTGCCCTTGTCATCCGGCAGCACGCTGACGCGAAACCCGCGATCGCCCCAGTCGTCGCCCTTGCCATCGATCGTGACGCCATCAACACGCGGTACGTCGAAGATGGGCGCTGTATCCCCGGCGTACAATCGTGCAATGCCGGGAGTGATGATCAAACTGATCACCGCGATGAATGTAAAAGCGCGCATGGAAGCAGGTTCCTTTCGGGTGTTTAAATGGAGCGGGCCATTAAATCAGGGCGACGGCGTACCGGGCAAAGCAAAAGTGGCAGACTGCCACGCAATCGCCCCTCATTCCTTCCATCCTTGATTCGCTCCGGCACTTCATTCACGATTCAACTTTTCGCCAAATGAAAACCATCGCCGACTGCCATCTCTATGGGATTATCGATCTCGGCTACGTCGCGCCCGAGGCTGCGGCGGGTGTGGTTGCGCAGATGGTTGAGGGCGGCGTGGACATCATCCAGTTGCGTGCGAAGGATCTGCCCGAGGAGGAAATCCAGGAAATCGGCGAGAGTCTCGTTTCGATCACGGAACCTGCGGGCGTACCGTTTATCATCAATGATTTTCCCGAGATTGTGCCCGCAATCGGAGCACAGGGAGCGCATGTCGGGCAGGATGACCGCTCTGTCGACGACGCCCGCTGGCGCGCAGGGCGTGCCCTTGCCGGCGAGGTGCCACCTGCGATCATCGGGAAATCCACGCACAGCGTCGAGCAGGCGGTCGCAGCCGAAGCCGATGGAGCGGACTACATTGGATTCGGCCCGCTCTTTGCCACACCTACAAAGCCCGGACGTCCCGCGATTGGCCTCGACGACATCCGGCGCGTGCATGAACTCGTGAAGATTCCCATTTTTTGCATCGGCGGGATCAAGCTGGAAAATCTGGCTTCCGTTATCGCCGCCGGGGCGCGCCGCGTGGTGATTGTCTCCGGCATCCTGCAATCTCCTGATATCCCCCACTACATCGGGGATGTCCGGAAAACGCTTGAAACTTTGAACAAGCAACCCTGAACTGGAATTTTAAAATAATATGTCAGTACTCATTGTTGGCTCTATCGCATTGGACACCGTAAAAACACCGGTCGAGGAACATGCCGATCTGCTCGGCGGCTCGGCGTCATACGCTGCGGTGGGCGCCAGTTTCTTCACGGACGTGAATCTCGTCGGGATCGTCGGCGATGATTTCCCGAAGGCGCACATTGATTATTTCGGCTCTCGCAGGATCGACCTTGCGGGCCTGCAGATCGTGCCGGGCAAGACATTCCGCTGGTCCGGGGAATACCACTGGGACTTGAACACACGCGAGACGCGCAGCGTGGACTTGAATGTGTTCGAGCACTTCGAACCCAAACTGCCTGCCAGCTACGCAAACTCGCCTTACGTGTTGCTTGCGAACATTGCCCCGGCGTTGCAAAACCACGTGCTCGACCAGATGCAAAAACCGCGTTTTGTCATTGCGGATACGATGGACCTCTGGATCAACATCGCGAAGGACGAACTGCTGAAACTCCTCAAGCGTGTGGACATGCTGATCCTCAACGACAGCGAAGCAAGGCAACTCACCGGCGAGACGAGCCTCATCAAGGCCGGCGGAAAAATCCGCGCAATGGGGCCGAAATACGTGGCGCTCAAAAAGGGCGAGCACGGCTGCCTCCTCTTCGGCGAGGATGTGTTTTTCAGTTGCGGGGCTTATCCGCTTGAGGATATCCACGATCCCACGGGCGCAGGCGACACATTTGCCGGCGGTCTCGCGGGTTATCTTGCAAGCTCCAATCAGGCGGAGGTCACCTTTGAGCAATTGCGCAAGGCGGTGGTGTACGGCAGCGTGCTGGCGAGCTACAACGTGGAGGCGTTCAGTCTCGAGCGCCTGCGCGGCATCTCAATGCCGGATGTCGAACAGCGTTACAAGATGTTCAAGCTGATGAGCCATTTCGAGGTGATCGAGTAGATTACCCGATGACTCTCGACAGCTCCTCGGTGATTTCGTTCTCGAACGGGGTGCCCGCCAGATAGCGGCGCAGTTCCTTCAGAACCTGGCTTCCAAGGCGGAAGCATTCCCGGCTCGTGGAGCCGGCGATGTGCGGCGTCAGGATGCAGTTTGGCAGGTTGTAAAACGGTGATCCTTCCACGGGCGGCTCGGGGAAGGTGACGTCGAGGCACGCGCTGATCCGCCCGGTCTCAAGCTCGGCGATCAACGCGGCTTCATCCACCAGCGCGCCCCGGGCTGAGTTCAGGAAGAAAGAGCCGTCCCTCATGAGCGCCAGGCGGCGGGCGTTGATCATTTTGCGGTATTCCGGAATATTCGGTGCGAGCAGCACCACGGCGTCGGACCGGCGCATGATCTCGTCGATTTCCACGAGTTCGGCACCCGCCTCGCGGGCCTCGTTTTCAAACGGGTAAAAGGAATGGACGAGTGTGTTGAAATCGAATGCGCCCAGCAGTTTCAGGAGATGTTTGCCGACATTGCCCATGCCGATGATGCCCACGGTGCTGCGATAGTAGCCGATGACCTCCTTGTGCGACCATGCCGCGCGGCCCTGGTTCCGGAAGCGGTGCTGGGTGGCAAAGACATCCTTCAGGCACATGAGGATCTGGCCGAGGAGGAATTCCGCAACCGGCACGCCATTCACATTGGCGGCGCTGGTGATGCGGATGCCCCGCTGCCACATCTCGGGAGTCTGCACACCGCGGATCGAACCGGCGGAGTGCAGCGCGAGTTTCAGGCGCGGCGCGGCGTCGAGGATTTCCCTGTCGAATGGAAGGCTGCTCCAGCCCGTGATCACGATGTCGCAGTCCGCGATCTGTTGCTTCAGCCACCCCTTCGTCATCTCGGCGGGGGCGTCCGGCTTCAAATCCACGAGTTTGGCCAGGGCATCCATCGTCCCGTCGTCGAAACAGGAATCCCGCACACCCTTATTGATATTGAAACAGCAACGCATCACCACATGAGACTGCAAAAGGCAACGCTCCTGCCAGCTTTTTTTATTATGAGATGAAATTGCGGCGCGTTAAGGGACTGAGGGGTCTTGCTTTGGAAACGATTTCAGCGAACTTATGTGCAATCCATGCGTACCGTCATCCGTGTCTTCAAGTATATCCGCCGTTATCCGCTGCTCGCCTCCGGCACCATTGCCTGTGCGATATCCGGCACGCTGATGGTGATCGTGTTCCCGCAGGTCACCCGCCATATCATCAACGACGTCGTTGCGTCGCGCCGCCCGGAGTTGCTGCTCAAGTGGGTGTTGATCGGCGCCGCGGCATTTTTCCTGCGGAACCTGTTCAATGCCCTGCGCATCTATCTCAACAATACCTTCGAGCAGAAGGTGATCTTCGACCTGCGCAGCGACCTTTACTCTCACATCCAGCACCTGCCGCTCACGTGGTTTGACAACCGCGCGACCGGGGACCTGATGACACGCGTGCTCGAGGACGTGACTGCCGTGGAGCGTGTGCTGATCGATGGCATCGAGCAGGGCGTGATCGCGCTCTTGCAGGTGATCCTCGTGAGCGTCGTGCTCTTCTACACCAGCCCGAAACTTGCCTTCCTGGCAATGGTCCCGCTGCCGCTGCTCGCTGCGGGTGCGCTGACATACACGCTGACGGCTCACAAACGCTACCGGATCCAGCGCCGCGCATCGTCCGCGATGAACTCGGTGCTGCACGACAACCTTGCAGGCATCCGCCAGATCAAGACCTATGTGCGCGAGGAGGAGGAGCACAGGCGGTTCAACGAAAACAGCAACGAACTGCGGAATGCCACGCTCATCGTGATGCGCGCGTGGGCGGTTTATTCGCCCTTGATGGATTTTTTCGCCTCATGCGGGTTGGTCCTGGTCATCGGCTTCGGCGGGAAGGCCGTGATCGACGGCAACATGCAGGTCGGCGACCTCGTGGCGTTCCTCATGCTCGCGCAATTCCTCTATGACCCCATTGGGCGGCTGCACCAGCTCAACCAGCTCGTGCAGGCGGGCCGCGCGGCTGGCGAACGTGTCTTCGAGATCATGGATGAAAAGGTCGAGCCCGGCGCGGTTGTCCCGGCGGATGAGGAAGGCCGGAAAATCGAGGGCGATGTGCGTTTCCAGAACATCTCGTTTGCCTACGACGAGAAGGTTCCCGTCCTGCGCAACATCAATCTCCACGCGCGTCCGGGTGAAACAATCGCGCTTGTGGGAGCGACCGGTGCGGGCAAAACAACGCTGGTGAACCTGCTCACCCGTTTTTACGAATACGACCTCGGGGAGATTTACATCGACGGCAGGCCGCTACGGGAGATTTCCAAGGGTGCGCTCCGCACCGCCATAGGCATGGTCACGCAGGAGAGCTTTCTTTTCAACGGCACGATTCGCGACAACCTGCGCCTGGGCAAGCCGGACGCCACGGACGAAGAGATGCTGGAGGCGGCCGGGGCGGCGAACGTACGGGCGCTCATCGAGAAACTGCCGGATGGGCTCGGCTCCGTGGTGGGGGAACGTGGGGTGAAACTGAGCGTAGGGGAGAAGCAGCGTGTCTCGATTGCCCGCGCCCTGCTGAAAGACCCGCCGATCCTGGTCCTCGATGAGGCGACCGCCAGCGTGGATACCGCCACCGAGCGGCTGATCCAGGAGGCGCTGGAGCGGCTCATGATGCAGCGCACGAGTTTCGTCATCGCCCACCGTCTTTCCACGATCCGCCACGCCGACCAGATTCTGGTGCTCGACCGCGGCCGGATTGTAGAGCGGGGTGTTCATGATGAGCTGCTTGCGCAGGGTGGTGTGTATGCGCGGCTATGTGAAAGCAGTTTCCTGACGAAGCCTGAGAACGAGCCGGTGGCTGTCAGTTAAGTCAAAAAATGAAACAGAACTTTGATCAAAGTGGAAGCGCCTGCCGGACGATATCCGGAAAAAGCTGCGATTGGGCGGGCTTTTTTAGGGCGCTGACCGACCGGAAAATCCCGCAAAAGCTTCTGAAAAAGCATGCAAATTCCTTGACATGGCATGGTTCGTGGTGGTTTAAAGTGGGGCGAAGTGGATTAAAATGGTCCAACACTGCTGCGCTCACCCATGGCTACCCAATCACATACCCAGCCCATCTTTTCGGGACGGTACGATCACGCCCTGGACAATAAGAACCGGATCACCATACCGGCGCGGTGGAGGAAAACAGAGGCGGATGAGTTCTTCATCATGCCCGACCAGACCGGAACTTTCCTGATGGTTATGCCGCCTGACGAGTTCGAGCAGGTGAGCATCGAGGTTTCCGCGAAACAGGATGTCCCGGCGTCGGACAAACGGATTTTCATGCGGGAGTTTTACTCGAATGCCCAGCACTGCGTGGCCGACAAGCACGGGCGGTTGCTGCTGCCGGAGGAGTATTGCAAGCAGGTGGAACTGAAGGGCGACGTGGTGCTCCTGGGCACATTTAGGCGTTTTGAAATCTGGAACCCTGCGCGCCGGGCGGAAGCCGCCGCGAAGGGCAAGGCAACATTTGAGAAAATCGCAAACGAGGTGGGTCTATGATCCGGTCGCTCAATTTTGAACACGAGGCAGCTTTCTCTGCCAGAACAGGAAGAGGAGTTTTTATGATGCCTGAAGGCGTAGATGAAAATTTCCATGAAACCGTTTTGTTGAAAGAAGCGGTCGAATACATCCTGCCAGCTCCGGGAAAGCTCATCGTGGATGGCACCCTCGGCGGTGGCGGCCACAGCAAGGCATTCCTGGATGCCGGCGCGACAGTCATCGGCCTCGACCAGGATCCGGATGCGCTAGGCTATGCGACGAAGCGGATTGGTGTCGCGGAGGGGCGTTTCCGCGCCGTATACGCGAATTTTTCCGAACTCGACCCGGTGCTGGACCGTCTTGACATCGGGCCAATCGGCGGGGGATTCCTCGATCTCGGCGTTTCCTCGTGGCAGATCGACACCCCGCTCCGCGGGTTCAGCTTCATGAGGGAAGGACCGCTCGACATGCGCATGAATTCGCGCGGCGCAACCACGGCTGCCGACCTCGTGAACAACGCCAGCGAGGGGCAGTTGGAGAATATTTTCCGGAACTTCGGGGAGGAACCCGCCGCCCGCCGCATCGCCGCCCGGATCGTGGGCGAACGGGAGAACAAACGCTTTGAAACCACGCTGGACCTCGCGCGCGCGGTGGAAAGCGTGGTGCCGCGCCATGGCAAGACGCATCCCGCCACCCGGGTTTTCCAGGCTCTGCGCATCGCTGTGAACCGCGAACTCGAGGCGCTCAACGAGGCGCTGGAACAATTCGCCCTGCGCCTTGCGCCCGGCGCCAGGTTCGGCGTCATCACCTTCCATTCCCTTGAGGACCGGATCGTGAAGAATTTTTTCAAGACACGCAGCGCGGAGTGGATCGACAGGCCGGAGTGGCCGGCGGCGCGTCCAAATCCCGCGCGCATTTTCAAACTCGTAAAATCAAAGCCCGTGGTCGCAAGCGATGAGGAACAACAGCGGAACCCGCGCTCCCGCAGCGCAAAACTCCGCGTGGTGGAGAAACTTTAATATGTCCGGAAACCGCAGAAAACATTCGAATACAGTGCAGGTGGGCTCGCTCCTCAAGTGGGTGGTGGTCCTGTTTTTTCTCGGTGTCGTGGGCTTGAGCTACGTGTACCTGAGCAACCAGATGCACACGCGCGGCAACGAGATCAGCAAGCGCGAGACGGAACTGCGCGATCTCAAGGTTCTCAACGAGGAGGCGCAGGCGAAGATCGCCCAGCTCTCCTCGCGTACCGTGCTCCAGCACCGCCTGGCCGATGGTTTCATCAAGATGATCGCGATCACCGATGATCGCATTGT
>Ga0068860_100001881_pt1 | contig 22300 bp, 21 predicted proteins | sample KBSSwiS32_FD_66597 | JGI IMG/M metagenome (GOLD analysis project Ga0068860, IMG submission 66597) | Switchgrass rhizosphere microbial communities from Kellogg Biological Station, Michigan, USA - KBS Switchgrass S3-2 | ecosystem: Host-associated > Plants > Roots > Rhizosphere > Soil ...
TCCCCAAGATGTTCGGGAAGACGTACCACGAGGGCTGGGGCCTGGTGGCGGCGTCGCTGATCGTCCTGGGGTTCAACGCCACCTTCATCCCGCAGTTCTTGCTGGGGAACGCGGGGATGCCGCGCCGCTACTACGCGTATCAAGAGCAGTTCCAGGCGCTGAACGTGGCGTCCACGGCGGGGGCGACGCTGCTGCTCTTCGGCTTCGTCATCATCGCCATCTACCTGGTGCTGGCGTTCCGCTTCGGCGCGCCGGCGGGGGACAACCCGTGGGGCTCGCGCGGGTTCGAGTGGACGACCGCGTCGCCGCCTTTGACGGAGAACTTCCCCGGCGAGGTGGAGATCACCGGCACGCCGTACGACTACCAGGAGAACGCGCCGTCCCTCCGCATCACCCCGGAGGTGGTCCGTGGAAGCTAGGTTGGCCCACCACTTCCGGGCGATCGAGACCCAGCGCCAGGCGGAGCGCTTCGGGATGTGGCTGTTCCTCGCCACCGAGGTGCTGCTGTTCGCGGGGTTGTTCTGCGGCTACACGCTGTACCGGTTCCTGTACCCGGAGACCTTCCACGCGGCGAGCGCGCACCTGGACGCGACGCTGGGCACGGTGAACACGGTGGTGCTGATCAGCTCCAGCTTGACGGTGGCGCTGGCGCACCACTTCGCGCACCAGGGGCGGAGCCGGGTGGCGGGGGTGCTGCTGTTCGTCTCGGTGGCGGCGGGGTTGGCGTTCCTGGGCATCAAGGCGGTGGAGTACGGGCACAAGTTCGAGGAGGGCTTGCTGCCCGGCCGCTACTTCCACAACGAGCACCTGAAGGCACCCGGCGCGAGCATGTTCTTCACGGTGTACTTCCTCACCACCGGCCTGCACGCGTTCCACGTCATCATCGGGATGGGCGTGCTGACGTGGATCGGCGTGCGGGCATGGCGGAGGGAGTTCCACGAGAACCACAACATCCCGGTGGAGCTGGCCGGGCTGTACTGGCACCTGGTGGACCTGGTGTGGATCTTCCTCTACCCGCTGCTCTACCTGGTCTGAGCTGACGCCATGCACGGACAGCGACGCTACTGGGTGGTCTGGATCGCGCTGCTGGCGCTCACCGCCACCACGTACGGGATGTCGAGGGTGGACCTGGGCGGGCACTGGAACCTGGTGGTCGCGCTGGTCATCGCGGTCGCCAAGGCGTCGCTGGTGGTGCTGTTCTTCATGCACCTGTGGGACGCGAAGGGGACGAACCGGCTGGTGTTCATCGTGAGCATCTTCTTCGTGCTCCTGCTCATCGCCGGGGTGGTGGGGGACATGGCGACGCGCTTCCCGCTCGCGCGCCCGCCGGAGGCGAGCGGGCTCCAGGGCGCCGAGCCGCCGGGGCCGGGACGCGATACGGTGCACGGCTCGCAGAACGAACGCGTGCGCTGAGCGCTCTTCCCGAGGAGGTCGAACGTGTCACCTGATGCCAAGCCAGAGGCGCCGGACCACACGGCGGTGCGGGTCGCCCTGTGGCGGGCGTTGCACGTGTTGGTCGATCCGGAGCCGCACGTGCTGGAGGACATGGTCGGCATTCGGCTGGTGGCCCCGGACGAAAACTGGCGGAGCGATCGATACATGGACGTGCGCTTCGCGAGTCGCGCCCGGGCCGCCATCGTGGCGCGCGCTCGATTCATCGAGGACCTGGTGGTGGAGCAGGCGGGCCACGGCGTCCAGCAGTACGTCCTCCTCGGCGCCGGCCTGGATACGTTCGCCCAGCGCAGGCCGGAGATCGCCTCCCGCCTGCGCGTCTTCGAGGTCGATCGAGCTGGTCTTCTGGCCTGGAAGCGGCAGCGCCTGGTCGAGCTCGGCTACGGGGTGCCGGAGTGGCTGCGGCAGGTGCCGGTCGACTTCGAGGCAGGCGGGTCCTGGTGGGAGCAGCTGAGACCTGCCGGCTTCGACGCGAGCCAGCCGGCGGTCGTGGCCTCCACCGGCGTCAGCATGTACCTCACCAGGGAGGCGAACCTGGCCATCCTGCGGCAGGTCGCGGCGCTCCCCCCGGGTTCCGCGCTGGCCATGACGTACATCCTGCCGCTGGAGCGGGTCGCGACCGAGGACGTTCCCGGACGCCAGGCGGTCGAAAATGCAGCGCGAGCCGCCGAAACCCCCTGGATCAGCTTCTTCGCCCCGGAGGAGATACGGGCATTGGCTCGCGAAGCCGGTTTCACGGAGGCCCGGACCGTGTCGGCCGACGACCATTTCGAGCGCTACTTCGCCGGAAGGACGGACGGCCTCCGGCCGGGGAACATGGAGGAGTTGCTCGTCGCGACGCGCTAGACGGCCGGCTTGCCGGGCTTGTTCACGGAGAGGAGCCAGCGCTCCCGCGACTCGGCCACGGTGCGGAGCACGGCCTCGGCTTCGGCGCGTGCTTCCTTCGAGAGCGCCGCCTGGGCCAGGTGCTGGCCGAGCGCTCGGATCGGCTCGCTCACCGCTTCGGCGATGAGGCTCGCGGACGGGTTGCCGGCGTGGCTCTCCAGCGCGGACACGGCCCACTTCAGGCAGCGGACGATCAGATCGACCCGGTCCGGAGGCAGCGAGCCCGCCGCCCGGAGCGCGGCGGAGACCGGCTGGAAGGAGCGGCTGTCCGTCGGGGGCAACTCCAGCGTCTGGGCGATGAGGTCGGCGCGGGCGGGGTGCTTGTGGGCGGCGAGGAGCCTCAGCAGGGAGGAGCGGACGCTCCGCTCCGTCGGGCGCGGCAACACCCAGGACAGCGCCGCTTCGAGATCGCCCGGGACGGCTTCCGACGGGTGCGCCGCCAGGTAGGAGAGGAACGTCTGGCGAACGGTGACGTCGTCGCGCTCGCGCAGCCAGGCGCGGACGTCTTCGATCGCCGCGGCGCGGTCGGTGGCCCCCAGCTGCGGGAAGAGCGCGATGAAGCTCACCCGCACCTGCCGGTCGTCCGGGTGCGCTCGCAGCCACTTGCGGAGCTCCTCGATGTCCCCGGCCCCCAGCGCGGGGATCAACCGGATGAAGCGCGCCCGGACCTGCTCGTCGTCGGGGTGCTCGCGCAGCCACGCGCGCAGGTCCTCGACGTCATCGGCGCGGCCGTCCAGGCCCAGCTCCTCGAGCAGCCCGACGAAGCGGGACCGGACGTGGCGGTCGTCCGGGTGCTCGCGCAACCACCGGCGGAGGTCCTCGACGTCGGCGGTGAGGTCGGTCACCTCCAGCTCGGTGAGCACGCCGATGAAGCGGACCCGGACGTCCTGGGCGCCCGGGCGCTCGCGGAGCCACGCGCGGATGACGTCGAGCCGGCCGCGCTTCTCCTCCGGCTTCCCCTTGGAGAGCAGCCACGTGAGCAGGAAGCTGTCCACGGACCACGGAAGCTTCCCGTCGAAGGCGAGCCAGACGCGCCGTTCGAAGAGCTCGAGCAGCTCCGGCCGCCTCTCCAGCGCGTTGTAGAGCTGGGACGACCGGTTGGGCGCCAGCGAGAAGTCGGCGGCGCCGACGATCGCGCCCAGCTGCAGCCCCTCCGGGAACGCCATCCTCCGGCGCTCCGGGGCGGACGCGTAGAAGAGCTGGAGCGCGGCCAGCCAGCTCTGCGCGTCGTTGAGCTGGGCGCGGCGGAGGAGGTCCTTCCGGAGCGCGGCGGGGATCTGGATCCCGCCCAGGCTCAGCAGGGAGGTGAGGTCGGCGAGGTACCGCGTCTCCAGCCCGCCACCGGTGGGGCCGGTCCACTCGGCGATCACCGCCGACAGCGCGCGGTCGGCGTCGGGCGCGCGGCGCTCGTGGAGCTCGACCAGCCAGCGCGCCAGCGGCCTCGCCACCTGCGGCACCAGCACCGACGCCCTGGCCACCACGGCCGCGAGGTCCCAGCCCGGCGCCGGCCGGAGGTCCCAGGCGCGCTGGGCGACGCGGGAGTGCATCGTCGCGAGGGAGCCTCCCTGGTACGACCACCGCTCCGAGGCGGCCTGGACCTGGAGGATGCGCCAGCCCTGCCGCAGCTCCAGCTGCTTCAGCCGTTCGACCGCGTCCGCGCCGATGTCGGCGCGCGAGGTCAGCACCTTCTCCAGCAGGAGCATCGGGCAGGGGACGTAGACCCGGTGGAAGAAGGAGACGATGGAGAAGGCGACCTGCTCCCAGCGGAGCGCGGAGCCGAGGACATCTCCCGCGAGTTGCTGCTGGTCGGCGAGCGTGTTCCAGATCTTCTGGATGATCTCGTCGAAGGAGGCGTTGGCCGCCGCCTGCATCGCCAGGACGATCAGCTCCTCGTCGTCGCCGGCGCGGAGGCGGTGCGCCGCGTCCGGGTAGAGGCGGGCCAGCGCGTCGCGCTCCTCGCGGTCCGGCCGCTCGACCGGGACGGCGGGGAGGAAGTGCACGTCGCGGAGGTCTCCGCGGTGACGGTCGAGGAGGAAGTCCGGCGTGGCGGCGAGCACCACGATGGCCGGGTTGTTGCGGCCGAGCTTGCTCAGCAGGCGCGCCCAGGTGCTGCCGGCGCCCAGCGGATCGTCGAGCAGGAGCAGCACGGGCACCGGACCCGCGGCGAGGCGTTGGAGCGTCTCCAGCCACGCCTCCATCGCGTCGTCCTCGCCGATCTGGTACCGCGCGTCAGCCACCACGCAGGCCCCGTCGAGGACCAGCCGCGCCGCGGCCCTCAGCGCGAGGGCGCTCTTGCCGGCGCCGGGCGCGCCCACCAGCCACTGGATCCGGAGCTTCCCTTGCCTGGAGGTGGCGTCGGCGAGCGCCGCGCGGAGTGATTCGACGAGGCGGTCGGTGCTCTTCCGCTCGAAGAAGCGGACGTCCTGGTTCGCGCCGCGGACGACGTCCGGCCACTCCGGGCGCCGCGCCACGAAGGGCTGGCCGACCGGCTCCTGCAGGACCTGGAGGAGCCGGGTCCGGTCGACGATCTGCATCGGGCCGCCGCCGTCTTCCCGCGCGAAGGGGAAGAGGCGGTGCTCGACGTCGACGGCGCGGACGGAGGCGGGTGGGAGGTCGAGCCGCGCCACCGTCCCGGCCGCGTCCGCCGGGCCTGGCTGGTGGACGCTGAGCAGCGCGCGCAGGGCGGCCACCACGTCTCCGGCGCGCCGTGGGTCAGCGACTTTGCGCGCGCGGGCGAGCTCGTCGACGGCGGCGCGCTCTGCGTCCCAGACGCCTTCAGCGGTCGTGGTCCCCGGCACGTAGAGCACCCGGGTGGCCTTCCACAGCGCGTCGAAGAGCGCGGCGTGCCCGGCCGCGTCGGCCTCCTGCTGCCACAGGGCCCGGTCGGAGCGGTCCGAGGGCTTCGCACCGAGCGCCCCGAGGAAGACCGCCCGGACGGCGCCCATGGACGGCAGCGGGCCGGGCAGGTCGTGATTCGCCGCGTACTCCCGGTCGCTGGTGACGAGGCGGAAGGCGAGCGATCCGCGGCGCTCCGGAGGCGACCACAGCCACTTGGGGGCGAAGCCGAGGAGCACGTCCGCCAGGCGCGACGCGTGGGTCCAGCCTTCTCCGTGCTTGCACTGCCAGAGGACGGTGTCGCCGGCGGTGGAGAGCTCGTCGATGTCCTCGGCCCACTCGTACCGGATCCACGCGGGCACTTCGAGGCAGCCGCGCACCGGACGCTGGAGGACGAGCGCCGTCAACCGGAGGATGGCGAAGGCGCGCTGGTACTCGAATCCAGCCAGCGACACCCGCCCGCCCCGCGTCGCCTTCAGGGCCCCGAGGCGGGCCGGATCCACTGGGTAGTCGGCCACGGCAGCGACCTAGTCTACAATTCCTTCGTTGGCTGGGATTTTCGTCAGCTACCGGCGGGCCGACAGCGGGGACGCCGCCGGGCGCCTCTTCGACCACCTGGTGCGTCGCTTCGGCAAGGCCCAGGTGTTCATGGACGTCAACGGCGGCATCGAGCGCGGCGCGGATTACGCGGCCACGCTGCAGCGGGCGCTCACGGAGTGCCAGGTTCTGCTGGTCCTCGTGGGCCCGACGTGGGCGACCTGCACGGACGATCTTGGCCGGCGGCGGCTGGAGCAGCCCGATGACTGGGTGAGAACGGAGGTGACGACGGCCCTGCGGCGGTCGATCCCCATATTTCCGATCGTGGTCGGCGATGCCCAGTTCCCGCCTGGTGATGGGCTTTTGCCGGACGACATCGCCTCGCTCGCCCGGCGCCAGCGCAGCCCGTTGCGGCTCGAGAGCTGGGGCCACGACGTGGGCGACCTCTTCGAGGCCGTCGGCAAGCACGTCGCGCCGATTCCGGATCGCCCCTGGCCGGATACGCCCGACCGCCGCCTGCTGGCGCGGCTTCGCGAGTCCGTGAAGTCCATCTGGGTCGAATCGGTGCTCAAGCAGTCACTTCACGGGTTGCTGTCGCTGGAGCTTGGGAAGCGGCCGATGCCCGAGGCAGTGGATCACCCGTGGCGTCAGGTGCTGGAGCTGACGGCTCAGAAGCCGGAGCCGACCTCCCGGGGAACGCCCATTCTCGAGCTGTTCGAGAAGGCCAAGCGACAGCTCTTGATCCTCGGCGCCCCCGGAGCTGGAAAGACGACCACCCTACTGGAGCTGACCAAGCAGCTCATCGCGCGCGCCGAAGGCGATCCCGCGGAGCCAGTGCCGGTGGTCTTCAATCTCTCCACCTGGCAGGGCGGCAGCTTGATGGAGTGGATGGGCCGGGAGCTGGGGGAGAAGTACCGCGTGTCAGCGCCTGGCCGGCAATGGTTGAGCGGTGGGTTCATCCTGCCGTTGCTCGACGGTCTCGACGAGATCGAAGCCAAGCATCGCTGGTCGTGCATCGAGGCGATCAACGTCTGGACGCGCGACTACGGGCTGCGAGGGATCGCCGTCTGCGGCAGGACGAAGGAGTATGAGGGAGCGAGTGCGCGACTGGCGCTCGAAGGAGCGCTGCATATCGAGCCGCTCGACGATGCCGTGATCGAACGGTACGTGAGCCACCCGTCGCTGGCGGCCCTGCAAAGGATGCTCGCCGACGATCGCGAGCTTCGCGAGCTCGCGAAGACACCGGTGATGTTGAGCATACTGGCGTTGACCTACCTGAACCAAGAGGTCGCCGCGACGCCCGCCCCTAGCAGTGACGTCCGCGCCGTGTTCACGCAGTATGTCCGGCGAATGTTCCGGAGAAGGAGCTCCAACGAGAGGTACTCCGAAGCGTCGTTGCTGAAATGGATGCCCTGGCTGGCGCGTGGGATGAGCCAGCACTCCCAGAGCATATTCCTGGTCGAGCGGCTCCAGGGGAACTGGCTGCCGAAGGGTTGGCGCAACGCCTACGAATTCATCTCTTGGCTGCTGTTCACGGTAGCGCTCTGGCCAACGGTATACGCCGTCGCCTTCCAGTTCCCAGATCGCGGGCCTCCCAGGCCTTTGTTCCCTTGGTTGGCGAGCGGCGGCTTGGGCGCCATCTGGATGCTGTGGGCTGCAAGACGCGGCGCGCTTGACATCGACCTATTGCGTATCTACCGATGGTCGTGGCGTCACTTCTTGTCGACCGCGGTGAGGACGTTACTCTGGGGGGCCATTTCACTGGGTGCAGGGTTGTTCCTGGCCACTGCGATGGCGGTTGTCATCGCCCTGCTGACGAGCCCCGACTTCGTCAGGGCCGATCTCGAGGCAGGAGAAAGCCCCATCGCGGCCGTGATCGCGGTCTGGTACCTGATCACGGTCGTGTGGTTGTTCATCAGAATCATTGGGGGTGGCTACACGGGAACCAGCATTCACGACGGAGCGGAGCCCAATGGAGGCACTCGCATCAGCCTTGTCGAAGCATCGCGCCGGACACTGATCGCGCTGCTCGGCTGGGCTGTCCTGACTGAATTGGCCATGGTGTGGGTGGGGGCTAGTGTCTCGAGCACGATCCGGCTATTTTCCGTCGGGTCTTTGCTCATAGCCCCGCCGCTTTTCAGCTTGCTAGGCGGATTTCATCTCATCCGTCACTACGTCTTGCGCGGGCTCATGCGCGCCCTCGACGTGGGGCCTTGGCGCTACGTCGAATTTCTCGACGAGGTCTCACGGTTGGCCTTCATGTACCGAGTCGGCGGTGGCTACTCCTTCATCCACCGCCTCCTCCTCGAGCACCTCGCCTCTGATCGCTGAGCCAGTGACTCATTCGTCAATCTCGCATATCGCGAACCTTCGCTCAGGAGTGAGTATCCGCGTGCAGCGCTCACCCGGGTTACAGGACTCGGGGACCCCTTCGCTGCAGGTTCGCTCGCAGTAGCCGCTGAGGCAGATCGAGCCTTGAGGGCAGAGGCGGCCCTCCTTTTCAGTGCACGGGAGCGCGCACCACATGTTAACGACCTGCGACCGCCACTGAGCGGCGTAGGCGCGGCGGCACACTTCTCCCGTGGGGCATGGTTGCTTTCCACAATCACGACCGTGCACCACCGCGCAAACTGCCAATTCGCCATCCATCCGGATGCATTGCTTGTCTGGGGGACAGCCGCTTCGGAGGCAGGACGGAAGACAACTGGGATCGTTGTTGCCGGACTGGCAAGTGAATCCATCGGGGCAAGCCGGAGGTTTATTTGGACGACAGGGGCGGCCGCAGAAGCCAGAATTGCAGATCAGGCCGGGCTGACACCCATGCTCTTCATGCACGGGGAAGTGAGCGCAGTGCTCGCCTTCCTTTCGGACTCCCCTGACGACGCAGAGGTGGAACGGCGGATCGCCGGGGAAATGGAGGGGCGCGCACATGAGTCCCGGCTCGCACTGGAGATCGGACTCGCACTCGTTGGCGAGGCACCTCCAGCCGCCGAGCCGGGCGTCGTCCATGCATAGGAGTGGAGCTTCGCAATCGGCCTGCGTCCGACAATGGCGCTGATATGTGACGAGAGTCCGGAGTTGCCCGGGATCCAGAACGGGTTGCCTATCGCCCGTATGAAGCAAGGACATCCCGAACCAAGCGGTCAGCCCTCCCAACCCCAAGAGGAGCAGGATGGCGATGGCAGCGGGGAATGCCTTGTGGACCGTTGCTTCCGGCATCAGTCGGCCACGCATTTACTTGGGCAGGAGGACCGATCCGTGCAGGACGGTTTACTGAATTCTCTGTGCGTGTGCGGCGGACAATCCTCCTGCGCCTGGTCGTGCCTGATCGCGTTCTCGACGCGGCCGTGGATTCCAAACTCAGAAGGGCACCCTATGCCCACGACCAGCATTGCGACCGCCAGCCACCGGTACCCTTTCATACCACCCCTCGTCGGCGTGACCCGGTATCACCTGGAGGTGCTCGCAGCCGAGGGCCTCACTCCCCCAACGCGACGAGCTCCTCATCCGGCAGCGGCTCCCAGAACTTCTTCCCCAGCTTGCCCGCAAGCCAGCCACCCTTGCGCGGCAGCAGCGACTCGAGCGGCACCAGCCGGGCGCATGGCTTGCCGCCCTTCGTAATGATGATCTCCTCACCTCGATGCGCCCGCTCCACCAGCTTGGAGAGTTGGGCCTTGGCTTCGCGCACGTTCACCTTCGGCATGAGGCTCAAGGTTGGTCCGCTGGGTGGACGTGGGTCAACCACCCCCGACGACCTCCGTCGACCAACTAGCGACCGCCGATGAAGGTGATGCGGCCCGGGACTCCCGCGGACCCGTCGTTGCCGGAGCTGCCGGTGGAGCCGTCCGCGCCGCGGCTGCCGGCGGAGCAGCCCTCCTCGTCGACGACGGTGTTGCCGTCGCTGTCGACGTGCGTCCGCTGCGACTTGCCGGACCCGCCCGAACCGCCCGAGCCGCCGCGGCCACCCGAGCCTCCACGCCCACCGTGCCCGCCCTGGCTGGAGATCGCCTGGCTCAGCGGCTCCAGCAGGTCGTCGCAGGTGAGCGTGCCGCAGGTGAGCCGGACCCGGATGTCGCCGCCGTTCCCCCCTGGGCCCCCATCCCCGCCCGGGCCGCCATCGCCGCCGGGCCCGCCGTCCTGGCACTCGCCGCCGCTCGAGCCGTCCGAGCCGGACGCGCCAGTCTCGCCGTTGTCGCCGTGCAGTCCTCGGCTGACCAGCACGAAGCGGGCGCCTTCATTGGCCAGCGCCTCGTCCCCGTACTCGGGAAGGATGAACGGGCTGAGGCGGGCCGCCTGCGTGGCGCCGGCGGGCACCCAGCCCAGGTCGGAGTCCGGCCGGAGCGCGCGGGCGCGGCCGTCCGGTCCCAGCACCGAGATCCGCGTCCAGTCCACGGCCAGCGGCGCCGCGGTCCGGTTCGTCACCGTGAGCGTGATCAACCTGGTCCCGGTGGGATCCGCGGCCGCCTCGGCCACCGCGTCCACGTCCCGGGCCTCCTCCGGTCGCTCCAGGTCAAAGCGGTACGCATACCGGGTCGCGCAGCCGGAGAGGCACAGCAGGCACGACGCCAGGATCCCCCACCACCCTCGTCTCATGGGCGGTCAGACGGGCGGAGCGGCCGGTGAATTCAATGCCCGGATTTTCGTCGCGGCGAAATTCCCCCGAAAATCGGGGTTAAGCCCGGAAACAATCCGTCACGCCGCCTTCGGCTTCGCGTTCCAGTCGATGGGCCCCTCGTCCACCGGTGCCACCGGCGCCGGCGCGGGCTGGGCCTTCGACGGGTCCCCGTACTTCTGGAACCACTTGTTCTGGAACATCATCGTCGGGTCGTACTTCTGCTTCATCGCCAGGAACGCGTCCGTCTCCGGGTAGTTCCCGCGGAGCTGCTCCGGCGTGTAGGCCAGCTGGTACGGGAGGTACTGCCGCCCGCCGTACTGCCCGGCCAGGGTCACCAGCTCCCGCGTCATCGCGGCCAGCTTCTCGTTGTTCTTGTCCGAGATGTCGTGCTGGAGGGCCATCACGAACCCGAACACGTCCTTCTGGTTCGAATACCCCATCATCGCGGTGTCGTCCTTCTTCACGCCGCGCAGCGCCGCCACCGCCAGGTTGGCGTCGTACTTCTGCAGGATGCCGCGCGCCTGGTTGACGAACCCTTCGATGTTCTCCCGAGGGATGAAGTACTCCTGGAAGATCTGCGTCTGGCCCTTGCTGACGTCGTTGCGGAACCCGTCGAACGCCTCGTTCATCAGCAGGTTCCTCGACGTGGTCTTCGGCGCCACCGCCGGGATGACCTTGTCCAGCGCCTCCCAGTACGCCTCCTTCGCCAGCGGCGCTCCGGTGGCGACCCGGTACCCGGCATAGGTGATGGCCTCGCGCACCGGGCGCATCCAGTCGTCGGCGATCTTCGGCATCTCCCCCTTGAAGTCCTTGTCCTTCGTGTACTCGTACACCGCCATGTTCTTCAGGAAGCCCTGGCCCGGCGACACGTCGAACAGCGCGTGCAGGTAGCCTACGTCGTCGTTCCCCTCGACCTCGTTCTTGTAGAAGGACGTGAACTGGTGCACGTCCATCGACTTGTGCTCGAACTGGTACATCTCGTTGTCGCGCACCTTGATGTCGAGATCCGTCACCACGCCGAACAACCCGTACCCGCCGATGGCCGCCTTGAACAGCTCCGGGTTCTCCGTCCGGCTGCAGTTCTTGATCTCGCCCGAAGGCGTCATCAGCCGGAACGACTCCACCGTGGACGAGAACGGCCCCGAGTCCGGGTTGCTCCCGTGCGCGTTGGCGCCCAGCGTCCCGCCCACCGTGAAGAAGCTGGGCGTCTGCATCACGTCCACGCTCAGCCCCTTCCCGTCGAGGAACCTCTGGACGTCCGACCACATGGCCCCGGACTGGACGTGCAGCGTCTTCGTCGCGGGGTCCACGGACATCTTGTTGAAGCCCGTCATGTCCAGCAGCACGCCGTTCTGCACCAGCGTCTGCCCGCCCATGGTGTGCCGCGCGCCCGCCATCGACACCTTCAGCCCGTTCTGCCTCGCGTAGGCCAACGCGCCCTGGATGTCCGCCTCCGTCTTCGGCCGGTACACCCGGTTCACCTTCGTCTTGTTCAGCAGCGAGACGTCGTCCGCCACCGTCCCGCGGATCGGCGGCGCGCTCTGCGGGCTGAGATACTCCCCACCGTGGACGATGGCGCTGAAGGCGTCCTCCGCCTTCTGCACCGCGTCGCCCACCGCGTGCTCAATGGGCTTCTCGATGTGATCGACCACCGCGTGCTCGATGGCGTGGATTCCGTCTTCAATGACGCTGGGGATGCGCATGACCGTGGGGTGCGGGCTCTTGAGGCCCGAGAGAGTGGGGATTTGTGCTGCAATGTAAGTCTGAAGGGATTATCGTGGCTTAGGCCTGGAAAATCCGGCCCGGCCTGCGAGGACCTTTGACGGACCCGCCAGCAACTACTCGGCGAGCCAGCCCAGGCCCCTGGACACGAAGGGCGCGAACTCCGCGAGGATGCCGCCGCCGACCACCTTGGCGAACTTGGCCAGCGCCTCCGGGGTGCGCAGCGGCGCGTCATGTCCGCCCTGCACGGCGTGGAACGACGCCAGGAAGCGCGCCATCACCAGCGGGTTCTTCCACTCGAAGCGCAGCTCGGCGGAGGGGTGCTTCGCCTCCGCCTTGCCGTCCATGGGCGCGCCGGGCGGCACGAAGTTCCCGCGCAGGATGGTGAGGTCGCCGGGCAGGTCGAAGCCGCGGTCGTCCTTCACCTGCTTGGTGCCGGCGAAGCGCACCGGTGGCTCGACGCCCGCGGGCGTCTCCAGCCGGTACTCCAGGTAGTGGCCCGGGTTCCCCTTCGACGCGTCACCCTGCTCCATGACGTTCAGCGTCCCCGAGACCGGCACCTCGCGGTTGCCGACCTTCATCGTCCCGGTGAGCTGCGCGGTGCGCGCCGGGTCGGTGGTGTACGCGTCGATGTCCGGGATGTGCGCCTGGACCTTGAACGACACCGGCACGCGCTTGCCGTCGATGACGGCGGTGCCGGTCATCGGCTCGGCGAAGTCCAGGCCAACGGGTTGAGTGGAAGAGGCGGGGCGGATCATGTTCAGGTCACTCGTAGCTGTCGGGGGTCACGAACGAGACGGCCCACTGCCGCAGGTGGTCCCAGAAGGGCACGTCCAGCTTCTTGGGCAGCTCCATCGTCTTCTGGCCGTCGAACTTGCCGACCACGTCCTTGTCGAAGAGCTGCGCGTCGAACTTCTTCACCCACTCCGGGTCCTGCACCATCGAGACGATCTCCCGGTTGCGGTAGAGCGCCATGTTGTCGACGTTGGAGGAGCCCACGGTGGCGATCTTCCCGTCCACGGAGATCGCCTTGGTGTGGATGGGACCGGGGTACACGTAGATGCGGACGCCGGCGTCCAGCAGCCGCTGGAAGTTGTTCCGCACGATGTCCGACTTCAGGCTCTGGGTCGGGTCCACCACGTAGCGGACCTCGACGCCCCGCTTCGCCGCCGCGCAGAGCGAATCCACCAGGTCCGCGGCCATGGGGAAGGTGTTCTCCACGTTGATGCGCTCCTTGGCGTTGTCGAACATCGCCAGGTACGCGGCGCGGATGTTCCGGTCCTGGTCCGGCACGTGGGCGATGATCCGCGCGCGCACGCCGTCCGGGTCCACCACCGCCGGCGGCACCTGCTTCTCCGCGCCCGGCACCTTCGACCCACCCGCCGCCGCCCACGAGTCGTAGAACGCGCCCACCACGTCGCGCACCGCCGGGCCCTGCACGCGCGCGAACACGTCGTGCATCCGCCACGGCGTGGCCGGGCCCATGTACCCGTCGCCGGTGTTCATCCCGCCCACGAAGGCGGACTTGTTGTCGGCGACGACGACCTTCCGGTGGTCGCGGTGGATGTCCAGGTCCTTCAGCGAGTCGATGGGGTTGTAGCTGGCGACCTCCACCCCCGCCGCGCGCAGCCGGTCCAGCGCGTCGTTGTGCTTGAACGGGACCTCCTTGGAGCCGAACGCGTCCGCGAGCACCCGCACCTGCACGCCGCGCTGGTGCGCCGCGATCAGGTGGTCCACCACCTCGTGCGCGGTCTTCTCGCCGTCGCCGTGGAACTCGAAGGTCTCGTAGTAGAGGCTCTTCTTCGCACCGTCGATGGTCTTGAGCACCTCGGGGAAGGCGGCGTCGCCGTCCACGAAGGGGCTGATGCGGTTGCCCTCGGTGGCGCGGGAGCCGGTGAGCTGGTCCATCAGCCCGTCCATCTTCCCCATCCAGTCGTCCGCGCCCGGCGCGCCGCCGAACGACCCTGACCGCGCGATCGCCGCGTCCAGGTCCGAGGCCACCTTCTGCTGGAACTCCGGCGTGTACTGCTTGGTCACCACGCCGTGGAAGTCGGCCGGGAGGTGGTCGTCGCCGGGGATGACGTCGTGGATGTACGCGGTGGCGCCCTGCTGGGTGTACGCCATCGCGTCGCCGTACTTGTCGTCGCCCAGGCCGAACATCTGCGCCTTGGGGAACGCCTTCTCGAGGTCCGCCAGCCGCCCCGCCTTGTACGCGTCCTGGTCGCGCGCCTGCGCGTCGCCGAGCGGGTTCAGGCTGCCCAGGCCGTCGCGGTCCAGCAGCACGCCCTTGGGCATCTGGTCCAGGAACTTCTCGTTCTGGACGCGGATCCGCTCGGTGCCGGCGGAGAGGTAGACGATGGGGATGCCGCGCGACGCCACCGACTGGAGCAGCTCGCGCGCGCCGTCGATCGGCTTCTGCGTCTTCCCGGTGGCGATGTCGACGACGCTGGTGTCGCGGAGCGTGTCGTCGATGTCGCAGACGAAGATCGGCCCGTCGTAGTCCCTGGGCAGCACCAGCACGTTGGACTCGTCGCCCTGGCCGTTGGGCGTCTCCACCTGCATCGAGACCACCCCGCCGCGCCTGGGGTCCACGCCGGTCCGCAGGTCCGCGCGGGACAGCTCGTTCATCGGCAGGCCGGTGGCGCCGCTGCCGTCGCTGCGGGTCTTGAAGCTCGAGCCGCCCGGGAGCCGGAACGTCACGTCGCGCTTGGAGCCGCCCTTGACCTCCTCCAGCAGCGGGTCCAGCGGCGTCTTGAAGAAGTCGTGGTCGCGGACCTGCGCGGTGGGCGGCTGGCCGCCGACGATCTTCCCGGCAGGGTCCACCGCCACGAAGCCGTCGCGGCCCATGACGAACGGGCGCTCGACGTGGCGGTCCCACCAGCCGCCGATGTCCGGCAGCTTGAGGCCGCCGCCGGAGCGCTGCTCGAACAGCGATTCGGAGCGGGCCGATGCGGGCGCGGGAGCAGGAGCGGAAGCAGCCGGAGCGCGGGTCTGGGAAGCGCGAGAACGGGGCTGCTCGGTGGGCGCGAGCTTGGGAGAAAGGGCGGTCTTCATGTGGGGTGCACACATCATCACCCCAGCACCCACAGTAGTTGCTTTTTACAAATTTCTTATTGGATTCCGGTAATCTGCGCGCCAATGGACCACAGCCGGTCCTGGGCCGCCTCGTCGCGGATGTACGGCGGGACCTTCATCGGCTTGCCCTTGGTGATCAGCTCGCCGGTGAGGGCGGGGGATTCGGCCAGGGTGGCGAGCCGGGCGATCGACGCGGCGGTCTTCTCCGGCGAGCTGGAGACCAGCGCGGTGATCAGCCGGATGGGGAGCGCGGCGTTGCGCATGATGCCGGAGCGCACCAGGCCGGGGTGGACGGCCACGCTGGTCACGCCCTTGTCCTTCCAGGCCCGCGCCAGCTTGAAGGCGAAGAGGACGTCGCACGTCTTGGAGGCGGCGAAGGCGCTGAACGCCGAGAACTTCTTCTCCCCCTGGAGGTTGTCGAAGTCGAGCGGCGATCCCCCGGGCGGCGCCGCGAGCGTGACCACCCGCGAGGGCGCCGCCGCCTGGAGCGCGGGCCCCAGGAGCACGGTGAGCGCGAAGGTGCCCAGGAAGTTCGTCCCGAACATCATCTCGTGGCCGTCCTTGGTGGTCTTGCGGTCCCCCGTGACGAAGACCGCCGCGCAGCTCACCAGCGCGTCCAGCTTCGGGTGCTTGGCGCCGATCTGGGCGGCGACGGCGCGGACGGACTGGAGGCTGGAGAGGTCCCCCAGGAAGAGCTCCAGCGCGCCGCTCCCGGTGCGCGACTGGAGCTCTTGAAGCGCCTCGCGGCCGCGCTGCTCGTCGCGGCAGACGAGGAGCACCCGTTCGCCCGAGCGGGCGAGCTGCTCCGCGACGGCCTTCCCGATGCCGGAGTTCGCGCCGGTGACCGCAATCGTCTTCGCCATGCGGCGCTGCTTAGTGTGGCCCGTGCTCCAGCACCAGCCATTTGGCGCCGCAGGTCTCGCAGGAGAAGCGGGCGCCGCCGGGGTAGACGGCCTCGGTGCGCGGCGTGCCGCGGCTGGAGCCCTTCTCCGGGTTGCAGCGGAAGCAGGGCACCCCGTGCTCCTTCACCGGGTAGGCGTCCTCGAACGGGGGGATCTGCAGCGTCCGCATCCACTCCAGCGTGAGGTCTTCGGACCAGCTCAGCTCCACCGCGTTGCGCGGGGCGGCGGCCAGCCCCTCGCGGATCGCGAGGTAGTAGACGCGCAGCTTCTCCACGTGCCGCCCCATGTTGCGGCGGCGGAACTCCTGCCCGAGGCGAACGACCAGGTCCAGCAGCGAAGAGCGATCCATCTCGATCGCGATGCTGAACACGCATTCAGGTCAGGACAAGGCGGTGCAGGGCGGGAGCGCGGTCACGGAGCGGGTCACGTTCCTCGTTTCAGGGTCGGTTCGCGCCGGCTGGAGGCGTCTCACGCCGTCTCAGGTCGTCACCTCACGGCGGCGGCTCGCGGACGAACCAGAGCGCGGGGTGGAGGAGGATCGCGAAGGCCTCGCGGACGGTCCAGTAGCAGCGGTCGGGGAGGCTGAGGTTGCGCTCGGAGAGGAGGGCGGGGCTGGGGACGGCGCGGACGCCGGCGCGCCAGAAGTACTGGCGGGCGCGGAGGAGGTGGTAGGGGTCGCTGACGAGGATCGCCTCGGAGAGGCCCCGGGCGCGCAGGACGTGGGCGGTGAAGGCGGCGTTCTCGGCGGTGCTGTGGCTGTCGGTCTCCACGACGCAGGCGGTGGGCGGGACGCCCAGGGAGAGCGCGTGGTCGCGCGCGGCGAGCGCCTCCGCGGGTGGGTAGCGGCCGACCCCGCCGCTGAACACCACCAGCGGGGCCAGCCCCTGGCGGTACAGCTCCGCGGCGCGCTCCGCCCGGGCCCGCAGCGCGCCGGACGGCGTGCCGTCCTCCAGCACCCGCGCCCCCAGCACCACGATGGCCTGGGCGCGGCGCGCCCGGTCCTTCTGGCCGAAGCGATCCACCGCGAACGCCAGGCCCAATACGCCACAGGTGAGCACGCCCAGCGCCACCAGCAGCGCGCGCGCCGCGGTGCGAGCGAAGGAGCGGGGGGAGGCGGGGGTGGGCATGTTCGCCAGATTTACCTCGTTGCCGCGATTTACTCGAAATACTACGATTTAATGAACAACGGGGGGCGGAGGTATTGCACGGTGAGATACTGCACCGGCCAGGACATCCGCGAGGGTGACCAGGTGTGGTTGGAGGCCCGAGGGCTCGGCGGCACGGTGGTGAGGCTGGTCCTCCCCGGCACGCATGAGGCGAGGGACTGGGCGGCGCCGGACGGCGGCGTGCTGATCGATCGCGAGGAGCTGGGGCTGGCGCTCGCCACCCACCCGGAGCGGGACCGCAACCTGGTCCTCCTCCGGCGATCGAGCTGACTGAGCCCGATCGGTAGCGGCCGCAGGCCGCCACATCAGCGTCCCCTGGGTTCTCGGGGACGGGCTCAGAACGGCACCACCATCAGCGCCAATGTGGTGGCGCGGAGGAGGTGCTCCACCGCGATGCCGGCGGTGAAGCGCCGCGCCAGCCGCTCCTGCGCCTGGCGGTCGCCCGCGTCGATGGCCCGCCACAGCCTGCGCAGCGTGGGCTCCACCAGGCCTCCGCCGGTCATGAACCCGGCGGCCACCGGCGCGAACGCCCACGCGTAGCGCGGCGACACCTGCGAGAAGCCGCCCGCGCTCAGCACCAGCGCCACGCCGGTGAGCACGGTCAAAAGCGCGCAGGGGATGACGATGCGGGTGGTGCGGGCCACGCGCTCGCGCAGGACCTGGGTGTGCGGCGGGCCGCGCGCCACCGTGGCCCGCACGTCGAGTGGAAAGCCGATCCCCGCGCCGATCCAGATCGCCGACAGCGCGATGTGCGCCAGCTTGAGCAGGACGTAGTGCATGAGTCATTTTGGATCCGTCTTGACGACGCGTCTCCTCATCGCGCTCATCGCCGCCGCGCTGGTCCTGGTGGCCGGCGGCGCGGGCCTCTTCTGGTTCCGGCTCCGGCGGCGCCGCAAGGCCCGGCTCCAGCCGGCGCCCAGGCCGGTCCCGGCCAGGCGCATCGCCCGCCTCCGCCACCCGCTGGTGCTGGCGCACGGCATCCTGGGCTTCGACCAGATCGGCCTTCCGGGCATGCGCCAGGAGTACTTCCGCGGCGTCCCGGAGCGCCTCCGCGGCCTGGGCGCCGAGGTCTTCGCCATCCGGGTGGCCCCGCTCTCCTCGGTGAAGGAGCGCGCCGAGGAGCTCGCGCGCGCCGTGCAGCAGCTCGACGCCGGCCGCGTGAACATCATCGCCCACTCGATGGGCGGCCTCGACGCGCGCTACGCCATCACCAACCTCGGGCTGGCCGCGAAGGTCGCCTCGCTCACCACCATCGGCACCCCGCACCGGGGGACGCCGCTGGCGGACATCGGCGCCGCGCTGGGCGACAAGATCAAGCTCCGCGGCCTCCTGGGAAAGCTGGGCCTGGACATCGACGCCTTCTACGACCTCACCACCGGGAGCATGCAGGCGTTCAACGAGGCGGTGCGCGACGCGCCCGGCATCCTCTACGGCAGCTACGCCGCGCGCACGCAGGGGCGGGCGCTGGTGCTCAACCCGCTCCTGCTCCCCACCTACCTGTACCTCTCCGACCACGGCGGCGAGAACGACGGCCTGGTCCCCACCGCGTCCCAGCCCTGGGGCGAGCTGCTGGGACGGGTGGACGCGGACCACTGGGCGCAGATCGGCTGGTCGGCGGCCAGGGGCTTCGACGCGCCGGACTTCTACGCCGGCGTGCTCCGCGAGCTCACCGGGCGCGGCCTGTAGAGCGGCTACGGGCCGTCGACCGCTTCCCACGCGCCGTAGATCGGGTGCGCCGTGGCGGGCGCCGCCGACTGGCGGGGGACCAGGCACCGGCCCGTATCCACCACCAGCGGATCGAACCCGGCCTGGTCGGTGGAGAAGGACATGCTCCCGGCGAGCATCTTCCAGCCGCCGGGGAAGCCGGTGTTCGCATCGGCCGCCACCGCGGTCATCGACGCCGGGGAGGCGCCGGCGATGCGCAGCCGGAGCGTCTCGTCCATCAGCGTGGCCGGGGAGGCGGAGCCCATCTGCCGCAGAGCGCGGACGAGACAAGACGCGGAGATTCGCGACCCGGGCGCCTTGGTGTGTGCACGCTGCTTCACGAACGGCCGCGCTTCGACGCGGCGCGCGCGAACGGACGCACGCACTCACCGCCACCCGCGCGCGCCATGCGCGGCGGGCCGGCCTCAGGTCACGCCTTGCCGGTGGACTTGAGCCACTTCGGCAGTTGCTCGCTCAGGAACGCCGCGCCGAACACCAGCGGGAAGAAGAAGAACACCGCCCTCAGCACCCACGCCGCCGCCCACCCTCCTCCCTCCACCGCCAGGACCAGGGCGAACGAGAAGGCGACGATCACCGCGCCGAGGCCGGAGGCGATCAGCCGCTGCCGCCCCTCCGAATCGGCCGCCGCCGAGGCCGCGAACACGGTCATCCCCCCGCCCAGCATGGCCGAGGGGGAGCCGCCCATGGCGTAGCCCGTCCCCAGCGCCGCCGCGGACAGCCACAGCAGCCGCGACCCGGCGGGCGCCGCGTCGTGCAGGGCCACCCCCACCACCGCGCCGAAGCAGAGGACGAGCAGCCCCACCATGTTGTCCTGCTCGAAGCCGTACGCGCGCCGGAAGACGCCGCCGCCCTTCAGCTCCTCCATCAGCCCCTTCCCCAGCTGGAACCCCACCGCCCACCACACCACCGACACGCCGATGAACAGCGCCACCGAGACCACCAGCAACCGCAAGGCCGTGCTCTGAGGCATGCGTCGTTCCTCCTGGTGAACCCATTTACCGCAGACCGCTGCACCCGGTGGCGCCGTTTGTTACCTTGCGCCCCATGCGAAGACACCTGTTCAGCGCGGCAGTCGGCCTGGTGGCCCTCGCCGCGGCATCCGGCTGTTCCCACGACGGGAAGTTCAAGTCGCTGGGGGTGGACGAGGTGGCGCAGCTCCAGGCCTCCACCCCGGTCACCTTCATCGACGCCAACACCGCCGACTTCCGCAAGGAGAACGGCGTCATCCCCGGCGCCGTCCTCCTCGACAGCAGCAGCAAGTACGAGCTCTCCGTGCTGCCGCAGGACAAGGCTGGCGCGCTCGTCTTCTACTGCAGCAACAGGCTTTGAATGGCTTCCCATGCCGCCGCGGAGCGTGCGGTCGAAGCCGGGTACACCAACGTCAGCGTGCTGAAGGTCGGGTTCAAGGGCTGGAAGGAGGCCGGTAAGCCCACCGCCACCGTCCCCGCCGGGTAGCCGCAACCCCAGCGCCGGCAGGAACCGGGGACGGAGCAGGAGCGCACGCGGCGCTGAAGCCCCCGCCTGTGCCAGACTGGTCCCGGCACGGGAGGGGACACATGCGAGGCGGACACAGCCTGCCGGCGGCGCTGGCGGGGCTCATCCTGACGACGGCGGCGGTCGCACAACCCGTGGCGAAGGATGCGCCCACCAACCCCGCGCCGGGCGGCGGGACCTGCCTCTTCGTGGGCCCCACCTTCGGCTCGGAGGTCCTCAACCTCGGGTGGAACACCTCCCCCGGGGCGATCGGCGTCCTCCCCGGGCTCCGGGCGGGCTTCTGGCTGCCCAAGGGCTTCCTCGCCGCCGACCTCGGGCTCAAGCTCGGGGCCAGCCCGTCCACCGGCTACTCCACCTTCAACCTCAAGCTCGGCGCCAACTACGGGCTGGACCTGGGCAAGAGCGGGGCGCTCAGCGCCTACGGGCTGGGCGGGGTGGACGCGGAGCTCCAGGCCGGCACCTCGAGCGGCTTCGGCTACACCGCGCCGCTCTTCGGCTTCACGCTCGCCGGCGGCCTGCAGTACCCCATCAACAACGAGTGGACGCTGGGCGGCGAGCTGGGGCTGCACACGCTCTTCGACATCGGCCCCACGGACGTGGGCGTCTCCACCGGCCTGTACGTCTCCGTGGTGGGCTCCTGGTCCCTGCCCGGCCCGTGCACCAGCCACCCGGGGACGGTCTCTCCGCCGGCCACGCCTCCACCTGAAGGCGGCACCACCCCGCCCGAGGAGCCGCCCACCACGCCCCCGGAGATCATCACCCACAACGACTCGTACAACACGCCGTGCAGCGTCTACGTCAGCGACGGCTGGATGGAGCCGACGCAGGACGTCTGGCAGGACGACCTCAGCTTCGAGGACAAGCCGGGCAAGCAGCTCACGCGGCTCAGCGGCGACGCGGTCGCGTACACCGCCGAGCTGCCCATGGCCACCCACAAGCCCACCCTGCTCTTCGGCGTGCACCACTACCTGCGCGGCGGGGCGCCGACCATCGTGGACAGCCGCGACTTCATCGTGCTGGCGGGCTTCACCAACTGCTCCACGCCCAAGCCGGTGAAGTTCCGCTTCCGGATGGCCAACGCGGGCTCGCAGGTGATCTGGGTCTCCCCCGAGGTCGGCCAGATCAAGCTCACCGGCCCGGCGCAGAAGGACTACGAGGCGTGGAGCGTGCGGCTCCCGGTGCGGGACGGCGTCGCGCCGGACGGCACCTTCACCATCGACAACGCGGGCGGCTACACCATCACCGGGGAGCTGCTCTCCGAGGGCAACCCCACCGGCCTGCAGATGACGGTGAGCGGCGAGGCGAAGAACATGACCGGCCCGGCGGTGCACTTCGTGCCGGTGCTCCTCTCCAGGACGGACGCGACGGGCGAGGCGGACCTGATCAGCAAGACGGAGGCGCTGGAGAAGGACACCGCCGCCAAGGTCCCGGACGTCTACCCGCTGGCGCCGGGCGGGCTGCCCACCTCCACGCGGGTGCTGCGCAACCTGGTCGACGCGCAGGTGCCCGACCGCTGGTTCGAGGCCCGCCGCATCTCGTACCTGGTGGCGGCGCTCAACGACACGCTGGCCGCCAGCACCTTCCTCGACGGCGCCGGGCGCGTGGTGGCGGTGATGTCGCGCGACGACTTCCGGGCGGTGTTCGGCAAGGGCGCGGTGGGGATGACGGTGTCCGACTCGGTGAACGTCCGGCAGCGCGGCACCAACGCGCGGACGCTCTCCTGGAAGGTGATGCTGGTCCCCTCGCTGGAGACCTGGGACACGGTGGCCCACGAGATCCTCCACACGCTGCCGGAGGGCTGGGCGGAGGACGAGATGCAGGCGGAGTGCGGCCGCGCGTACCACAACAAGGAGGACCCCGTGGCGCACGGCGAGCGGATCACCGAGAACGGC
>Ga0068860_100001887_pt1 | contig 22271 bp, 15 predicted proteins | sample KBSSwiS32_FD_66597 | JGI IMG/M metagenome (GOLD analysis project Ga0068860, IMG submission 66597) | Switchgrass rhizosphere microbial communities from Kellogg Biological Station, Michigan, USA - KBS Switchgrass S3-2 | ecosystem: Host-associated > Plants > Roots > Rhizosphere > Soil ...
CCAACCCAAAAAGGGCTTATACAGACGAATTAAACATTATATGCCAAAAGATACCTCCATACGTTCCGTGCTCATTATTGGCTCAGGCCCCATTATCATAGGCCAGGCCTGCGAATTTGATTACTCCGGCACACAAGCGGCCCGCAGCCTGCGCGAAGAAGGCATTAAGGTGATCCTTATTAACAGCAATCCGGCCACTATTATGACCGACCCGATGATGGCCGACAGGGTATACCTTTTGCCGCTGACGGTTGAAAGCATTGAACAAATATTGGAAGAGAATGAAATAGACGCCGTTTTGCCTACTATGGGCGGGCAAACCGCGCTGAATCTTGCGAAGGAAGCCGAAGATCTTGGCATCTGGCAAAAATTTAATGTGCGGTTAATTGGTGTAGATATTAAAGCCATTGATAAGGCAGAAGACCGGGAAAAATTCAGGCAATGGATGATAGAAATGAAAGTGCCGGTGGCCACCGCTAAAACTGCCAACTCCTTCCTGGAAGGTAAAGAATTTGCGCAGCAGATAGGATTCCCTCTGGTAATTCGCCCTTCCTTTACATTGGGTGGAACCGGGGGCGGATTTGTACATGATAAAGATGATCTTGATGAGGCTTTGAACCGGGGTCTTCAGGCTTCCCCCATTCATGAAGTGCTGGTAGAAAAAGCAGTGCTGGGCTGGAAAGAATTTGAGCTGGAATTATTGCGCGATGCCAATGATAATGTTGTGATCATTTGTACGGTAGAAAATTTTGACCCCATGGGTGTGCATACGGGCGATTCCATTACGGTTGCGCCCGCAATGACCCTCAGCGATACCGCCTTTCAATTGATGCGCAATACCGCTATACGCATGATGCGCGACCTGGGCAATTTTGCCGGCGGTTGCAATGTGCAGTTTGCGCTGAACCCCGATACGGAAGAAATCATTGCTATTGAAATCAATCCGCGCGTAAGCCGTTCTTCCGCGCTGGCCTCTAAAGCCACGGGTTATCCCATTGCAAAAATTGCTGCAAAACTCGCTGTCGGTTATTTCCTCGATGAACTGGAGAACCAAATCACCAAAAACACTTCGGCTTATTTTGAACCGGCGCTGGATTATGTAATTGTAAAAATGCCACGCTGGAATTTCGATAAATTCAAGGGTGCAAATGATACACTGGGTCTGCAAATGAAAAGCGTGGGAGAGGTGATGGCCATCGGCAGAAGCTTTACAGAAGCTATGCAGAAGGCCTGCCAGAGCCTTGAGAACAATGCCGTGGGGCTTGGCTATTATGGCAAAAGCCAGATGCATGCAGAAGAACTGATTGAATACCTGAAAACACCCAAATGGGATCGCATTTTCCGTATTAAAGATGCGCTGATGCTGGGTGTGTCGGTTGGTACCATTTCAAAAGCTACCAATGGCATCGATCGCTGGTTCCTGAACCAGATTAAGTTAATCTGTGAAATTGAAAAAGAAATAGCTAAATATAAACTGGAAACACTCCCCGTTGCGCTGCTGGAAAAAGCCAAGCGGCATGGCTTTGGCGATGAGCAGATTTGCAAGATAATGAACGACAGCAATGAAGATGCTGTTTACGAAAAAAGAAAAGCCTCCGGCATTACACGTGTATTTAAAATGGTGGATACCTGCAGCGCAGAGTTTGAAGCAAAGACGCCTTATTTCTATTCTACTTTTGAAGCCCCGTCAAACGCGCCGGGCGAAGCTGTACCCAAAGCAGCCAATGAAAGCCGGGTAAGCAATAAGAAAAAAATCATTGTACTGGGCTCGGGCCCTAACCGCATCGGCCAGGGCATCGAATTCGACTATTGCTGTGTGCACGGCTTGCTGGCCATTAAGGAATGTGGCTATGAATCCATCATGGTAAACTGTAATCCCGAAACCGTGTCTACCGATTTTGACATGGCCGATAAACTTTATTTTGAACCGGTGTACTGGGAGCATCTTTGGGAAATTATTGAACATGAAAAACCGGAAGGTGTAATTGTGCAGCTGGGCGGGCAAACGGCCTTAAAGCTGGCAGAGCGCCTGCATAAAAAAGGAATTAAGATCATCGGCACTTCGTACGATAGCATGGACATTGCTGAAGACCGCGGCCGGTTCAGCGACATGCTGAAAGAACTTGACATTCCTTACCCCTCTTATGGCACGGCAGAAACGGTTGACGAGGCAGTAGAAGTAGCCAACCGCGTGGGCTACCCGGTATTGGTGCGTCCCAGCTATGTATTGGGCGGACAAAGAATGCGCATTGTTATCAATGACGATGAGGTAGAGAGTGCGGTAGTGAGTTTATTAAAACATTTACCTGGTAATAAAATACTGGTTGACCATTTCCTGGATCGCTGCCAGGAAGCAGAGATCGACGGTATTTTTGATGGAGATGATTTTCATGTAATGGGTGTAATGGAACACATTGAACCTGCCGGTATCCATAGCGGCGATAGCAATGCGGTGCTGCCCCAGTTCAACCTTACTCCGCTGGTAGTGCATACCATGGAAGAATATGCAGAAAAAATTGCGCGTGCATTAAAAATAAAAGGGCTTATCAATATACAGTTTGCCATAAAAGACGGGAAGGTGTTTGTGATAGAAGCCAACCCGCGCGCTTCACGTACCACGCCGTTTATTGCAAAAGCGTACCAGATCCCTTACCTGAATGTGGCCACCAAAATTATGATTGGCAATCATAAACTAAAAGATTTCACATTCGATAAAAAACTGGTTGGCTTTGCCATCAAAGAACCGGTTTTCAGTTTTAATAAATTTCCCGGTGTAAATAAAGAGCTGGGACCAGAAATGAAAAGTACCGGCGAAGCCATCCGCTTTATAAAAGATCTGCGCGATCCGTATTTCAGGCAATTGTATAAAGACAGGAGCATGTATTTGAGCAAGTAATCCCGACCATGATTTTTAGGATTATAAGATGGCCGGCTTTGCCGGCTTTTTTATTAGCACTATGGACACCCCCCGTCGAAGCATGTTCGTTTTGTTCTTCTCATTTATCTTTGTGATAACCTCGTGCGCCTCCGTGGTAAAAATGAAATGCATATAAAATGTCATTTATGAATACGGAAATTCAAACCATCATCAGCAAATTACAGGATGTGTTGAGCGGCCAGCCATGGTACGGCAAGCCGGTATATGAACTGCTGGATGAAGTAAACCACGACCTTCAGTACGTGAAACCAACCCTCGAGAGTCATTCGCTAATCGATCTGTTGTACCATATGGTTACCTGGGCTGAGTTTGCACAAAAGCGTATTGAAAAAGAACCCATACAAAATATGGAAGCTTTTAATGCGCTGGACTGGCGGCCGATTGATCCGGATCTGCACGACTGGCAAAAAGGGGTAGCTGCATTAAAAACATCGCACCAAAAAATTGTTGCGTTAATGCAAACAAAAGATGACGCATTCCTCAATGAAACTGTAGACTACCGCAAATATAATTTTCGCTATCTGTTGAATGGATTGATACAACACAATGTTTATCATCTCGGGCAGATCGCTTATGTGAATAAGCTACTGGCGTAAAAAGGGAATCGGGAATTAGGAATTTGTAATTGGGCAAACGCTCAGCCAAGCATGTTATGACTATAGTATAGTATCCATTGTCTAGCCGGTCGCAAGTCTAATTCCTGATTCCAAATTACCAATTCCTTTAATGTGCTACCCGCACCGGATCGGCGGGTGCTTTTATTTCTTTATGCGGCCCAAGTTGTTTCATTAAAACATCCACGGCTTTTTCCAATTGCGGATCTTTTCCTGCAATCACTTCTTTGGGTGTCATCTCTACTGTTTCATCGGGTGTAATACCTTCATTTTCCACTATCCATTTGCCTTCCTTACTAAAGATGCCCAGGCGGGGAGCCGTCATAGTGCCACCATCCATCAGTACAGGATAATTGTAAATGCCCACCAGTATGCCCAGGGTTCTTGTGCCTACCAGGGTTCCAATTTTTTTTAGCTTGAACATATAAGGCATCAAATCGCCGCCCGAGGCTGCATATTCATTTGTGATCATTGCTTTTGGACCATCAATGACGGCTTCCGGGGTTTTCATAATCTGGCCATCGCGGTTTTTCCAGTAATTGGTAACCGTTCTGCTTAATAGATCAATCACATAATCAGCAGCCGATCCGCCACCATTGAACCGGTCATCTACAATAACGGCATCTTTGTCCAGTTGCGAAAAATAATACCTGTTAAAAAAAGTATAGCCATCGCCGCCAGTATTGGGCATGTAAACATAGGCAACACGCCCGCCGCTCAGCTCATCTACTTTCCTGCGGTTGGCTTCTACCCAATCCATCAGCCGCAGGTTAGTTTCGCTGGCCACCGGTACAACAGTTATTTCCCGGGCGTTTTTTAAAGAGGCTTCAGTACTAACGCTGATGCGTGTTTGTTTACCCGCCAGGCCCTGGAAAAAACCATAAAGATTTGTTTTCGCATCTACCCGTATGCCATTCACTGCTACCAGGTATTCGCCTTCTTTAACATCTATGCCCGGCTGCACAAGCGGCGCGCGGAAGGTCGGGTTCCAGCTTAGCCCTGAGTATATTTTTTTAAAGCGATACAGGCCACTGCTGATCTCATAATCGGCACCGAGCAGACCAACGTTTACAGATACCTGTTCGGGGTAATCACCATTTCCCACATAATTATGACCTATCACCAGCTCAGCCATCATATCATTGAAGAGATAATTCAAATCATCACGATGCCCAACATAGGGAAGAAACTTTTCATATTTTGCCTTGATGCTTTTCCAATTGGCGCCATGCATATTTTCAACGTAAAAAAAATCCCGTTCTATTCTCCACAATTCATCAAACGCCTGCTTCCATTCTTTTTGCGGATCGGATAAGCAGTTAAACATGGATGTATTCAATTTTCCCGCGCCGGGCGCAATTTTACCACCGGTTGCTGCAATGCCGTACGATCCCGCGGCGGTATACAGCAATTTTTTACCATCGGCACTGATATTGTAATTTCCAATATTGTCTGCCAGCGTTTCTGATTTTCTTTTTGCGATATCATAACTGGCCAGTATCGTTTCGCCGGCAGGATTTGCCGATACATAATAGAGCTTTCCTTCTGCCAAACCGCTTAAACTGTAATAATTGCTGGCTGGCAGTGGCAATGCCACGATGCGTTGCTGTATGCCGTCAAAATCAATCAGCACCGGCTTGGTTGCAGCCGGTCTTGGCTTTTCGGCAGCGGTTGCTGTAACTGATTTGGCATTTGTTACAGCCATTTTTGAAGTTGTATCGGCTTTTACGGGTTCATCATCACTTTCCGGTGCCAGCGGCGAACGTTCATTTTTCGATAATACAATTGCATAAATATTGTTTTGAATGGTGTTGTCAAACGAGCTCATATCAAGCCATCCAACCGATCTGCCATAGTTGGTACTGGCAGTAAAAAATATGTATTTGCCGTCGCGGCTGAAAGTTGGGCTGCTGGCTTCGCTACGGCCATCTGTAAGCTGGGTGATTTTACCGCTGCCCGGTTCGAACACATGAATGGCACGCAGGTTGTTTTTTAGTTTTTTGTTGTAAAGAATCCATTTGCTGTCGGCACTCCAGGAAGCATTGAAAGACGCATCGGGTCGGTCGTATGTGTCTTCGTCAATTTTCACCGGTTTTTTTTCATTGATATCGATATAAAATAATTGCAGGTGTTTATTATTGAAAAGGATCTTTTTGCTATCGGGGCTCCAAACAGGATTATAATAAAAATCTTCATCGTTTAATTTAATGGTAATAGCTGGCTGTTCTCCTTTCTGATCTTTTAATTTCAATTGGTATTCTCCGCTTTCATCGCTGAAATATGCTATCCACCTGCCATCCGGGCTCCAGGCCGGGTCCCGGTCGTGCGCACCGGGTGAATTGCTGAGATTCCGGATATCGCCTTTTTCTAACGGTACCGTAAAGATTTCTCCCCTGGCTTCAAAAACCGCTCTTACACCCGTTGGGGAGATATGATAATTGCGGATGGCATTGGCCGCATTCACATAATGCGGCCGGTTAAAAGGAATATCATTTGTAACGTTGATGGATACCTGCCTGGGCTGGCCGCCTGCCGGATTCAGCACGTATATTTTACCTGCCTGCTCATAGCTGAGTTCCTTTCCGTTGCTGTACAACGACTTTACGGCATAATCGGAATAATTCGTTACCTGGGCTATTTTTTTTGAAGCGATATCATAACTGTAAATATTGGTATTCTTATTATCGCGATCAGATAAAAAATAAATGCTGTTGCCAAGCCAAACAGGTTTTGTGTTATTGGAATTGCCTGCCGGAATCTCCACCGTTTCATTATTGCCGGTATTAAAAATCCATACTTTGGGCATATTACCACCCCGGTACAATTTGAACGGACGATAGACGCCTGCTTTTTCCGATGGATCGGGATTTTTGATGTATGCAATATATTTTCCATCCGGAGAAAAATTTCCCTGGTGTGCCTCGGGCAACGATAGCGTTTCTTCAACCCCAGTAGCAGCGTCTACTTCAAACAGCCGCTGAAACCTTGTGGAAAAAGACGCTTTTGAAGAAGCAAAAACAATTTTATTTCCATTCCAGCCCCTGACTATTTCCGCTGAAGGATGAAAGGTTAACCGTATTGGCATACCACCGCCCGCAGCTATTACAAATACATCTATATTGCCATCGTAGTTGCCGCTGAAAGCTATCCATTTGCCATCGGGCGAGATGACCGGCTCGAACTCCACATCCTGGTTAACGGTCAGGCGCATAGGATTGCTGCCATCGTGGTTGGCCACCCATATATCACTGGCATAGGCAAACGCAATTTTATCATTGCTCACTGAAGGGCAACGGAGCAATAGCGTCTCCTGGGAAAAAGCAATTGACTGTAAAAGCATAGCGCAGATAAGCAGGCAGACAGAATTTCTCATAACAGTATTTGTCTGCTGAATTTACAGCATCCCGCTTGCAAATCAGAAAAAAATACAGCAATGGCGGGATAGAGGAATTGGGCTGTTGTACTACGTTGTGTTTTGCGAGAGATCAGTAAAAAAATGCTGATGCGGAAGCCTGCCGGCCGGCAGGTGAGATAAATTGAGTTTTAAAATTGCCTCTTTATTTTGATTAGATGTGGCGCAAGAGCCCAATCCCCCCTGACTAATTCCTAATTCCTACTGAGTTAGTCATCATCCTCTTTTTCTTCTTTCAATTTCACAAACGCGGCTCCTTTAGGGGCAGGAAAGGTCGTGCCTTTCAAACCGTTCCATAATACAATATTAAACTCCAGGTCGGGCACCGCATCTTCTTTTCCAAGATCAAATTTCTCTGAACGCCGCTGCCATTCATTCATGGCAATGTTCTTTTCGGTAAGATCGACATTGGGCTTTACGGTTTCGAAAGCTGTAAGATTGGCATTTGCCGTAAAACAATTCCACATGGGCGTAGCAGCTGCATCGTACTGGCTCATGGGTGGCATTCCCAATATCAGTTCTATGGTGCGCAACATAGATGAAGTGGAATACATGGTATGATCAACAAAATTTCTTTTTACAAAACCTCCTGCTACATACGCTGTACTCCGGTGAGCGTCTACATGATCAGCGCCATTTTGCGCATCGTCTTCTATTACAAAAACGGCGCTTTCCTTCCAGATCGGGCTCTTGCTTAAATATTCAACAAACAGGCCTACCGCCAGATCGTTGTCGGCCACATGTGCAAACGGCGTTGGCCTTCCTTTGCGCAATCCTTCCGTATGATCATTTCCCAGTCTTACTGTATTAAACCTTGGTACGGCACCTGCCGCCAGCAATGAATCAAACTCGTGTTTCCACTGTGTTACCCTGGCAGTATCCCTGAAACCCAGGTTCCAACCGGTATAGTAAGGGCATACATGATCTTTAAGTATCGCAATATTTGGTTTGGCATTATCGGCAAATTCGCCATAGGTTCTATAGCTGATGCCGGCTCTTTTACATTGATCCCAGATAAATCCATTTTTATTATTTGCAATAGCCCGGTTTCCTTCGCCATCGTACACACCGCCCCTGCCGCCATAACTTGTTGGCCAGTTTTTTTCAAGGTAATCGGTAGCGTAGGCGGCCATCGACCAGTTATGTCCATCCATGCTTACCTCAGCATCTACATAAAAATTATCGAGCAACACAAATTCCTTTGCCAGTTTGTGCAGGTTGGGAGTAATCTTTTCACCGAACAAAACAAGGTTGGGATCACCATTCCCTTCTTTTATATCGCCCAGCACCTGATCGTATGTGCGATTCTCTTTAATAATGTAAAAAATATATTTAACAGGCGATGGATCACCCGTTTTCATGGGTACGGGATTACCGGCCTCGCCCGCCGTTACAGTTTCTTTTTCTTTTGTATAGGGTGTATTGCTGTATACCAGTGAAGAATATGCGCCCAATTGTTCAGCAGATGGTTCGTGAATAATACTCAACGTTCCTTTAAACAGGCCGGCGATGTATTGCACACCCATGGGTTTGGATTTATCACCGCCCTGGTACACCACTTCTTCCCTGCGGCGAATGGGATTTGGCCCGTAGGGATTGGCCATGGAAGAAAATCCTTTTCCATTGCTGACAAAAATCCTTTTACCTATCACTTTCACACCTGTAGGATACCAGCCGGTAGGAATAAAACCCCTGCTTTTGCTGGATCCCGGTGCGCTAACATCGAAAACAGCCACACAATTATTGTCGGCATTGGCTACGTATAAAATTTTATCATTTTCACTTAATGCCAGGCCATTGGTAGTAGATCCATTTGGCGCATCGGGGTACAATGCTGTATTCAGCGTTTCAATAACCTTCTTCTGCATTACGTCAATGACCGATACACTGTTGTCGTTTGCATTGGCTACAAAAAGATAATCTCCTTTTTTGCTGAAACAAATGTCGTTGGGATTATCACCCACTTTTATTTCACCGGAAAAACTGTTGCTGACCGTATTCAGCATTAAAATTTTATCGCCGCCCCAGACACTGATATAAAGCTCATTTTTGCCAGGCGACAGCAGGCAGGTATACCCTTCTCCGCCCAATGGCAATTGCCTAATTATCTTTTTGGTGGCCAGATCAATAACATACAACGAATTGTTTTCTTTTGTAACCACATACAAAATATTTTTCCGGTCATCTATTTCAATACCAGCCGGAGATATCCGTTCGGGCCATTTTTTCCCTAATGATATGCTATCCTGCAATACCAGTTTATTATTAATGATTGCATATCGCAGAATCCAGTTATCATTTCCGCCCGAGGCGTATAGCTTTTTACCATCTGCACTGAATTTTAACCCGTACCAGCTTTTAGCTATTGTAATGCTATCGAGAATTTTTTCCGAGGCAATGTCAATCAATTGAATGCTTTGCGTACTTTGGCCGTTATTGGTAACCGCCATATATTTTTTATTACTGGTAACCGCCATGTTTAGCGGAAGATCGCCCAGCGGTAAGCTCCTGCCCGCAGGCGTCAGCGACCAGCCATTGGGCAATTTTATCTTGGTTGCAGTGGACACAATGGCCGGCTGGCCCATGGCTGCTTTAAAACAAAATAATACTACTACACTAAACAGCTTTTTCATGCCTGTATAAATTGAGCGGTAAAGATAACCACCGGCAGCAAACCCGGCATTATAAGCAGGTTAAATAATGATTTTTTAAAAGAGTAACCACAAACACAAATTTCCTAACTTCCGGAATGCTTCGGCAAACCTTATACCTTTGGAAACAGGCGCCCTTCCTGCGCCTGGTAACCGCTTTTATGGCTGGCATACTACTGCAATGGTATGGCGCCTGGCCGCTTTCCGCAGGTTGGATTCTATTTTTTAGCAGCATTTCAGCGCTTGTTCTGTTTAATCGCCGTGCTGCTTTCCACCAGTATAAATTGGGTTGGGTCAACGGCATTGCTATAAATGTTTTATTCCTCTCCACCGGTTTGCTGATGGCATATTACAAGGATATATCCCATCAGCAGCAATGGCTGAACCGGTTTTACCACGATAAAGATATTCTTACCGCCACGCTGGAAGAACCACTTTCTGAAAAGGCCCATTCATATAAGGCCAATGCCAGTGTGCAGCGGATCTTTCGTAACGACAGCATTTTCGAGGTTAAGGGAAATATCATTCTTTATTTTAGAAAAGACAGTGGCTCCCATCAGCTGCAACAGTTAGGCTATGGCTCGCAGGTAGTCTTCAGTCAATCATTACAACCTATTCAAAATACGGGCAACCCGGCTGCGTTTAATTATGAGCGGCATGCTGCTTTCCAGGGCATTTACCAGCAGGTATTTCTTGCGCCTTCCACCTATATTTTACTGCCTTCCAAAAATGAAAAATGGTTACCCCGCTTTCTTTTCACGGTGAGGGAAAGGATTTTGAAAATTCTTACCACTTATATTCCAGGCAAAAAAGAAGCAGGACTGGCAGAAGCCTTACTGGTCGGCTACAAAGATGATTTGGATAAAACGCTGGTGCAATCTTATTCCAATACCGGCGTGGTACATATCATTGCTATTTCGGGCATGCATATGGGATTAATTTACTGGTTGCTGAATATCGCCCTTAGCCCATTGAAGAAAGGAAAACAAACCAAATGGCTGGTAGCGGCGATAACGATAGCAGGGCTTTGGCTTTTTTCCCTGCTGGCAGGCGGCGGTCCCTCCATTCTGCGCTCTGCTGTGATGTTTACCTGTATCGTAATTGGGGAAAGCGTAGCAAGAAAAACATTTATTTATAATTCACTGGCTGCATCCTGCTTTATACTGCTTTGCATCAACCCTTTCTGGATTTGGGATGCGGGTTTCCAGCTATCGTACGCCGCTGTACTGAGTATCGTCATTTTTATGAAACCGATCTATGACTGGTTTTATTTTAAAAATAAACTAGTCGATAATATTTGGAAACTCATTGCAGTATCGCTGGCAGCGCAGGTATTAACAACACCTGTAAGCATTTATCATTTCCACCAGTTTCCTGTATATTTCTTATTCACCAATTTGTTGGCGGTTCCCCTGTCGAGCCTGATTGTATTACTTGAAATAGGCCTTTGCACAGTTGCCATGATACCAGCCCTTGCAACATTTACGGGCGTTGTCTTATACAAGCTGATTACGCTGATGAACAGTTTTATTGAACATATGGAAGGCCTGCCATTTTCATTGTTGAACAACCTGCAGGTTAATATATTCCAGGCGCTGTTGCTGTATGGAATCATTGCGGGGCTTGGCTATTGGCTGATGAAAAAAAGCAAGTCAGCATTATGGATGGGACTTTTCTGCACATTATCCTTTTTCCTGGTAAGGAGTTTTTCTTTTATCAACGCAGCCAATCAACAGCAATTGATTGTTTACAATATTCCGGGGTACCGGGCCATAGACTTTGTTAGCGGGAGAAATATTGTTTTTAAGGGCGACAGTGATGTATTAATCAACCACGCGCTCCGACAATTTTATTTAAACGCCTGCCGCACTGCCCTGCGCGCAAACCTTACCGATGGTGTTGAAAACCTTATTCCTGTAAGCAATATTTTTGTTTTCAATCATAAAAAAATTGCGTTGGTAGACGAAGACTACCAGCTAAGCGAAGCCAATGAAAAAATAAACACTGATCTCGTGATCATTTCGCACAATGCCCCGGTGAACATGGCAGCACTGCTGCAAACCTATCATTGCCGGCAAATTGTTTTTGACGGATCTAATACCGCCCAGAACGTGAATAAGTGGAAAGCGGAAGCTGCAAAGCTTGGCCTGTATTGCTTTTCTACCGTGGATAACGGGGCTTTTGTGATGAACATGGATTGATTTAGTTTTGCGGCTCTTTAAGGTGCCTATCTGGACTCACCCCCCTCATGCTGCGCATGACACCCCGCTTTGCTTTGCAGAGAGGAGAAGCGTCGCAAAGCGATGCAGGGAGAATCAAAACAGACAGCCGCCAAACGAAAATCAGCAATCATGAATAAGAAAATTCAATCTGCGTTAATATCAGTTTTTTATAAAGATGGGCTGGAACCGGTTGTGCAGGAACTACATGAACTGGGCATCACTATTTACAGTACCGGCGGTACGCAGTCATTTATCGAGAAATTGAAAATCCCGGTTATCCCGGTAGAAAATTTAACTACCTATCCTTCTATTTTAGGTGGCAGGGTTAAAACGCTTCATCCGTCGGTGTTTGGCGGTATATTGGGCCGCAGGGATAACGAAACCGATGTACAGGAAATGGCGCAATATAAAATTCCGCAGATTGATTTGGTGATCGTGGACCTCTATCCATTTGAAGAGACCGTAGCCGCTACCTTATCTCCCTCGTTTGGCGGAAATAAAGCAGATGCCGAAAAACAAATCATTGAAAAAATAGATATTGGTGGCCCATCTATGATAAGGGGCGCCGCCAAGAATTTTAAAGATGTAGTAGTAATAGCCGCTAAAAAAGATTACCTGGGTTTGGCGGAACTGTTGCAGCAGCAAAAAGGAGAGACCACTATCGAACAACGTAAAGCCTATGCTGCCAAAGCTTTTGAAATAGTTGCACACTATGATGTTGCGATTGCAAAATATTTTAATCCTGCCGATGCACCTTATTTTCTTGAATCTGTCAGCAATCCAAAAACCATGCGTTATGGTGAGAATCCGCACCAGGCAGCGGTTTTCTATGGAGATACCAGTGAATTGTTTGAACAGTTGAATGGCAAGGAGCTTTCCTATAACAACCTGGTAGACGCAGATGCTGCCATCCAGTTAATCAGTGAATTTCCGCAACCGCTTACCAATGGCATTGACAATGAAGGAATGGTGTTTGCCATTATTAAACATACCAATGTATGCGGTGTGGCAACCAGGAATACAGTAAAGGCAGCCTGGGACGCGGCGCTGGCCGGCGACAATGAAAGTGCTTTCGGGGGAGTATTAATTTGCAACAGCGGCATTGATAAGGATACTGCCGATGCCATTAATGAAATATTCTTTGAAGTGCTGATAGCACCAGCGTTTGATGAAGACGCATTAAAGCTGCTGAAATCAAAAAAGAACCGCATCCTTTTACAACTTAAAAAAGCTCCGCACTACAGGCAGCAATACAAATCATTGCTGAATGGCGTATTGAAGCAGCAATCAGATGAAGGCAATTATACTGAATGGAAAGAAGTGGGCGCCCGCACCACTAACAATGAAGAAAACGCCGACCTGATATTTGCCAACCTGGTATGCAAGCATCTTAAAAGCAACGCGATTGCGCTGGTAAAAAACATGCAATTGATAGGAAAAGGCTGCGGCCAGACCAGCCGCGTAGATGCTGTGCGGCATGCATTGGCCAAGGCAAAGCAATTTAATTTCGATTTAACGGGGGCAGTAATGGCGAGTGATGCGTTTTTTCCGTTCAACGATTGCGTGCAACTGGGCCATGAAGCAGGGATTACCGCTTTTATACAACCCGGCGGCTCCATCCGCGACAATGACTCCATTGAATATTGCAAACAGCATAACCTTGCTATGGTAATAACAGGATTGAGACACTTCAGGCACTAACAGACCAATTGCTGATTTTGAGATGTAGTAATTTTGAGATTTGATTTGCGCGTCTGTTTTAAAATCTCAATATCTAAAAAATCAACCATCAGCAATTCCTTATGCCGGATTTTATTTCCACCATTTTATCATCTCCCTACAACCCGGCCAACCTGCGGCGCAGCAGCACCAAAACAAAGGCATATATGGCACTGGCTGCAGTTTGCTTTTTATGGGGCACCACCTGGCTGGCCAGTAAGCAGGGCGTAAAACACATGCCCGCTTTTCAACTGGCGGGCATACGGCAATTCATGGGAGGACTGGCCTATGTTACCTATTTCTTGCTGAAAGGAAAACTGCAATGGCCGGGACTGAAAGAGTGGAGGATTATTTTTATTCTTGCATTATTCAATTTTATTTTAAGCAATGGGCTGGCTACCTGGGGACTTAAATACATTTCCGGTGGGCTGGCAGCTATCATCAATGCAATTGTACCGTTATGGCTGGTAGTAAATACATTCTTTACAAAGGGGCCTGCCTTGTCGCCCAAGGCAATCATTGGCTTTGCTATTGGTTTTGCGGGCATCTGCTTTGTGTTTTATGAACACCTGCATGATTTTTTGAACGCTGGTTTTACGTTGGGTATACTGATTTCGCTGACAGCTACCTGGACCTGGGCCATGGGTACCCTGTATACAAAGAAACATGCCAGGGCATTTAATCCTTATTTCGGTATTGGACTGCAAATGATGCTTTCCGGTATTGTATTGTACGCGGTTTCACAGGCAACCGGCCTCGCCATTCCGTTGCAACAGGTGCCCTGGCAAGCCTGGAGCGCCATTGCCTATCTCGTTATTTTTGGATCGATTCTGTCCTTCCTGGCCTACCTGTATGCTTTACAAAACCTGAGTGCAGCCCAGACTTCTTTGTACGCTTACGTAAACCCCATTGTAGCTGTTTTGCTGGGGCTCTCTTGTTTCATGAAAAACTTAGCTGGTTTATAGCAACCGGCGGCGCCATTACCTTATACGGGGTATACCTGGTAAATAATGCATTCAGGAAAAACAAATAATGCAGTGGGGCTTCGCTACAATTTTCTGCGCAGCTTATCTTTACAGCTCCGCCTGTATTGTAAATGAAGCTTGTTTAATTTTTTTGATGCGTGAAATATTATATTAAAGAAAACTCCTTTCTGGCGCGCATGGCAGCGCGCAGGCTAAAGCAGGATAAGATGGCGATGGTATTGGGCAAGACGATTTTATTGCACGATACCAGCACACAGGAGTTCATTAATAACCGTAAATGGATGCGGCACGAACTGGCCCATATTATCCAGTTTAAGCGGCATGGGTATCTTCCCTTCCTGGTTAAATATCTTGTAGAAAGTATCAGGAACGGCTATTACAACAACAAATACGAAAAAGAAGCCAGGGCTGCAGAAGAAGACGAAAGCCTGGATAAATACATTCCGCCGTTTAAGGTGTCTTAAACAATCAGGATTTATAAATGGTTAGCACAGTGACGAATTTTAGCTGGCGCAAAATAACAATTAGATCGAAAGCCTGAATTTAGACAGGGCAACTCCCTTTCCTTTGGAGAGGGTCGGGGTGAGGTTGAAAATTAATAGTTGATCATTGTTTATTTTCCGTATAAATCACAGTACCCATTCAATCTCACCAAACCCAAAATACTCTTCCATGCCAGTATCCAGCACCAGTTCTCCCACCCTGTTTACCGCTTTAACCCTTGCTTCAAAAACACGATTGCCTTTCCTGAATTTAACCACCTGATCTTTTTTATACAAGCGGTTGTTGTATTCCTGTAACCAATCAGGGTCTGTATTCAGCTTTTTATATCGTTGCATCACCCGTTCACACAATGCTTTTGCCAGCTCAATTACTTCCCAGTCTTTTCCAGTGATCTGCTTTAATGAAACAACGTTGCGTATTTCTTCGGGGAAGACAGTTTGATTAATATTTATGCCCATTCCAACGATTGCCCATTGCCAGGAATTAGTGCCGAGTCTATAGTCGGTAGTCTGAAGTCGTTCTCCTTTAGTACCGGCTTCTGACTCCCGACTACCGACTATAGACTCAATAAGAATTCCCCCTGCCTTTCTGTCACGCCAATAAATATCATTGGGCCATTTAACATAAGTTTCATTGCCGGCATATCCGGAGAAAAAATCGTGTACGCCCAGCGCAACCGCCGCGCTGAACGCGAATTGCTGCTCCACTGCCAGGCCCTGCGGCCTCATTACAAGCGAAATAATAATATTTGTTCCGCGTTCTGTTAACCAGCTTTTGCCCCGCTGGCCTTTTCCTTTCAGTTGTGCCATTGCAAAAAAGGCATCACCGTGTTTTGCCAATCCGGTACGTACCCTTGCCATGGCATAGTTGTTGGTACTGTCAACTGATTCTAAAACGGTTAGGTGCCCGCCGGCATAATCATGAGCTGGTAAATGATTAAACATTTGTATTTTTGGCAACAACGAAAATAAGAATTGAACAGGATGCGGGGTAAATAAATATAAAGCGTTATTTTGTCGCCAGCAGGGCTCGTACAGGCATCATCTTTCTTAACGGCTTCATTAAACTATTATAATTTATTCATTTAAACGTTTTGACTATTTGGAACAATTGAGCATGTTAGCTAACCGGAAACCGAACAGCGTAACCAGACTAACGAGGAATTCGAAAATTTTTAAAACCATCATCCACGCCATTCAGCAAAAAAAAGGGGAGAACATCGTTTCATTAGACCTGCGTAAAATACCCGAAGCAGTGACTGATTTTTTTATCATTTGTCATGCTTCCAGTACAACGCAGGTAAAAGCCGTTTCTGATCATATAGAAGCATTGGTAAAAGACGAATGTGCGGAAGCCCCTTTCAGACACGAGGGACAGCATGCGGCCCAATGGGTACTGGTAGATTATATCAATGTAGTGGTACACGTAATGCACGAAGATGCGCGTAAATTCTACAAGCTGGAAGAAATGTGGAGCGATGCCCAGGTAACAGAACACTAACCAACCTTCTTTAATAAAAGTTTATAACCCCTATTTCGAACAAAGATGCTGTAAAAGCATTTATTTAGTACGATACATAAAATTTATGGCACAGGAAGACTTGAAACCGAACGAAAAAGGAAACCGGATACGGCCGCAGGGCAGCAACGACGATCCCAAACGGGGTCCCAGGTTTAATATTTACTGGATCTGGGCTGCAATTGCAGTCATCTTGATAGGCTTTAATTTATTTCACGGCAATTTTACTCCTACCGCCGAAGATATCAGCCAGCAGGAATTTCAAACCATGGTACAGGGCGGTGATGTTGACAAAATTGAAATCATCAGCAATAAAAACCTGGTTAGGGTGTATATCAAACCAGACAGCCTGAACACCGAACTGGTTCGCAGCAAGCTTGCAAAAAAAACCACCCCTCCTACAAAAGAAGGCCCGCACTTTCAATTCGGCATTTCAAAACCTGAAATTTTTGCGATCGATATGCGTGCCTTTTATTTAAAGCACCCTGAATTAAAAGAAGTAGATACAAAAAATGATACCGAAGGTGATTGGGTAGCACCCGCGCTTAACATTTTATTGCCCATCATTGCTATTATCCTGATATGCGTGGTCATGATGCGTAAAATGGGCAGTGGTGGCGGTGGTGCCGGCGGGCCAGGCGGTATCTTTAATATCGGCAAATCAAAAGCTACCCTGTTTGACAAGGGAACACGTGTGAATATTACGTTTAACGATGTGGCCGGCCTTGATGAAGCCAAGGTGGAAGTGATGGAGATAGTCGACTTCCTGAAAAATCCTAAAAAATATACTGCGCTGGGTGGCAAAATTCCCAAGGGAGCTTTGCTGGTAGGCCCTCCCGGTACGGGTAAAACATTGCTTGCAAAAGCCATGGCAGGTGAAGCCCAGGTCCCATTTTTTTCTATGAGCGGTTCAGACTTTGTTGAATTGTTTGTAGGTGTGGGCGCCAGCCGCGTACGCGATTTGTTTAAACAGGCAAGAGAAAAATCGCCCTGTATTATTTTTATAGATGAAATTGATGCCATTGGCCGCGCCAGGGGTAAGAATGCAGTGATGAGCAACGATGAACGTGAAAGCACCCTGAATCAATTGCTGGTAGAAATGGATGGCTTTAGTGGCGAAAGCGGTATCATCGTACTGGCTGCCACCAACCGCCCCGATGTACTGGATACGGCATTGTTGCGCCCGGGTCGTTTTGATAGGCAGATCGAAATCGACAAACCTGACCTGAAAGGCCGCGAACATATTTTCAAGGTTCACCTGAAGCCCATCAAAATCTCTCAAACACTCGATATTTTCAAACTGGCCGAACAGACACCTGGTTTTGCCGGTGCCGATATTGCCAATGTATGCAATGAAGCGGCCCTGATTGCCGCAAGAAAAGGAAAAGAAGCAGTAGATATGTCGGACTTCCAGGATGCGATTGACCGTGTTATAGGTGGATTGGAAAAAAAGAACAAAATCATTTCTCCCGACGAAAAAAGAATCATTGCCTATCACGAAGCGGGCCATGCTATCTGCGGCTGGTTCCTGGAACATGCCTATCCCCTGCTGAAAGTAACCATTGTGCCAAGGGGCACGGCCGCGCTTGGCTATGCGCAGTACACACCTAAAGAACAATACCTCTACAATACAGATCAGTTATTGGACCAAATCTGTATGACCCTCGGCGGAAGAGCCAGTGAGGATTTGTTTTTTAATAAAATCTCTACCGGTGCGCAAAACGACCTGCAGCAAATTACCCGCACTGCTTATGCCATGGTAACAGTATACGGCATGAATGATAAAGTAGGAAATGTAAGTTTCTATGATCCCCAGCAGGAGAATGCTTTTACAAAGCCCTACTCTGAGGAAACCTCTAAAATCATTGACCAGGAAGTAAGAAAACTGATTGACGAAGCTTTTGAAAGAACCAAACTGTTACTGAAAGAAAAGAAGCAGGAAGTAATAAAACTGGCTGAGGCCCTGCTGGAAAAAGAAGTCCTGTTCCAGAGCGATGTGGAAGCACTGATTGGTAAACGGCCTTTTGAAGAAAAGAAATTGCTTGATGTAGACCATAAAGAGCCGCACGCATCAGACGGCACCATCAGCGAAGGCGTACCACCTTATGACAGCGGTATTACCAATAAGGCGCACAACTAATAACCTAAATAGCAGATGGATATTTCTTCTTCCAAAGAAGTTATTCTGAAAAAAATAAGAAAGGCGTTGAGTGAATCAACGCCTCTTCCTTTTCCGCAAAGTGAAGGAAATAGTTTTCTGTATCAGCCACCGCAACAGGAACTGGAGATACAGTTTGCAGAAGAGTTCAGTAAACTACAGGGCAAATTTGCATTCTGCCTGACAGTTGCAGAATTAACCGTACAACTCGCCGCTTTACTGGAAGAAAAGAACTGGACGCGCCTGTTTTGCAACGAACAAGCCATTAGGCAAATGCTGGGCACAGCTATTGATGACAAGATGTATGATACCACGCTTGCTGATTGCGATGCAAGTATTACCACCTGCGAAACCCTGGTAGCGCGTACCGGCAGTATTGTGCTGAGCGCTGCCGGTGCCAGTGGCCGAACGGTGAGTGTATATGCCCCCGTTCATATCTGTATTGCTTTCACGGCTCAACTGGTATATGATATCAAAGATGCTTTACAGGCAATAAAAGAAAAATACCAGGAGCAAATGCCTTCACTCATCAGTTTTGCTACCGGGCCCAGCCGTACCGCCGATATTGAGAAAACGCTTGTGACCGGTGTACATGGGCCTAAAGAAGTATATCTGTTCCTGGTAGATCATATTTGATTGCTGATTTTGCGATTTAGGGATTTATTGATTGATTCCAAAATGGATTTGCTTAGCAAAAGAAATCTCAAAATCCCACCCTCACAAAATCAGCAATTACCATTTATCTTTACGTTCTTATGGAACCTATCCATCATCAATTGTTTGTTTACGGTTCACTGCGCAGCGGTTTCAATCATCCTGCCTATGCTTATATCAGCAATCATTTTGAACTGGTAGGCAGCGCAAAAGTGAAAGGCAAGTTATATGATCTCGGCGCCTATCCGGCCGCGCTTCCCACCAACGAAGAATATTTTATACTGGGCGAACTTTACCGTTTGAAGGAAGAAGAGGAATTTGCCTGGGCCATTGCGCAGGTAGACGATTACGAAGGCGTAAATCCGGAGCCGGGCGAAACAGCGCTGTATATCCGGGAGCAAACACCTGTTTATATAAACGACGAGGTTACCACTGCCTGGATCTACTGGTACAACAATGATGTATCCGGCAAACCACTCATTGCATCCGGCGATGTGCTGGAATACCTGCAGCAAAAGAAATCCTGACCTGATGGAATGGCAACCCGGTAAAAAAATATATTTTCTTTCCGATTTCCACCTCGGTGCGCCTGACTACCTGTCGAGCCTTGAACGCGAAAAAAAAATCGTCCATTTTCTCGACAGTATTGTACACGATGCTTCCTGCATTTTTGTTGTGGGTGATTTATTTGATTTTTGGTATGAGTACCGGACCGTGGTACCCAAAGGCTATGTGCGCATACTGGGCAAAATGGCAGCTATTACAGACAGTGGTATTCCCATGCATTTCTTTGTAGGCAACCATGATATGTGGATGAAAGGTTATTTCCAAAAAGAACTCAACATACCTGTTTACTTTGAACCCAGGACTTTTGAGTTCAATCAAAAAAAATTTTATATAGGCCATGGCGATGGGCTTGGCCCCGGTGACCATGGTTATAAAATGCTGAAGAAAATTTTTCGCAATCCCGCCTGTCAATGGTTATTTGGTATTTTGCCCCCCGCCATTGGTGTAGGCATCGCCAATTATATGAGCCGCAGCAGCAGGGCTGTTACCGGGCAAACAGATGCGGTTTTTTTAGGAGAAGATAATGAATGGCTGATTACTTACTGTAAAGAAATACTGCAACAGCAATTCTTCGATTATTTCATTTTTGGTCACCGGCACCTGCCCATTGATTTTGCTCTGCCGGGCAATAGCCGGTATATTAATCTCGGCGACTGGATACATTATAATTCCTATGCTGTTTTCGATGGAACCAACCTCGAATTAAAATACCATACCATTTGAAATACGCATTCCTCATATTCTTTATTTGTGATGCCGCCAGCGGCTTTTCACAAAAAGACAGTTCCTTACAACTGGTACAAACCATTAACGGCGGGTACACAGACTTCACTGTCGACAACCTGGGCAATATTTTTTTACTGGATAGCAATAACCAATTAAAAAAACTTTCGCCTGCAGGTGATTCCATTGCTATATTCAATGACGTTCGCAACTACGGAAAAGTATATTCCATCGATGCAGGGAACCCTTTAAAAATATTACTGTACTACCGCGATTTTGGAACCATCCTGGTACTCGATCGCCTGCTGAATACGCGGACTACGATTAACCTGCGGAAACAGAATATTTTCCAGGCAAAAGCGATTTGCCAATCTTACGACAATGCCATCTGGGTATACGACGAAGGAGAAGCAAAACTAAAACGCATCGGCGACGACGGCAATCTCATTGACCAATCGGGTGATTTCCGTTTACAGCTGGAAGAAGCGCCATCACCATCTTTTATTGAAGATCACGACCGCCTGGTATACCTGTACGACAGCAGCAAAGGCCTGCTGGTTTTTGACTATTTCGGAACGCTCAAAAATAAATTACCGTTTACCGGTTGGCAGGATTTTCAACTGGCGGGCAAATACATAGTGGGAAGAAAAGGCATCTTACTCGAAAGATACCAGTTATCGACCTTGCTGGTGGAAGAGAAAACATTACCGGGCATTTTAAAAGATACAGATAAAATAAGAATTACCATAGACCGGCTGTATTGCCTGCGCAAAGGAAGGCTTTACATTTATTCGTTATAAGTGGTTTAATTTTGAATTTAATGAACAGCCTGCATGAATGATTTTTTGCATACCGTTATACTCGATAATACTGTTTTAAGTTATATTATCTGCTTTGGTACTATCCTGCTGGCACTGCTGTTGAAGAAATATCTTTCACAGCATATTGCAGGATTCCTTTTCAGCTTATTAAAGCGTACCTCCTGGAATATTGAGAAGAAGAGTTTCACCGAATTGTTACTGGCTCCGTTACAGGGATTTTTAATTGTGCTGATTACATTTATTGCTCTTGATAAACTGCATTTTCCAAAGGCTTTTATTTTTGATATTCACCGGATTAGTTCCAAGGAAATTACAGACAGCATTGGCACAGCATTTATTATCACTGCTTTTATCTGGCTCTTACTCCGAACGATTGATTTTGCTGCTTTTATTCTTGAGCAGAAAACAGCCGTCGCGGAAGATGCGCGGGACAACCAGCTGATTGTTTTTTTTAGGGATTTTTTAAAAGTTATCATTGGCATTTTCGGCATACTGCTGATTATCCATTTTTCATTTAATAAAGATATCGGTGCATTGCTCGCCGGGTTCGGGCTCATTGGCGCCGCACTGGCCCTGGCAGCAAAAGAAAGCCTGGAAAACCTGATAGCTTCATTTATCATCTTTTTCGATAAACCGTTCAACGTGGGTGACCTGGTAAAAGTGCAGGGCTATACCGGTACTGTAGAAAGAATTGGCTTGCGCAGTACACGCATCCGTACAGATTCAAAAACCTATGTAACCGTACCCAACAAGCAGATGGTAGACAGTATCATGGATAACCTGA
>Ga0068860_100001888_pt1 | contig 22269 bp, 14 predicted proteins | sample KBSSwiS32_FD_66597 | JGI IMG/M metagenome (GOLD analysis project Ga0068860, IMG submission 66597) | Switchgrass rhizosphere microbial communities from Kellogg Biological Station, Michigan, USA - KBS Switchgrass S3-2 | ecosystem: Host-associated > Plants > Roots > Rhizosphere > Soil ...
TGGGCGAGGTACTGCAGGAGCGGATGCGCGGCGTCGCCGAGCAGCGTCGAGCGGCCGTGCGTCCAGGTCGCGATCGGCTCGCGGTCAGCGGTCGCCCAGCGCTTCCAGCTCCTCGGCAGATCGAGCAGGCGACGCGCGCGCGCGCCGATGCCGTCGAAGTACGACAGCACCTCGTCGCGGCTGCCTTCGCTCACGCTCCAGGTCTCGGCATCGCGGCTGTGGAAGGTGACGACGACGTTGTACTGATCGCCGCCGCGCAGCGGATAGTGGACGAGGTGGCAGTTCGGGCCGACCCACACCGCGGCCGCGTTCCAGCGCAGGTCGGCGGGGAAATCGGCGGCGTCGACGACGGCGCGATAGACGACGTGGCCGGAGACGCGGACGTCGTCGCCGACCGTCTGGGCGCGAACCGCCGACTTGACGCCATCGCAGCCGACCAGGGCGATGCCGCGATGGCGGCCGCCCGCGGCATCGAAGACGACGACGCCGTGCTCGTCTTCCTCGAAGCGGGCGACCCGGGTCGAGGTGATCACCTCGACCCCGGGTTGCGCACGCACGCCCTCGAGCAGCGACAGGTGGACATCGGCGCGGTGGATGACCGCGTACGGGTTGGCGAAGCGGGCACGAAACGCCGCGCCGGTGGGGATCTCGCCGACGAGGGTTTCGTCGACCGCATCCATCATCACCATCCGATCGGTGTAGACGGCGCGGCCGCGCGCGCGCTCGCCGACGCCGAGCGCGTCGAAGGCCGCGAAAGCGTTCGGCGCGAGCTGGACGCCGGCACCGATCTCGCCGATCTCGGCCGCCTGCTCGAGCACGGCGACGCGAAAGCCGCGCTGCGCGAGCGCCAGGGCCGCCGCCAGCCCGCCGATTCCGGCACCGGCGACGATGACCGGGTCGCGCGCCGCAGCGTTCACAGGCGCTCTTCGCGCCAGAGGCCGAGCACCTGCTGCACCGGACGATCGGAGAAGCTGAAGACGATCGTCTCTTCGGACGCGGCGATCGACCACGCGTGCCATGACGGCGTGACGAAGACGTCGCGCCGGCCGAAGTCGAACGAGCGCTCGCCGATCGTCGCCCGCCCGGCGCCGACGAGGCAGACGTGCACCGTCGAGTCGCTGCTGCGATACCGCCGCGTCTCGAAGCGCGCGGGCAGCAGCTGCGCGAAGGTGCCGATCGTCGGCATCGGCGATCGCCCGGTCGCCGGGTTGACGAAGCGCTGCTTGAAGCCGAAGTGCGGGTCGGCGTCGCCGCGCGCGATGCCGGCGAGCGCCTCGCGCGTTCGCGCGAACGGATAGCTGAAGACGCGCGACGGCTCGTGCGGCATCGGCGCGTGGTCGAGCGGCAGCATGTTGCTGCCGTAGCGATGCAGCGCGTCGCCTTCCGGGCGCGCGTCTGCCTGCGACTTGACGCTGCTCTTCTCGGCGAAGCCGGCGTCGAGGAAGCGGACCAGCGGGATGTCGAGGCCGTCGAGCCAGACGACCGGATCGGTGCCGTCGTTGCCGTGGTCGTGGAAGGTCCACGACGGCGTGATGATGAAGTCGCCGTAGCGCATCGTCGTCCGCTCGCCTTCGACCGCGGTGTACGCGCCTTCGCCGTCGAGGACGAGGCGCAGCGCCGACTGGGTATGGCGGTGCGCCGGCGCCACCTCGCCCGGCAGGATCAGCTGCAACCCGGCGTAGAGCGACTGGGTGATGCACGACTGGCCGCGCAGCGCCGGGTTCTCGAGGACGAGGACGCGCCGCTCGGCCTCCTCGGCGCTGATCAGGCGACCTGCCTCGAGCACGTGTGGCCGGACCTCCTCGTAGCGGAAATGGACCGGCGCGACCGGACTCTTCGGCTGCGGTGGAACGAGCGCGCCGAGCACCTCCCACAGGGGCGTCATGCCGAGCTTGTCGATGCGCTCGTAGAAGGCACGCCGCTCGGCGCCTTGTGCCGCGTTGCCGCCCGGATTGCGATCCATCGCTGCATTTTGCGCCACCGTGCAAGCCCGCTGTCGGCGCGCTGGCGAAGGAGTTACAACACCTCGATTGCGCAGGAGCCGCCATGACCCAGATGAAACACCTCAGCATCGTCGACGGCGCGTTCCTGCACATGGAAAGCGCCGAGATGCCGATGCACGTCGGCAGCCTCAACCTGTTCGAACCGCCGGCGGGCTATTCCGGCGAAGGCTTCTACGAGCAGGTCAAGGCACACGTCGCCAAGCGGATGCACCTGGCGGCGGTGTTCACCAGGAAGCTCGCGCTGATGCCGTTCGACCTCGCCAATCCGGTCTGGATCCACGACGACGACATCGACCTCGACTACCACGTTCGCTACATGGTTCTGCCCAAGCCTGGCTCGATCGAGCAGATGGAGGCGCTCGCCGCGCGCCTGCACTCGATGCTGCTCGATCGCAGCCGTCCGCTCTGGGAGTTCTACATCATCGAGGGGCTCGTCGACGGCCGCATCGGCTTCTACGGCAAGGTGCATCACGCCGCGGTCGACGGCCAGGCCGGCGTCGCCCTGGCGACGAGCCTGTTCGACCTCACGCCCGAGCCGCGTGCCGTCAAGCCACCACGCGAAGCGCGCGCCAACACCTACCAGCTCGGCGTCGCCGAGCTGCTCGCCGCGGCGCTCACCAACCAGATCCAGCAGATCGTGCAGAGCGTCAAGCTGCTGCCCAAGATCGTCGCCACGGCGTACAGCGCGGCGCAGGAGGCGATCGCGGCGCGGCGCAGCGAGACCGAGGACGATCGCGCCGCGCGCAAGGCCGAGAAGCCGCCGACGCGCTTCAAGCTCGCGCCGGCGACGCCGTTCAACCACTCGATCACCAACCAGCGCGCCTTCGCCGCGGTCTCGCTGCCGTTGCCCGAGGTCAAGTCGATCGGCAAGGCGGTCGGCGCGTCGATCAACGACGTCGTCCTGTGGCTGTGCTCGACGGCGCTGCGCTCGTATCTGAAGGAAGGGCGCGAGCTACCCGACAAGTCGCTCGTCGCCGGCGTGCCGATCTCGCTGCGCCAGGAGGGCGACACGACCGCCAACAACCAGGTCGCCGGCACGCTGATCGACCTCGGCACCGAGCTCGCCGACCCGACCGCGCGCCTGAAGGCGATCAAGCGCGGCACGGCGGCGATGAAGAAGGAGATGGGCACCTTCCGCGGCGTCATCCCGACCGATTTCCCTTCGCTTGGCTCGCCCTGGCTGATCAGCGGCTTGGCCTCGCTCTACGGGCGCTCGCGCATCGCCGACTGGCTGCGCATCACCAACGTGACGGTCTCGAACGTTCCCGGCTCACGCGTTCCGGTCTACCTGTGCGGCGCGAAGATGACCGACTACTACCCGCTGTCGATCGTCGTCCACGGCATCGCCCTCAACATCACCGTGCAGAGCCACGTCGACCAGCTCTGCTTCGGGCTGATCGCGTGCCGGCGCGCCGTCCCCGACGTTCACGAGCTCGGCAACCACCTCCAGCGGGCGATGGCGACCCTGCGCGCGCTGGTCCCGTCGGCCGCCGCCACGGCCGCCGGCGACCCGCCCGCCAAGAGCGAGACCGCGAAGGCGCCGGCCGAGACCGCCCCGGCGACGCGCGCGAAGCGGCGCAGCGCCCGTGGCAAGGCGAAGTCTGCGCGTGCGCCGCGCCCGCAGCGCCAGCCGCGTCTGCGCGTCGTCGCTCCCGCCGCTCGCACCTCGGCCGCCGCGGGATCGGCAGCGAGCGGCAAGGCGGCCAAGGCGGCGAAGCCGCGCAAGGCGCGGCCGATCGCCGCGGCGCGCTGAAGGGACTGCCGTGAAGCTGCTCGCCGATGCCTTCGTCGCCCTCGTGGCGCTGCTCCACGTGTACTTTCTCGTCCTCGAGATGTTCCTCTGGGACAAGCCGCTCGGCCTGAAGACGTTTCGCCACAGCGCTGCCGAGGCGGCGGCATCGAAGGTTCTCGCGGCCAACCAGGGCCTCTACAACGGCTTCCTGGCTGCCGGGCTCGCCTGGGGCCTGTCGCTGGGCGCGTCGGGAACGAGCGTGAAGGTGTTCTTCCTCGCCTGCGTCATCGTCGCCGGCGTCTATGGCGCCGCGACGGTGGGCAAGAAGATCCTGTTCGTGCAGGCGCTGCCGGCGGCGATCGCCTTGGCGCTCGTGCTCGTCGCTTACTGAAGGCGCTGCGCCGCGCTACCCGGCGAGCCGGTCAGAGCGGCGAACGGATCACGCTCGCGGCGAGGGCGCGCAGGGCCTGCGGCACGGGCAAGCGGAACGGAGCACGCGCCTCCTCTTCGACGGCGATGACCACGCCGCGCTGGGCACCGACGCCGAGCAGCGCCGAGAGGCCCCAGGCAGCGCCGGCGAAAGCGGCGACCGCGAGCACCGAGACCGCAAGGAAGACGACGCCGCTGATCCACGACGGCGACAGCGCCGCGAAGGCGACGGCGGCGACGAAGGAAGCGCTGGCCGCGCCGCTGCGCGCCGTGCCACCGAAGGCGCCGTTGATCGCCATCGAGTAGGCGCCGACCGCGAGGAAGACGAGCGCCAGTTGCACGAAGCTCATTTCCGCGAGCGTGGAAGCGAGGCCTTCGAGCATTGACATGATGGTGAGTCCCTGGGACCGAGTCGGAGCATGCGCTGAAGTCATTACACAGGCAAGTCACGGCGCACGGCAGTCAGTGCCTTTCCGTCCCCTCTGTAGGACGCTTTCGGAGCGCCGACGAACGGTCGTTGCGGCGGTGCAGCGGGCGACGAACGGTCGCCGCGGCCCTTGCGTCAGAACTCGATCCGGCCCCGGCCACAGCGCTTGGCGCGGTAGAGCGCGGCGTCGGCGATCTCGACCAGGACGCCGCAGTCGACGGTCGGCGTCGCCACCTGGCTGGCGACGCCGATGCTGACCCCGAGCCACGCCGACGTCGTCGAGGCGCGGTGCTCGATCTTGGCGTCGATGACGCGCTGCCGGCAGCGCTCGGCGACGGCGCAGGCGGCCTCGAGGTCGGCGCCCGGGAGCAGCAACGCGAACTCCTCGCCGCCGTAGCGGGCGACGAGCTCGCCGCCGCGCCGCACCGACTCGCCGACCATGCGCGCGATCTGGCGCAGCACGGCGTCGCCGGCCGGGTGGCCGTAGTGGTCGTTGTATTCCTTGAAATGATCGACGTCGATCATGAGCAGGCCGATCGGCCCCTGCCGGCGCGCCGCGCGCAGCCACTCCGACTTGAGCGTCTGGTCGAACAGACGCCGGTTGCCGATCTCGGTGAGGGCGTCGGTGGTCGACAGGCGCGTCAGCTCCTCGTTGAGCCGGTGCAGCTCGAGCGCGTTGTTCTTCTTCTCGGTGATGTCCTGGAACGCGCCGAGCAGGCGCACCGGCCGGCCGTCCTCGCACACCGCGACACCCTGGGCGCGCACCCAGCGCGGATTGCCCTTGGCGGTGACGAAGGGAAGCTCCAGGTCCCACGGCTTGCCTTCGCGCGCGCCGGCCTCGATCGCGGCGAGCAGCGCGGGCCGCCCTTCCGGCGGGTAATGGCTCATCGCCTCGTCGAGACGCGGCGTCGGCCCGGCCTCGAGCTCGTGGATGCGGAAGACCTGCTCGGTCCAGTCGTAGCGCATCGACGCCAGGTCGAGCTCCCAGCCGCCGATGTTGGCGAGCTCGCCGGTGCGGCGCAGCATCTCGGCGCTGCGCTGCACGTCGGCCTCGGCGCTCTTCCTGCGCGTCAGGTCCATGTGGGTGCCGGTCATCCGCACCGGGGTGTCGAGAGCGTCGCGCTCGACGACCTTGCCGCGGCTCAGCAGCCAGACCCAGTGGCCTTCCTTGTGGCGGACCCGGAACTCGCATTCGTAGGCCGCACTCTCGCGCCTGAAATGCGCCTCGATCGACGAGATCAGCCGCGCGGCGTCGTCGCGATGGACGATGTTGCGCCACGCCGATCCCGAATCGCCGAGCTCGCCGGGGGCATAGCCGAGCTGGCGCCGCACGACCTCGTTGTGGTTGAAGCGGTCGTTGCGGACGTCCCAGTCCCACAACCCCAGGTCGGCGCCCTCGAGCGCGAGCTCGAGCTGCTCGGCGGTCTTCCTGCGCTCGCGCTCGGCGCTCGCCTCGAGCAGCGCGTACGACTTGCGCCGCCATTGGCCGCGATAGAGCCCGAACGCCGCGCCCGCGCCGAGGAGCGCGAAGAAGGTGAGGTTGGCGAGCGCCTGCTTGCGCCACGGCGCGAACAGCTCGGGCAGCGAACGGCTGACGGCGATGACCAGGGGCTTGTCCATCGCCAGCGAGGGCGGCGAGATCTGGCTCAGCGCGGTCATCCGTCGCTCGCTCGAGCCGCCGATCGTGCCGATGACGATCGGCGTCTCCGACGCGGTCGCGCCGCGCACTTGTCCGATCGCAGCGATCGCCGGATGCGATTCGCCCTCGACCCGGCGCGGGTCCTCCGGCACTGTCACGAAGACCTTGCCGTCGCCGTGGCCGAGCGCGACCCACATGTCGGGCGCGTACAGCACCGAGCGCATCAGCACCTTGAAGTATTCGGGCTCGAGCGCGGCGGCGACCGCGCCCGCAAAGGCGCCGTTCGGCGTGTAGATCGAGCGCACGAACACGACGGTGTACGAGTTGATGACGGTCTTCAGCGGCGGCGCCACGTAGAGCGTGTCCGCACCCTGCCCGGCGCGGGCCTTGCGGAAGTACTCGCGGTCCGAGAAATCGCGGCCGAGCAACGTGCCGACGCTGCTGGCGACGACGGTGCCGTCCGGGTCGAGGAGGACCATCGAGCGAACGCCGGGGATGGCGTCGCTGAGCGCCCTCAGGCGCATCGAGAGCAGCGTCGAGACGCTGTGCACGGGCGTCGCCAGGAATTCGCCGCGCACGCTGGCAAGAGCCCGGTACATGCCGTCGAGCTGCTGGCCGACGTTGTCGTCGACGACGCGCGCCTGGACGCGCAGGCGGTCGCGCTCGGTCGCGTCGAGCGCGTCGTGCGCCTTGAACAGCGACCAGCCGATCAGCGCGCCAAGCACCGCCAGGCCGACGAGCAGGGCAAGCCATTCGGCGGTGAACTGGCGCGAGAAGCGCGTTTCGCCGGGGGTCATGGCCCTTGCGCGGCCGGCAGCCGCGGCGGCGCCGAGGTCGAGGTCGGGCAAGACCTTGGCCGACGGCGCAGCCGCTCGCGCCAGCAGGAGCTCGGGATCCGAGAGCGCGGCCGATCCGGTGTCGGCGCCGCTCACGTCGTGCCCGCGCCGCGGCGCGTTCGCGGGACGGGCGTCGCTCGCGCCGCGAGCGGGGCCGCTCCGCGCGACGGGCGGCCGCGCGGCAACGAAGGGGCGGACCGGTCCCGATTCATGGGAAGTCATCGGCAGCGCCAGGCCGAAGTGAAGGCGCACGGGCGGTCGAGGTGTGCAGGATTTGCGCCGATGGGGCTGGATGGATTTACAGTCCGGTCGTCTTCGACCCGGGCGCCAGGCGCCGTTCTTCTCGCCGATGTCCGTTCGCGTTCCCTCGCCAGCCGCTCGCCCGGGATCGCTCCTCGCCTGGCTGAACGACGCCCAGCAGTGCGCCGCCGCGTTCGGGGTCGATGGCGTTGGCGCGGCGCCGATCGGCCCGCTCCTCGTCGTCGCCGGCGCAGGATCGGGCAAGACGCTGACGCTCGCGGCGCGCGTCGCCCGCCTCGTACTCGCCGGCGCCGATCCGACCCGCGTGCTGTTGCTGACGTTCTCGCGCCGCGCCGCGCTCGAGATGGAGCGGCGCGTCGGCCGCGTCCTTCACGAAGCGCTCGGCCTCGCCTCGCTGCAGCAGGCGCCTCGGCTCGCCTGGTGCGGAACGTTCCACAGCGTCGGCGCGCGCCTGCTGCGCGGCGTTGCGGCGCGGATCGGGCTCGACGAATCGTTCACCGTCGACGATCGCGCCGACTCCGAAGACCTGCTGCATCTGCTGCGCCAGCGCCTCGGGCTGGCAAGCGGAGCGCGCCGCTTTCCGCAAAAGGGAACGTGCCTCGCGATCTACTCGCGCGCCGTCAACGCCAGGCGACCGCTCGCCGACGTGCTGGCCGACACCTTTCCCTGGTGCCGCGACCACGAGGAGGCGTTGCGCCGCCTGTTCACCGCCTACGCGGAGGAAAAGCAGGCGCAGCGGGTCCTCGACTTCGACGACCTGCTCGTCTGGTGGGCCGAGGCGATGGCCGACCCGGTCGTCGGCGCGCAGATCGCGTCGCGCTTCGACCACGTCCTCGTCGACGAATACCAGGACACCAATCGTCTGCAGGCCGAGATCGTCCTTCGCCTTCGCCCGGATGGCAGCAACCTCACCGTCGTCGGCGACGACGCGCAGGCGATCTACTCGTTCCGCGCCGCCGAGGTGCGCAACATCCTCGACTTCGCCGCCTCGTTCGTGCCGGCGGCGACCGTGCTCACGCTCGAGCAGAACTATCGTTCGACGGCACCGATCCTGGCGGCGTCGAACGCGGTCATCGCGCTCGCCGCGGAGCGCCACGCCAAGGAGCTGTGGAGCGATCGGCGCGGCGCGGAGCGGCCGGCGCTGGTCTGGGTCGCCGACGAGGCCGCCGAGGCGTCGTGGGTCGCCGAGCGCGTCCTCGCCCTGCGCGAGTCGGGGCTGACGCTGAAGAGCCAGGCCGTGCTCTTTCGCAGCGCGCAGCACAGCAATGCGCTCGAGCTCGAGCTGACCCGGCGCGACATTCCGTTCGTCAAGTACGGCGGCCTGCGCTTCCTCGATGCCGCGCACGTCAAGGACATCCTCGCCGTGCTTCGCTTCGCCGCCAACCCACGCGGCCAGCGCGCCGCCCTGCGCGCGCTCCAGCTCGTCCCCGGAATCGGCGCCACCAACGCCGGTCGGCTCGTCGCCGCGCTCGCCGCGGCAGACGAGCCGGCGGCGCGATTGCTCGCGTTCGTGCCGACGCCGGCGGTCGCGCCGGCATGGTCGGCGTTCGCGTCGCTGTTCGCCGCCTTGCGCACGCCGGGGTCGCCGTGGCCGGGCGAGCTCGGCGCCGTCGAGCGCTGGTATCTGCCGCTGCTCGAGCGCCTCCACGACGACGCCGCGCCGCGCGCCGCCGACATCTCTCATCTGCTGCGGCTGGCCGCGGGCTATCCGTCGCGCGAGCGCTTCCTCACCGAGCTCGCGCTCGATCCGCCGGCGGCGACGAGCGACGAATCCGGCCCCGGCGGCGACGACGAGGACTACCTGGTGCTGTCGACAATCCATTCCGCCAAGGGACAGGAGTGGAGCGCGGTTTCGGTGCTGCGCGTCGTCGACGGCTGCATGCCGTCGGACATGGCGACCGGCAACGCCGCCGAGATCGAGGAGGAGCGACGACTTCTCTACGTCGCGATGACGCGGGCACGCCACCATCTGCATCTTCTCGTGCCGCAGCGCTTCTATGTGACGCAGCAGGCGGCGCGCGGCGATCGCCACGTCTACGGCGCGATCAGCCGCTTCCTGCCCGCGGCGCTGCACGGGCTGTTCGAGCACGTCGGGCCGGTCGCCGCTGGCGGCGAGGGCGACGCCGGCGCGGCGACGGGCGCGAGCGTCGACATCGCCGCGCGCGTGCGCTCGCGCTGGTCCTGAAGAGAAAGCGGCAGTGCCGGGCTGCCCCGACACTGCCGCTGGTGACGGGCCGCCGTCGTTTCGGCGTCGGCCCGACCTGGGGGAGCCGGCGTGGGCCGCGTCAGCGCACGCACCGGCTCCGCGTCTTCACGCCTTGTCGATGGCGCCCTTGACCTTCTCCTTGGCGTCTCCGTAGGTCGCCTGCGCCTTGCCGGCCGTCTTGTCGACCTTGCCTTCACTTTGCAACTCGCGGTCGCCGAGCGCCTTGCCGGTGGTTTCCTTGACGCTGCCCTTGGCCTGCTCGACGCGGCCCTTGACCTGGTCCTTGTTCATGCGGTGTCCTCTTGCTGACGGTTGCTGGAATCGAAGCCGCGGTCCAAGCCGCGCTGTCGAAGTTCCACTGTCGCAGCGTCGGCGGCCGCGTTCTGTCGGCGTGTGCAGGCGACGTGCGTAGGACACGGCCGGCGCGGCCGTCAGCCCGCCGGCGCGGCCTTCTTGGCGCCGCGGATGTTGAGCGCGGCGAGGCACAGCTGCAGCACGATCAGCGCCCACGCTTGGCTGTGCCAACCCCAGGCGATCCAGAGCGCGTTGCTGGCGAGAAAGACCCAGAAGCCGATCTCGCGCCGGTGCTTGTGCGTCGAGGCGACGAGCCAGGCGGCGAGGACGGTGACGACCATCGCCGGCCATTGAACGAGATCGAGCCAATCCATGGCGCTTCTCCAGCAGGCAGCGATCCCGGTCATCCGTCGTCTTGCCGATTGTCGAAGCGCATCCGCCGGGGCTAAAGTTCGCTCCCCCTTCTCACTTCGACGCTCGCCGCGGATCGACATGCCGACGAAGAACCTCGCGATGCCCTTCCTCGGCCGCGCCGTCGCGGTTTTCGCCTTGCTCGTCGCAGGCTGCGCTGCGCCGCCGGCGAGCGACGCGCCCAAGCCCGCGCCAGCGCCCGCCCCGACGCCGGCGCAGCCCGCCCCGCCGACCGCGCCGCCGCCCCTGGTCGCGGCGCCCTTCGCGGACGCCGTCGCCCGCGCCGGCGAGCGCCTGCTGCAGGACGCGCAGGCCACGCTCGGCAGCGGCCCGCGCGAGCTGGTGATCGATCCGCTGATCGATGCCAGCACCGGCCAGCAGACCAACAGCACGGTGCAGATGGGCGCCCAGCTGGCCGGCCTGATCACGCGCCGCGTGCCGACCTGGAACGTGCAGCCGCTGACGCGCGGCGCGCTCGCCGGCCGGCCGCTGCTGCTGATCGGCACCCTCACGGCGATCAACACCAAGAACGTCAAGGACGAAAACGCCGACGCGTTCCGGGTCTGCCTGGTGCTCATCGACCTGAGGACCAACAAGCTCGTCGCCAAGCGAGTCGATCGGGCGACGCTCGCGAGCGTCGACGCCGAGCCGCTTCCGCAATACCGCGAGAGCCCGACCTGGGCGCTCGATGCGACGGCGCTTGCCTACATCAAGTCGTGTCAGGGAAGCTCGCCGGGCGACCCGATCGCGCCGGGGTACCTGCAGCGTCTGCCGGCTCAGGCGGTGATCAACGAGGCGATGCTCGCCTACGCCGACAACAAGCCGGCCGACGCGTACCGCCTCTATCACGAAGCGGTCGCCGTCGCCGATCCCGACGACCTGCGCGTCCTCAACGGCCTCTACACGACGAGCTGGAAGACCGGCCGCAAGAAGGAAGCGGCCGAGACCTTCGGCAAGATCGTCGGCATCGGCCTGGATTCGAAGAAGCTGCCGATCAAGCTGTTCTTCAATCCGGGCACCACGACCTTGCTGCAATCGGCCGACCTGCAGGCGCAATACGCGGTCTGGCTGCGCGAGGTCGCGACCCAGTTCGGCACCCGCGAGACCTGCCTGCGCGTCGTCGGCCACACGAGCCGGACCGGCGACGCCGCCGCCAACGAGGTCCTGTCGCAGAAGCGGGCCGCCTTCATCAAGTCGAACTTGGAGCGGCAGAACCGCAAGCTCGCGGCCCGCATCGCCGCCGACGGCGTCGGCTCGCGCGAGGTGATCGTCGGCCTGGGCACCGACGACCTGCGCGACGCGCTCGATCGCCGCGTCGAGTTCCAAACCGTCGACTGCCGCGCGGGGGCTTGAGCCGCTGGCGGCGCGACACGCCGCGGCGCGCGCCGCTCCGACCCGCGCGGCGCCGCTGCCGCCGCCTTGACGGCGCTGCCGTCGGCGCGCGCAGCCGAAGCGCCGGGGCTCGCCAACGAGGGCAAAAGCCGCAGACGCGGTGGCAAGGCGTGCGCCGCATTCGGGTAAGGTGCGGCCCCATGCGCTTCGTCATGACGGCGCCCGGCACGGCGCGACTCGGCTGGGCACTCGCCTTTGCGGCGGTGCTCTGCGGTTGCGCTTCGGGGCCGTCGCGCCAGGCCACGCGAACATCGCCGGCCGAGTCACGCGGCCTGCCCGCAGACGCCGACGGTCCCGGCGCCAATCCACCGGCGGACCTGGCGAGCCTCGCCGACGCCGAGCCGCGCATCGAGCCGATCCGCGCTGGCGGGCCGAACAAGCCGTACCAGGCACTCGGGCGCGAATACGTGCCCGCGACCCGCGACGTCCCCATCCGCGAGCGCGGCCTGGCCTCGTGGTACGGCCGCAAGTTCCACGGCCGCCGGACGGCGAGCGGCGAGGTCTACGACATGTACGCGATGACGGCCGCGCACCCGACCTTGCCGATCCCGAGCTATGCGCGCATCCGCAACCCCGCCAACGGCCGCGAGGTGCTGGTCCGCGTCAACGACCGCGGTCCGTTCGTCGCCGGCCGCATCGTCGATCTCAGCTATGCGGCGGCGTTCAAGCTCGATCTGCTGCGCGGCGTCGCGCCGGTCGAGCTCGAGCGGATCACCTTCGACGACATTCGCACCGGTGCCTGGCGCGGCGGCGCGGCGCGGCTCGCTGGCGCGGACGCAGGGGTGGCACCGGCCCCGGTGGCCGCTGCCACTGCGGCCGACGTGCCGAGTGCGTCGCCGCCGGCGCCAGCGGGGCCGCCCGCGGTCGACGTGCCGGCGCAGGACGTGGCCTTCGCGGCCGCGCCGGCGGTCTGGCCGGCGCAGGACGTCGCCGCAGCGCCGAGGCCCGCGACGGCGCCGAGCGTCGCCGCGCTCGACGCGCCGTCGCGGTCCGGCCGCACGGCCGCCGAAGCGACGCGCGGCTTCTGGGTCCAGGTCGGTGCGTTCCGTGAGCGCGACGGCGCCGAGAGCTTCCGGCGCCGGGTCGGCGCCGACGGCGAATCGTCGTGGCTCGAGCCGCTGCTGGCGATCTTCGGCGACGGGGCGCCCTACCGCGTGCAGGCGGGGCCCTATCCGAGCCGCGACGAGGCCGACGCCGTCGCCCAACGTGCGCGCAGCGCGCTCGGCGTCGTGCCGATCGTCGTCGAGCGGCGATGAATGTCGGCCCGCGCGCGCCGGACGCGCCGCGCCGGACGATCCTCTTCACCGGCCACATGGTCGACGCGCCCGATCGCGCGACGCCGCGCTTCCCGGCGACGCGAATCGACGCCGCGGCGCGTCGCATCGCGGCTGTCCTCGACGAGATCGACGCCGGATCCGAAGACCTCGCGCTGACGCAGGGAGCAGCCGGTGGCGACCTGCTGTTCGCCGAGGCGTGTCTGGCCCGCGCCGTGCCACTGCGCCTGCTGCTGCCGCTGCCGGAGCGCGAGTTCGTCGCCGCGTCGCTGCTGCCGGTGGTCGATGGCGCCGCGTGGCATGCGCGCTTTCGCGCCGTCGTCGATCGGCTCGACGAGCCGCCGCGCGAAGCGTCGGCCGAGCTCGGCCCGCTCGCGCCGGGCGAGGACGCCTTCGTTCGCGCCAACCTCTGGCTGCTCGCGTGCGCGCTCGCGTACGGCGCCGACAAGCTGATCTGCATCTGCCTGTGGGACGGCGGCGGCGGCGACGGGCCGGGCGGTACGCGTCATCTCGTCGATGCCGTCCGTGGCGCGGGCGGCCGCGTCGTGCGTATCGACTCGAGCTCGCTCTGACCGCTCGACGCCGTCCACACTCCGAGGGTTGCAGCGCGCGCTCGCGCGATGCTCCAATCGCCGGCGCGTGCAGCGCTTGCCTCGCTCGACGCGCGCAACGATGATGCGGCCGAGCGCCGCGCAGGCGGCGATCACTCACTCAGGAGCAGAGACGACATGGCCAAGACAGCGGCGAAGACCAAGGGCAAGGCAAAGGGCAACGCGAGAGGCAAGGCGATGGGCATGTCGCTGCACCTCGGCCTGAACAGCGTCAGCGGCGCGGCTTACGGCGGCTGGACCGGTCCGCTCGCCGCCTGCGAAGCCGACGCCAAGGACATGACCGCCATCGCCAAGCAACAGGGCATGCGGCCGACGACGCTCCTGACCAAGAAGGCGACGCGCGCCGCCGTGCTCGCGGAGATGCGCAAGGCCGCCCAGGTGCTCGCCGACGGCGACCTGTTCTTCCTCAGCTACTCCGGCCACGGCGGCCAGGTGCCCGACGTCACCGGCGAGGAGGACGACAAGAAGGACGAGACCTGGTGCCTCTACGACGGCCAGCTGATCGACGACGAGCTCTACTTCGAGCTCAGCCGCTTCGGCGCAGGCGTTCGCATCCTCGTCCTGTCCGACAGCTGCCACAGCGGCACGGTCACGCGCGAAGCGGCGATGCCGCTGGCGACGATTCCGAGCCAGCGGCCCAAGCTGATGCCCGAGGCGGTGGCGATGCGCACCTACCGCGAACACAAGGCGTTCTACGACAAGCTTCAGAAAGACGTCGCCGCCGCCGCCGGCAACAAGGTGGTCGACCCCGACACGGCGCTCGCCCAGGTCGCGGCGAGCGGGCGCCTCTCGGGCATCGTCGCCAAGTTCAATCCGGCGGTGATCCTCATCTCGGGTTGCCAGGACAACCAGACCTCGATGGACGGTGAGCACAACGGCGCCTTCACCGAGCAGGTCCTCAAGGTCTGGAACCAGGGCGGCTTCCAGGGCAATTACGGCAACTTCCATGCGCGCGTCAAGGCGCGCTTGCCGGCGACTCAGTCGCCCAACCTGTTCACGCTCGGGGCGGCGGGCGAGTTCCTGGCGCAGAAGCCGTTCAGCGTCTGATGCGGTTGCGCGCGCCCTCGTGCGCGTGAGCCAGGGAGCGTCCATGGCAAGCGGCACGAGCGAGATCACCTTCATCGTCCCGGGGCAGGAGCAGCCGGCGGCGCGCTCGGCGACCGGCGCGCGCGTGCGGGCGTCGGTTCGCGTCGGCACGCAACGCGGCAGCGGCGAGCCGGTGCGCGTCAGCGCGCGCCCGGGCGAAGACGTCGTCGTCCTCAACGTCGCCAATGGGCCGACGCTGGTCCTCCATCCCGCCGATGCGCGCGACCTGATGCTGGCCCAGAGCGCGGCCGCGACGCGCAGCGCGCTCGCCGCGGCGACGCGGGGAGCGGGCGCGAGCGAGGTCGTCGTGCCGGGGCAGCTCGGCTGGCCCGGCCTCGAGGCCGAGGCGACGCGCGGCAGCACGCGCGGCTGGATGGGCCAGGCGGTGCTGAGCGGCTTCCAGGTGCTGACCGGCCTGGCCAAGGATCCGGCGGCCAAGCTCGTTGCGGCGGCCGTGACCAAGAAGATCGACGGCAAGGTCGACGCCGGCGTCTACCGCCTCGGCGCGGATGCGCTCGAGCCGCTCAAGGGCAGCGGCCGCAAGCTCGACGCCGTGCCGGCAGCGGCCGATGGCGGACCGCTGCTGGTCTTCGTCCATGGCACTTTTTCCGACACCGTCGGCACCTTCTCCAAGCTCTGGACGCTGCACGCCGCGACCGTGCGCCAGCTGTTCGCGAGCTACGGCGATCGCGTCTACGGGCTCGACCATCCGACGCTCGGCGTCAGCCCGATCGCCAACGCCTTGACGCTGGTTCGCGCACTGCCCGCGGGCGCGCGCGTCCATCTCGTCAGTCACTCGCGCGGCGGCCTCGTCGCCGAGGCGCTGGCGCGCGCCTGCGGCGGCGCGCCGCTCGGCGAGGACGTGCTCGACCTGTTCGCTGGCGCCGACTACGCCGAGCACCGCAGCGACCTGCGCGCGCTCGTCAAGGAAGCGCAGGCGAAAGGGATCCGCTGCGAGCGCTCCGTTCGCGTCGGCTGCCCGGCGCGCGGCACGCTGCTGGCGTCGAAGCGGCTCGACGCCTACCTGTCGATCCTCAACTGGTGCCTCGAGCTGGCCAGCATCCCGGTCGTCCCCGAGGTCGTCGACTTCCTGCACGAGGTCGCGCGCCGGCGCGCCGAGCCGAGCGAGCTGCCCGGCCTCGAGGCGATGACGCCGGACAGCCCGGTCGTCGCCTGGCTCAACGGCGCCACCGAGACGATCCCGGGCGAGCTGCGCGTCATTGCCGGCGACCTCGAGGGCGACTCGATCGGTTCGTGGGTCAAGACGCTCCTCTCCGATGCCTTCTACTGGACCGACAACGACCTGGTCGTGCAGACGCGCTCGATGTACGGCGGCGCGCCGCGTGCGAAGACGGCGAGCGGCAGCGGCGCGCGCTTCCTGCTCGACAAGGGCGGCAAGGTCTCGCACTTCAACTACTTCAGCAACGATCGCACGGTCCAGGCGATCGCCAGCGCACTCCTCGATGACGCGCCGGTCGACTTCGCCGCGATCGGGCCGCTGTCGTGGGCCGGCGAGGACGCGAGCGGGACGCGCGCGGCCGTCGCCGTCGCGCGTTCGCGCGGCGCCACGGCGGGCGAGGCGCCCGGGAGCGCCGACCGGCCGGCGGTGTTCGTCATCCCGGGCATCGTCGGCTCGAACCTCAAGCGCGACGGCAAGCGCATCTGGCTCGGCTTTCGCATCGTCAACGGCCTGAAGCTGCTCGCCTGGGACCCGGCGACGGCGGCGAGCGTCGAGCCCGACGGGCCCGTCGGCAGCCTGTACGGAGATCTGATCGAGCGCCTCGCCGACAGCCACGAGGTGATCCCCTTCGCCTACGACTGGCGCCGTCCGGTCGAGGACGAGGCGCGCCGACTCGGCGAGGAGGTCGAGGCGGCGCTGAGCGCGCGCGCGAGCAGCCAGCAGCCGGTTCGCATCGTCGCCCACTCGATGGGCGGCCTGGTCGCGCGGACGATGGCGCTCGAGAAGCCCGAGACGTGGCAGCGCATGATGGCGCGCGACGGCGCCCGCTTCCTGATGCTCGGCACGCCGAACGGCGGCTCGTGGTCGCCGATGCAGACGCTCTCCGGCGACGACACCTTCGGCAACGCCCTGGCGGCGTTCGGCTCGCTGTTCGACTGCGGCGGTGCACGCAACGTGATGGCCGGCATGCCGGGATTCCTGCAGTTGCAGGCCGGCCTGCTCGATCCGGCCTTGCGCCTCGACCGCAGCGAGACCTGGCAGAAGCTCGCCGGCGACGATATGGCGCGCCTGCTCGAGAAGAGCCTCTGGCACGTCGAGGTCGTGCAGCGCGCGATCTATGGATGGAGCGCGCCGCCGCAGAGCGTGCTCGACCAGTCGGTCGCGCTCAGGCGCCGCCTCGACGCGCAGGCCACGGCGTTGCCCGACGCGGCGAAGACACTCCTCGTCATCGGCCATGCGCCGTTCACGCCGGGCGGCATCGTCTTGGGCGATGCCGGCCTCGAATACACCGACGCGGTCGGCGGCGGCGACGGCCGCGTGCCGCTGACGAGCGCGCTCCTGCCCGGCATTCGCACCTGGAAGCTCGACGCCGTCCACGGCGATCTGCCCAAGGTCGCGAAGGCGTTCCCGGCTTACCTCGAGTTGCTGACGCGCGGCGAGACGGCGCTGCTCGATGTCTTCGACGCGTCGACGATCGGCGTGCGCGGTGCCGGCGCCGGCGCGGCAACGCGCCCGCCTGTCGACGCCGCGGCGAGCGTCGCGCGCAGCCGGCCGTCGCGCGGCCGCACGCCGTCGGCGCCGCCGTCGACGCCGGCCGAGGTGCTCGGCGGCGACGCGCGCGCGACCGGCGACGGCGCGCGCGCCGGCACGGCGAGCCGCGCGCTGCACGTCTCGGTCCTCAACGCCGACCTCAAGTTCGTGCACCAGCCGCTCGTCGTCGGCCACTACCGCTCGCTCGCGCTGACCGGCACCGAAGGCGTCGTCGACCGGCTCGTCGGCCGGGCGATGAGCCGCTCGCTCGCCGCCGGCGTCTATCCCGACCGCGTCGGCTCGCACCAGGTCTTCGGCAATGTCAGGAAGGACCCCGAGAACGTGCTGGCGATGGCGCGCCCGCTCGCCGTCGTCGTCACCGGCCTCGGCGAGGAAGGAAAGCTGCGCGCGGTCGACCTCGTCTACACGGTCCGCCAGGCGGTCATCGCCTACGCGCAGCGGCTTGCCGAAGGCGAGAGCCCGCCGGCCGAGTTCGAGCTCGCGGCGACGCTGATCGGCAGCGGCGGCACCGGCATCACCGCCGGCAGCTCGGCGCAGATGGTCGCGCAGGGCGCGTGGGAGGCAAACCAGAAGCTGCACGACGGCGGCTGGCCACAGGTCGGCCGCCTGATCCTGGTCGAGTTCTACCTCGACCGCGCGAGCGATGCGTGGCGCGCGCTCCAGGTGCAGGCGACGGCCGCGCCGAACCAGCTCAAGGTCGTCGGCTTCGTCAAGTCGGGCGCGGGCGCGCTGCGCCGCTCGCTCGACTCGAGCTATCGCGGCGCCGCCTATGACTTCATCAGCGCGTCGACCGGCGTGCCCTCGGGCGGCGCGCCGACGATCACCTACACGCTCGACACCAAGCGGGCGCGCACCGAGGTGCGTGCCCAGAAGACGCAGGCGAGCCTGGTCAAGGAGCTCGTCGCCAAGGCGTCGAACGACGCCAACCGCGACGCGCAGATCGGCCACACCCTGTTCGACCTGCTCGTGCCGGTCGAGATGGAGCCCTTCCTCGGCGGCACCACCGAGATGGTGATCGAGCTCGACAGCGGCACCGCCGGGCTGCCGTGGGAAGTGCTCGACACCTCGTCGGCCGAGATCTCGGGCAGCGACCCGCGGCCGTGGGCGATTCGCAGCAAGCTGCTCAGGAAGCTGCGCACGAGCGACTTCCGCGCCCAGCCCTCGGATGCCAACGCCGACGGCAGCATCCTCGTCATCGGCGAGCCGATGCTCGACGAATCGATGTACCCGCCGCTGCCGGGGGCACGCGCCGAGGCGGTCGCCGTCGCCGCGCGGCTGACCGGCGGGCCCGCCGGCGTCGACGCCGCTCGCGTGCGCGCGCTGACGAGCGGCAACGACGACGCGAGGAACATCATCGGCGCGCTGTTCGAGCGGCCGTACCGAATCGTCCACGTCGCCGGCCACGGCGCGCCGGGGCCCGACGGCGGCGTCGTCCTCTCAGGCGGCACCTACCTCGGCGCGGCCGAAGTCAAGGCGATGCGGACGGTGCCCGAGCTCGTCTTCCTCAACTGCTGCCACCTCGCCGCGCGCGACGCCAAGTCGGTGCTCGCGCCCTACGACCGCGCCCAGTTCGCCGCGACCATCGCCGAAGCGTTGATCGAGATCGGCGTTCGCTGCGTCATCGCCGCCGGCTGGGCGGTCGAGGACAAGCCGGCCGAGATCTTCGCGACCACCTTCTACGACGCGCTCCTCGGCGGCGACCGCTTCATCGACGCCGTCGCTGCCGCGCGCAGCGCCGCCTGGCGCGCGGGCGGCGGCGGCAACACGTGGTCGGCGTACCAGTGCTACGGCGATCCGGGCTGGACCTGGCGGCGCGACGTCGGTGACGCGCAGCGCGCCGGCGCAGGCCCGAGCGACGAGTTCGCCGGCGTGTCGTCGCCGCCGGCGCTCACGCTCGCGCTCGAGACGATCTCGATCCGCCTGCGCTTCGGCGGCGACGACCCCCAGCGCAGGAAGAGCGTCGAGCAGGGGCAGCGCGACAAGATCCGCTTCCTCGAGGAGAGGTTCGCGTCGCTGTGGGGCAAGATGGGCGCGGTCGCGGAAGCATTCGGCCTCGCCTGGGCCGATGCGCGCGACCCCGACAAGGCGATCGAGTGGTACCGCATCGCCGTCCAGGCCGAGGATGGCAGCGCGTCGTTCAAGGCCGCCGAGGAACTCGGCAACCAGCTGGCGCGCCGCGGCGAGGCGCGCTCCGACCTGACCGTGGGCCGGAGCGATGTCGAGGAAGCGATCGCGCGCCTGAGCAAGCTCGTCGAGATCCAGATGACGGCCGAGCGCGAAGCGTTGCTCGGCTCGGCGTACAAGCGGCTGGTGATGATCGAGGGCCGCCAGGTCGAGGCTTCCTCGGCTCCGGGCACGAAGGCGAAGGGGCGCAAGCGCGGCAAGGCAGTGGCCACCAGCGTCGCCGCCGATCGATTGGATGCGTTGCGCGAGATGGCGCGCCACTACGGCAACGCAGAGCGGCTCGCGCGCGAGGCCAATGCCGACAACCTGTTCTATCCGGCCAAGAACGGCATCAGCGCCGAGCTGCGCCTCGCCTTTCTCGAGCGCCGGCCGGCCGAGCTCGCCGTCGATCGCATGCGCGCGGTGCAGGAGTCGCTGGCCCGTGCGTCGAGCGAGCGGCCCGACTTCTGGTCGGTGGTCGGCCAGATCGAGCTGCGTGTCCTCGTCGCCGTCGCCGCCCGCCAGCTCGCGGGCGAATCGGTCGCGCTCATCGCCGAGTTCACCGACCTGAAGTCGCGCGTGCCGGCACGGACGATGTGGGACTCGGTGCACTCCGAGGCGCGCTTCACCCTCGAGCCCTACCTCGGGATCGCCAGCGCCGCCGAGCAGCGCGCCGCGCGCGCCCTGCTCGACGCGCTGGCGGCGATGGCGGCGGCCTGACGCGACCGTTCGCGCTTTCGCCGTTGCACCTCGTCAGGCCGACGAGTCGCGCCGACCCGACGTCAGCATCCCGGCCCGCTGCAACAGCACCAGCAGCGGTGCGGTGAGGAGGGCGGCCGCGAGGACGCGCGTCAGCTGCAGCGAGGTCACGAGCGGCACGTCGAGCGAGAGCTGGCTGGCCGTGAGCGACATCTCGGCCACGCCGCCGGGGGCGCTGCCGAGGACGACCGAAGGAATGCTTTGCGCTGCCAGGTTGCCGAGCACGCTACCGACGATCACGGTGACGAGGAGCGCGGCGAGGGTGTAGGCCGCGACGGCGACCAGAAAGCGCGGTCGGCTGCGGAAGAACCCGGCCGAGAAACGGCTGCCGAGCGACCAGCCGATGACGAGCTGGCCGGCATGGACGACGCTCGCCGGCACCGCGCCGAGGTGGAGTCCCGAGACCGCGCACGCGCACGACGCGAGCAGCGGCGCGATCCCCCACGCGTTGGGGACGTCGGCGCGGCACGCCAGCGCGCCGGCGAGCGCGGCGATCGCGAGCAAGGCGGCGAAGCGGACGAGCGAGAACGACGCCGGCGTCGCAGCGACGGGAAGCGCCGCCGCGCGGTCGCCGGCGATGACGGCGAAAGCGAGCGGCACGACCAGCACGACCAGGCCGAAGCGCAGCACGTGCGCCGCGGCGACCAGATCGGCCCGGGCGCCGACGCGCTCGGCGAGCGCCTGCATGTCGGAGGCGCCGCCGATCGCGGCGCTGAGATAGCAGGTGCGCAGGTCGACGCCGGTCCAGCGGTGCAGCAGCCACGCGCCGGCGAGGCCGGTCGCCGTCGCCACCACCGTGTTGACGAGGACGAGCGGCCAGATCGAGAGCGCGAGCGCCGCCACCGCCGGGACGAAGGCGAGCCCGACCGCGGCGCCGACGACGAGTTGCGCGCTGTTGCGCAGCGGCGGGGGCGCCGGCGCCGCGCGGCCCGAAACGTGCAGCGCCGCGATCGCGAGCAGCGGCCCGAGCAGCCACGGCAGCGGCAGTCGCAACAGCGTCGCCGCGAGCGCGCCGGCGAACGAGACCAGCGCGCCGGTGATCGCGGACCGGGCGGCAGCGCGCATCTCGGTGGCGGACATGGCCGTCTCTCGCTCGCCGCCCCGGCTCACTCGGCCTGCGCGCTCGCAGCGCGCCGCGCCGGCCGCTTCACGAGGCGCGCGATCCACTGCTTCATGTCGTCGACGTAGGTGAAGACGACCGGCACGTAAAAGAGCGACAGCACCGTCGACGTGAGCAGCCCGCCGATGACCGCGATCGCCATCGGCGCGCGGAAGTCGGCGTCGGCGCCGATCTTGAGCGCGATCGGCAACATGCCCGCGCCCATCGCCACCGTCGTCATGATGATCGGCCGCGCCCGCTTGCTGCACGCGTCGAGGATCGCCGCGCGCCGGGTCGCGCCGTTCGTGCGGGCGACGAGCGCGTACTCGACCAGGAGGATCGAGTTCTTGGTCACGATCCCCATCAGCATCAGGATGCCGATCGTCGCCGGCAGCGAGAACGCCTCGCCCGACAGCAGCAGCAGGCCGAGCGCGCCGCCGATCGACAGCGGCAGCGCCGCCATGATCGTCAGCGGTTGCGCGAAGTCGTGGAACAGCAGGACGAGGACGCAGTAGACGAGCAGCACGCCGGCGACCATGGCGATGCCGAAGTCGTCGAACAGCTGGTTCATCCGCTCCGAGTCGCCGTACTCGACGCGCTTGACATCGGCGGGCAGCGACTGGATCGACGGCAGCGCCGCGATCGCCTCGTTGACCTCGCCGAGCGGCGCGCCGCCGACGTCGGCCTTGATGCTGACGCTGCGGCGGCGGTCGAAGCGCGTGATCTGCGCCGAGCCGCTGCCCATCTCGAGCCGGGCGACGGTCTCGAGGGTGACGCTCCTGCCGTCGGCGGCAGGCACGTGCAGACCTTTCAGGACGCCGAGGTCGGCGCGCGCTTCGGTCGCGAGCTGAGTGCGGATCGCGAGGCTGCGCTCGTCGAGGTGGAACTTCGGCAGCTGCGCCGAGCTGTCGCCGAT